>JABAOH010013943.1_pt6 | contig 24925 bp, 22 predicted proteins | sample 7062181 | NCBI WGS metagenome assembly JABAOH01 (sample SAMN14538630, study PRJNA623070) | marine sediment metagenome | biome: marine biome [ENVO:00000428]; feature: marine pelagic biome [ENVO:01000023]; material: deep marine sediment [ENVO:00002113]; isolation source: pool of 5 deep marine... | reverse complement strand
GGGTGAGACGATATCGTAAAGCGCCTGCCGTGTCCAACCCCAAAGCCAGGATCTATGGTGCAGCGCCACAGAGCCGTTGGCTGCAGCCTAGCGCGCCCGCCGGGTCTGCGGGGTTTCCAGCACCCGGCGCTGCTGCCAGTCGTATTTGCGCACATGTGAGGGTCGGCCGGGCTCGAATTCCCCACGTTCTACCGCCGTGTAGACGACCGGCTCGTCACAGCTGAAGGCGTAGCGTTCCCAGCGGTAGTTCAACTTGAGGGCGGTACTGGCCTCGATATCGCAGGGGATGGTGTCCGGGGTCGTCCGCCGACGCCGTGCCAGCTCGCCGAGGCGGCGTAGATCGGCATCCAGGCGCGCATAGGCGTCGCCGGGCGGGCGCGGCGTCGGCTCGCGCGAAACAGGGGCCGCGTCGCCCACGAAATGGGCGAAACCCGCGCTGACCTGCTCGAAGATTCCCCTGCGTTGCAGCTCGTGATAGCTGACCATGGTGGCGTGTCCGACCACGGCCACCCATAGTAAGAACAGCAGCAACCGCCAGAAGACGCTCCAGGGCCGCGTGCCAAGGCTGGGGATCAACATGGCCGCCAGGTAGGCGAGTGGGCTGCGCCTGGGAATGAGAGTGGCGCTCGTCGTGGCGATGGCGCGCAGGTGGGCCACGCGTTTGCTTAGCCACGGAATCGTCGAGCTCAACTCATTTAATGCCATCCAAAAGCCACTGCTGGCGCCGCTTTGGCCGACGAACTGCGCAATATTGAAAGACTTCCAGCGCCGGCTACCACTCGCTACCACGGCCAAAGCAAAGGCCGCATCGACCTTGGCCTTGCACGCCGCGATACCGTAGCGGTCATAGCCATATACCTTGGCCCGCGCATAGGCCGGCCCAAGCAGTGGCAGCACCAGGGCCGGAAAGATGAAAGGCATGAAGCGTCGATGACGGTCGTTGATGCGTCCGAGCTCATGGCCCATGACGAAGTCTATCGCTCCCTGACGGTCCGTCAGCACCCCAACGGCCTCGCCGTTAAGAGCGAGAAAACTCTGATCGCGAAATCGCACGCTGAAGCAGTCCGGTATCTCCGGATTCTGAAACAGATAGGCATGAGGGACTTCGCCAATATCGAGGCGTCGGCATACGGTCTTCAAGCGTGAGTGCAGATCCGGATACTGATGCGGTCCGATCTCGACGGCATTGCCGCGCAGGTAGGCCACGAGTCGCGCCTTTCGCAGATGCACGGCGAGGTAAGCTAGAATAATAAATACGGCCAGGCCAGCGGCCACGTAGTAGAGGCCAACGGCGAGCAGATAGCGATCGGCCGCGGCTTTGAGCAGCAGGGCCAGGCCGGCCCAGAACAGCGCTGCCAGAATGGCGGCGATAGCAAACAGTCGTTGCTCATGCGGATAGCGCTGAACGGTTGCCGCATCAGTCATGTGTCGCCAATCCTCAGGGGGCAGCTAGCGCGGGAGCACGGCATGGATGATACCCGTTGACAGCGCACGGATGTGCCTTGATGGTACGCGCGGCGTCGCCGTATGTCCTTGTTGCGATGATCGCATGGTCCCTTTAAGCGTGCCCCATATATAGCACAAGATGATTTGGAGATTCCGACGCCGCTATGCTAGCAAGCGCAGGCGTGCCTATGTTGCCACGCTTTTGCGCGCCGCGCGCTGGGGGTTGTACCTGCTGTTGTTGCTCATCCTGCTCGATGCGTTTTACGTAGCGCTGCTGCGTCCCGACTGGAGTCGCCTGGCCCAGGGCCCCATTCCGAAATCACGTTTCATCAAGGAATACCAGAACGCGCAGCGCCAAGACCGGGCACTGCCACCGCTACAATGGCGGCCGGTGTCGCTGTCGAATATCCCCCGTGTGTTGAGACAAACGGTGATTATCGCCGAGGACAGCCGCTTCTATGAACACGAAGGATTCGATCTGATCGCCTTCAAGGAGGCCATGGACTACAATCTGACCCGCGGTCGCTTCGTGCTCGGGGCCAGCACGATCTCTCAGCAGACAACAAAAAACTTGCTCCTCAGCAGCTCACGCAATCCACTGCGCAAGTGGCACGAGCTGATCCTGACCTGGGACATGGAACGCCACTTGTCGAAGAACCGCATTCTGGAAATCTACCTCAACATTGCCGAGTTCGGGCCCGGTATCTATGGCGTCGAAGCCGCGACCCGGACCTATTGGCAAAAATCGGCTTCTGCCCTGACGTGGTCAGAGGCCGCCGAGTTAGCGGCAACCCTGCCAAGCCCGAAACAGCACAACCCGGCTACACGAACGGAACGCTTCAACCAACGGGTGCAAAAGATCATGGGTTTCATTGAGCGTTTCGAGCTCGATCAAAGTACCGTGCGCGCGTATTGACGTCGCTGAACCTGCGGTGGCCCGCCCACGGATGGCGTGCAGGGTGCCGTGGCTGTGCGTCTTGGCCTAAGGACGCGCTATAATCCGCGCTCCGCAAGACAACAACGAGCCGTTGACGCGTGTCGTCCAGCAAGCCTTTGACCTTTCAGGAAGTCATACTCTCGCTGCAACAGTACTGGGCGCAGCAGGGCTGTGTGCTCATGCAACCGTATGACATGGAGGTCGGAGCCGGAACCTTTCACCCGGCGACGGCGTTGGGGGCGATTGGCCCCGAGCCGCTGCGTGCCGCCTACGTTCAGCCCTCACGCCGCCCCAGCGACGGCCGCTACGGGGATAACCCCAATCGACTGCAGCACTACTACCAGTATCAGGTGATCCTAAAGCCCTCGCCGCTCAACATCCAGGAGCTCTACCTCGATTCTCTGCGTCGATTGGGCTTTGATCCGCTGATCCACGATGTGCGTTTCGTGGAGGACGACTGGGAGTCACCCACACTCGGTGCCTGGGGACTCGGTTGGGAAGTCTGGTTAAACGGCATGGAGGTGACCCAGTTCACCTACTTTCAGCAGGTCGGCGGTCTCGACTGTCGGCCGGTGACCGGTGAGATCACCTACGGCTTGGAGCGGCTGGCCATGTACATCCAAGGCGTGGACAGCGTTTTCGATCTGATCTGGACGCCGGGCGTGCGTTACGGCGACATCTATCATCAGAGCGAGCGTGAGTTTTCGGCTTACAATTTCGAGCACGCCAGCGTCGATATGCTCTTTCGTCAGTTTGAAGAGACCGAACATGAAAGCGAGCGCCTGCTCGAACTGGGTCTGCCGTTGCCGGCGTATGACGTCGCGCTCAAGACTTCGCATTTGTTTAACCTACTGGATGCGCGCCGCGCCATCAGTGTCACTGAACGTGCGCGCTACATCGCCCGCGTGCGCGCGCTGGTGCGCGGAGTAGCACAGGCCTACTACGAAAGCCGCGCCGCGCTCGGTTTTCCGCGCGGCCAGGTCCCGCTGCATGGGTAGGGCTGCACGGCCACGCCGTCGACGTGCCCGCGCCGAGCGCACCGCCGCGGCCGATGATTTGCTGTTGGAACTCGGCACAGAGGAGCTGCCGCCGAAGACCCTAAAGGGCTTGAGCGAAGCGCTTGCCACATTGCTGTACCGGGCCCTGCAGGACGCCGGGCTGACGACTGACACAAGCCCTCGCTATCGCGTGTACGCAACCCCCCGGCGCCTCGCCGTTCATGTGCCGGGTATCCTGCGCCGGCAGCCCGATCGCATCGATGAGCGCCGTGGTCCAGCATTAGCGGCCGCTTTCGCCGCCGACGGTCGGCCGACGCCGGCGGCGATCGGTTTTGCGCGCTCGTGCGGGGTCGAGCCGCATCAACTCGAGCGACTCGAAACGGACAAAGGCGCGTGGTTGGTCTATCGGCGCAAGCAAGCCGGTGTCTTGGCAAGCAAGCTGCTTGCGGACCTTGTGCGTGATGCTGTTAAGGGCCTGCCGGTGGCGAAGCGCATGCGCTGGGCCGATCTTGACGTCGAGTTCGTACGTCCGGTGCACTGGGTCGTATTGCTGCACGGGCGCGCGGTGGTGCGGTGCAAGGTGCTGTCGGTTGCGAGTGGGCGCCAGACCTACGGTCATCGCTTTCACTGCCCCAAGGCACTCAGCATCGCCGCACCCGGCGACTATGCGAAGGTGTTACTGAAACGCGGCCACGTCGTACCCGACTTCGAGGCGCGACGGGCGGTGATTCGCAAAGTTGCCGTGACGCTCGCGCGGCGCAGGCGCGGTGTGGCGGTTATAGACGAGGCACTGCTCGATGAGGTGGCGGCGCTGGTTGAGCGACCGGAACCCCTGCTGGGCTCGTTTGATAAAAGCTTTCTAGAGTTGCCGCCCGAACCGCTGATATCGACCATGCGCGACAATCAGAAATGCTTTCACGTGACAGACAGCAAAGGCGCGTTGCTGCCGTACTTCATTACAGTCGCTAACATCAAGAGCAAAGACGCGAGCCAGGTGCGCCAAGGCAATGAACGCGTAATTCGCGCGCGCTTTGCGGATGCGCAATTCTTTTGGGAAACCGACCGCAAGACGCCACTTGCCGAGCGCATCGATGGCCTGCGGGAGGTGGTGTTCCACGACAAGCTCGGTAGCGTCCATGACAAGGTCGAGCGAGTGCGCAAACTCGCGCGTCTGGTGGCGCAAGAGACCGGCACGGACGCTGCCCTGGCCGATCGCGGCGCGCAACTGGCGAAGGCCGATCTGCTCTCCGGCATGGTGGGCGAGTTTCCTGGTTTGCAGGGCGTGATGGGACGCTACTATGCGCTGCACGACGGTGAGCATGCCGAGGTCGCAAGCGCTATCGAAGAACACTACTTGCCACGTCACGCCGGTGACCGCTTGCCGGGTACGGGCGCTGGACAGGCGGTGGCGATTGCCGATCGGCTCGACACCTTGGTAGGGATATTTGCCGTCGGCGAGAGTCCGACTGGGGATAAAGATCCATTCGGCCTTCGCCGGGCGGCGCTCGGCGTGGTTCGCATCATGATCGAGGGCGGGCTCGAGCTTTCGCTGACCACGCTGCTCGAGGCCGCCTGGCGCAGCTACCCGACGGCGCTGCAAAAGACGGGCCTGGTGGGAAGCGTCTATGACTTCATGATGGAGCGGCTACGGGCCTACTACGTGGAGGCAGGCGTGAGCGCCGATGTCTATGAGGCCGTGCTCGCCTGTCGACCCGCCCGCCCCGCCGACTTTGACAAACGCGTGCGCGCCGTGATGGCGTTTCGCACGCTGCCTGAGGCACAAAGCCTCACTGCCGCCAACAAGCGTATCCGCAACATCCTGCGCCAGGGCGGCAATGCCGACTGGGATCACGTGTCGACGGAATTGTTGCGGGAGCAGTCCGAGAAGCGGCTCGCCGAGCAGGTCACTTCCTTGACGCAGGTGCTCATGCCGATGTTCGACACAGGCGAATACACCGAGGCCATGCAACGGCTGGCAGCGCTGCGACCGCAAGTCGATGAGTTCTTCGACAACGTGATGGTGATGGTCGATGAGGAGGCCGTGCGCGACAATCGCTTGGCGCTGTTGCATAGCTTGAGCAAGTTGTTTCTGCGCGTGGCCGACCTGTCGAGGTTGCAGGGCTGATTCAGCGCTTCAAACCATAAGCTGGAGCCGATCATGAATCACGATTCCTATCAAGCCATGCTGGCAGCGGTCCAGGCGTTTCACGATCGACACGATTTCAAGTCTAAAGGCGGCGAGGATCTTACCCACCGCGTGGCACTGATGAGCGAGGAACTCGGTGAGATTGCCGCCTGCATTACCAAGGGCAAGGATGCCGACAAGCTGGCCGAGGAGTGTGCCGACATGCTGGTGCTGTTGCTCGGGACAGCGATATCGGCGGGCTTCGATTTGAAACAAGCGTTCTGGCGAAAGATACAGCGGCTGGAGACGCGCAGCGGCCGTATGATCAATGGGCGTATTCGGGTGTCTGAATTCAGTGAGGAGTGAGGAGAAAGGCGTGAGGTGCCATGTGCGCTTGCGCGTAAAGGTGTTGGTCGTCAGCCCTTGTCCCTCACGCTTCACACCTCTCGATTACTAACCATGCGCCTGGTCATTCTCGATCGCGACGGCGTGATCAACTACGACTCCGAGTCTTACGTCAAGTCGCCGGCCGAATGGCGGCCTATTCCCGGCAGTCTCAAGGCCATCGCCCGTCTGCACGAGGCCGGGTACAAGGTGGCGGTGGCGACAAATCAATCCGGGATCGGGCGCGGCCTGCTGACGGCGGATACCCTGGCGCGTATTCACGCAAAGATGACCGCGGCCGTGCACCAGCAAGGCGGTGAGATCGACGCTATCGTTTTTTGCCCGCATAGGCCGGACGCGGGTTGCGAGTGCCGCAAGCCGGCGGCGGGGATGTTGAAAGACATTGCCCAGCGGCTGAAGGCGGACCTAAACGGCGTCTACGTCGTCGGCGACGCCGAACGCGACGTGATCGCTGCCCGCCAGGTCATGGCGACCCCGGTGCTGGTGCGTACCGGCAAGGGTATGCGCACGCTCGAGCAAAGTAGTCGGCTCCAGGGGGTAGCGGTGTTCGATGATCTGGCGGCGTTCGTCGACGCGCTGCTTGCCGGCAAGTTGGCGGCCCGTTGACGTGCTGGCTCTGCGTTCGGCCCTGTTCAACATGGTCATGGTGCTGTCGGTGCTGATCTACGCGCCGTTGTCATTGCTGACCTTTCCGCTGCCACCGCTCGCCCGCTACCGTTTCATCGTCCAGTGGCCACGCTTCCATATCTGGCTGCTTCGCTGGCTGTGCCGACTGGACTACCGGGTCGAGGGTAAGGAGAATCTTCCGCCCGGACCCGCCATTATCCTGTCCAAGCATCAATCGGCGTGGGAAACGCTCGCGTTCGAGCTGATCTTTCCGCCGATTACCTGGGTGTTGAAGCGCGAGCTGATGTCGGTGCCGTTTTTCGGTTGGGCCCTGGCGCTGTTGCGGCCGATCGCCATCGAGCGTGGCACCGGTCGGCGGGCAGTGGAGCAGGTGGTCGAGCAAGGGCGCGAGCGCCTCGCCGCCGGATTGTGGGTGCTAGTATTTCCCGAGGGCACGCGGATGCCGCCGCGCACGCACCGCAAGTACAAGCTTGGCGGTGCCGTGCTCGCGCAGGCGAGCGGCTACCCGGTGGTGCCGGTGGCGCATAATGCCGGCAGCTTCTGGCCACGACGTGGTTTCCTTAAGTATCCGGGTGTGATCCGCATGGTCATCGGCCCGGCGATCGACAGCCAGGGCCGCAGCGCCGAGGAGATCAACCGCCTCGCCGAGGCATGGATCGAAGCGACGATGGCGGAGCTAGAAAAGCCGTAGCAACTGTGAAGGTGCAAGTAACAACAGCGTGACGCATTGACCCCCTTGCGGTCGTTCGGTGGCGATCACGCCGAGAAAACGCGTCTTTAATCGGGCCGCTTTTCGTAGAGCCGCTTTTCAGGGATCACGCCCCGAACGCCTCCACGGGGATTCTCTACATCGCCCGCATAGCGCGGGATGACATGCACGTGCAGATGGAAAACACTCTGTCCTGCGGCTTTTCCGATATTTATACCTACGTTGTAACCATCGGCCGCGAATCGTTCGTCGAGTAGCGCCTTGGCGGGATCTAGCATTGCCCACAAGGCCGCCTTCTCCGCGTCGGTCGCGGAAAAATAGTCCTTCACATGCCTAAACGGCACCAAAAGCAAGTGCCCGTTCGATACCGGATAACTATCCCACGTGGCATAGCAGAGTTCGTTTTCTAGCACTCTATTTTTGCCAGTGGGTTCACAGAACGGGCATTTCTTCGACTCTGCGGCGTCCATTGCTCGGAAACTCTTTGCTCAAAAAGTGTCCATCGTCAAATTGCTTTAAACAGTCGTTTGATGACGGAAAACTCGGTTAAACCATCGGTGAAATGCACACGACGGCCGGCATGAAATAGGTGTCAGTCTGGATCCAGCTTGAATGCTGGGCCCGAGGGCCTTCTCGGCCATACGCCCGGCGCATCGAAAATCGGAAGTCCATTCCCGACACGACCTGCGCATGCAACACAAGAGATCGGTTGCCCACGTCACCCGGGTCCCGATGTCTTCGTGTTACGCGAGATCTACAAGTTATCTCCCCGCGCAAATGCTCCGGGCATTGACAGGGCGAGGAACTAACGACGGTAGCCACCGGGCACGCTCAAACGACAGCGCCTGCCAGCGCAACGGCGGTTAACCCGCTTGCTCTAATCGATGATGTGATGCACGGGAACCTTCTCCAGCTCCCATTCCCCGGACTGCCGGTCGTAGCGGGACAAGGTGAAGCAATGCCAATTGGTGTCATCCAGCTTCGGATAATCGCCACGATAGTAGTAACCCGGCCAGCGGGTTTCCTGCCGGAACAGCGTGTGCCGGGCCACCGCCTCTGAGGCCAGGACCCGGTGATGCAGTTCCCACGCCCGCTGCAGCTGGTGAAAATCTTCGGCCGCGAGACAGTCGAGGTCTTCCTTCAACATGCCCAGTAACTCCAATCCGCGGGTGAGTAAAGGCTCGTTGGTCATGTAGTCGGTGTTGATGCCGCCGGTGTATTCGTCCATGATCTTCTCGAGACGCTGAAGACCATTGATCGGCAAGATATAGCTTGGTGAAACGGTTCCGGCGACGATCTCGTTGCGACCGACCCGATAGTTCTCCAAGGGTTTGTAAATCAATTTCTTCATATCCTCGTACTGCCGCTCGCTGACGCGAGGCTGCTCATTACGCAAGTCGTTCACGTAATTGACCGCCGCCTTCGCGGCGATCCGGCCCTCGGTGAAGGATCCCGACGAGAACTTGTGGGCGGTGCCGCCGATGGTGTCGCCGGCGCCGAACAGCCCGTCGACCGTCATCATCCGGTTGTATCCCCACTGGTAATCGGCAGGCGCGCAGTCCGACGGTCCGCTCGCCCAGGCGCCCGAACAGGTCGCGTGGGAACCCATGACATAGGGCTCGGAGGTAATCAGCTCGGGATTGGTGTGCTTGGGATCGATGTTCTGCGACGCCCACACGACCGCTTGCCCGATGGTCATGCCGAGGAAGTTCTCCCAACCGACGGTTTCCTTGTGCGGGTCCTGGAAGGCTTCTTTCGTCACCATGCGGATGGGGCCCCTGCCCGCCTTGACCTCCTCCAGAAAGGCGTGGTTGCGCAGGCAGGTCGGCACCGGGTGCCGATCGATGTAATCCCCAACCAGTTCCTTCGTGTGCTCATACCACTTGGATTCGTATTCCTCGCCGTAGCCATTTTGGGTGTAGGTCTTGAGATGCAGGAAGTAGGCGCCGACCGGGCCATAGCCGTCCTTGAAGCGGGCGAGGACGATACGGTTTTCCATCTGTGTCATCTTGGCGCCGGCGAGAATCGGCAAGGCGTAAGCCGAGGCGCTGCTCCACGGGGCATACCACGTTCGTCCCATGCCTTCGCCCACCGAGCGGGGCTTGTAGATGTGTGATGCACCGCCGGCGCATACGATGACGGCCTTTGCCCGGAAGACGTAGAAATCCCCGCTGCGGACGTTGAAGCCGACGGCCCCGGCAACCCGGTTGGGTTTCGCCTCGTCCATCAGCAGGTGGGTCACCATGATCCGGTTATAGACTTCCGAGGCGGCGTTGCGCGCGGCCTCGGCCACGATAGGCTTGTAGCTTTCGCCGTGAATCATGATCTGCCATTTGCCTTCGCGCTGATAGCGCCCCGTTTCCGGGTCCCTCATCATGGGAAGGCCCCACTTCTCGAACATGTGCACCGAGGAGTCCACGTGCCGGGCCATGTCGTAGCCCAGGTCCTCGCGCACGAGCCCCATGAGGTCGTTGCGGGCGTAGCGGACATGGTCCTCGGGCTGATTCTCGTCCCACTGCATGCCCATGTAGCAGTTGATGGCGTAGAGGCCTTGGGCGACCGCGCCGCTACGCTCGATGTTCGCTTTTTCGACGCAGACCACCTTCAGGTCGCGTCCCCAGTACCTGGATTCGTAGGTCGCACCGCAGCCAGCCATGCCGCCGCCGACGACGAGGATATCCGAATCGACGTAGACCGTTTTATGTCTGTTGAACAATCCCATTAGACCACCCCCTACTTGCCTTGGCTCGAAGGCAAGGCCGGCAACTTGTCGATGTTGAGTGCATCCGGTTCGTGCGCGAGTTCCTGGGATAGCATGGCTTCCGCGCTGGGCCTCGCCAGCTCGGCCGGTGATGGGATCGAACCCCATGGCGTGGTCCGGATTGGCGAGACGAAATTCTTTTCGCGGCCGTCCCGAAACTTGATCTTCCAGGAAATCGTGCCCTTTTCTTCTTCCCGCAGCGCCCGGACGCTATGGCCCAGGGGCGCGAAGTCGGCATAACCGCGCGCATCAATCGCATGCTGAGGACAAGCCTTCACGCAGGAGTAGCACTCCCAGCACATGTTGGGCTCGATGTTGTAAGCACGACGATAGGTGCGGTCGATGTGCATGATGTCCGACGGACAAATATCAACGCATTGTCCGCAGCCATCGCAGCGAGTCATATATACGAATGTCGGCATGTTATTCCGTCGCCTCCTCTTGATGAGACCGATGATCCTAAATCGAAAACCAAATCATCGACGAGTCAAAGTATTCGATGTCCTGGTTAATAATTCTGCGGCACGCCGCGCGCACGGCCGAAGGTTTCGGGTTTGTCGGCCGGGGCCGGCAGATTGCTCCTCGAACCCTCCGCTTCGGCTACCCGTTTCTGCAAGGCCGCAGCGGGCTTGAAGAACATGTGGGCGAACTTGGACCAGGGAACGGATCCGAACAGCACCGTCGTGGCGATTACGTACAAACCGAAGAACAGCCAGCCACCCAACGCCCGTCGCCTGCAGCAAGGACCAGAGCAGGGCCAGTGTCGCGCTTGCGAGCATCGAGAGGATGAACAAGTCAGCGCGTACAACGCGAAACGGCGAATATCCCTCGGCGAGGACGTCGACCCGAAGGAAAAACCAGAACCAATAACCGCCGACGCAAACCAGCAGCGCCCCGATGTGCCAAAGAAACGGCCAGATGGTGGGTGTTGCGGTAGCGGGCGTCGGGTAGCCGAATACCATGACAATGGTGGCGATGACGTAAGCCACAAAGCCGTACATGATCAGCAGGTGGGCGACTCTGCGCCGAGCGCTACAGTCCTTTAATTCTGCGGATGTCAGCACGTCCAGCAGGAAGGTTTGTACCGCCAGGGACACTATTTTCGCGCCGCCGACTTGTGTTGGCGCTTTGCTCTTCGCGTCGCGCCAATTTTCGAGGAAATACTGGGCGCTCTTCTTGTGAGCTACGTCGATTAGCGTTCCAAGGACGACTGCTAATATCATCAGAACGGCGTAGACCTGCATGACCAGAGGCGAGAGAAAAACCGCTAGCTCGGCGAACGGATTGCTCGTGAACATTGGAACAGCCTCGAACGTTATTCAGTGTTTTGTGAACGAAGTAGGCGACGGTAAGGCCGCCTCAGGGACCAGCCGTTAACGCAGGCGCGCGAATGGGGGAAACGAGCCCAAAAGTCTCTTCTCGTCATCCGCAGCACGTACTACGCGGGTTGACTCCCGGCTCCCCACCGGCTGGCCCAGGTGGCCGAGAATAGCATACCCAGACCTGAACCACGCTAGACCCAGTAGGGGTAGAAGGGTCCACCCCCAATTGGAAAAGCATCCAACGCGCCGCCTGCGGGGCACACGTTAATGCCGGCGACCCGCTTGATTCTATACCTGAGTGTTCTGCACTGTTTTAGCGGGTGGGGTGGCCACCGAGCATGACGTCGTTCAACTCTGTTCCAGGTCATAGGCTTACGCGGACGCAGCGACGGCCCTGACGGGCAGAATAAGCCTCGCACGTCACTCGCCTCGATTGGGCGCTGAGCGACGACAGCCACACGCCCGCAATTCGTCCGGCAAGGTCTTTGCTTTTTGAAGGTCCGTCGTGGCGAAGCCTTCGCTAAACGAATCGTGCGCCGGGGCACGAATAACGTGCGCGTCCCGGGGCCCACAGAGATCTTCGTCCGGCTCATCGACGAAGCCGCACACGGGGTATGCCGCCAGGGCCAGCGTTGTGCCACATTTGCGACCAGAACGCCGACCTTGTCGGTTTTCCGTCGGACACGGCTGATATTGCAGCATGTGCACGCCGGCGATTGTGTTGCGCTCTTGAGCTCGAGCCGCGGCGTCAGAGATTTTCTATGGCTATTGACGGGAGCGGCTCAGCAAGCTCGAAGCCGAACACTTGTGAATAGAAATAAAGCTCCGCGTCCAGGGCGGCCTTGATGTTGGCCGCCTGGCGAAAGCCATGCTGCTCGCCCTCGAAGGCCAAGTAAGCCACCGGTATAGCGCGGCTGCGCAGCGCTTCCACCATGCGCTCGGTCTGGTTCGGCGGCACCACGCGGTCCTCGAGTCCCTGAAAGAAAATCACTGGGCAGGAAAGGCGCTCGGCAAAATGGATCGGCGAGCGCGCGCGGTAAAGCTCGCGCTGTTCAGGGTAGGGACCGACCAGGCGATCGAGGTAGCGCGACTCGAACTTGTGCGTGTCGTGCGCCAGCGCCTCGAGATCGCTGATGCCGTAGTAGCTCGCGCCGGCCTTGAACAGGTCGTGAAAGGTGAGCGCACAGAGCACGGTATAACCGCCGGCGCTGCCACCGCTGATGGCGACCCGCGCCTCATCAACCTTGCCCTGATCGATCAGATAGCGCGCTGCGGCGATGCAATCCTCCACATCGGCGATTCCCCACTGGCCATTGAGGCGCTCGCGGTAGGCGCGCCCGTAACCGGTGCTGCCGGCGTAGTTGACGCTGACCACGGCAAAGCCGCGGCTGGTCCAGTACTGGCGCTTGAGATTGAGGGTGGTCGATGCCGCCGCGGTCGGCCCGCCGTGGCATTCGACAATGAGCGGTGGCTGTGTGCCGGCCGGCGCCGCATAGTCGCGGTTGTGTGGGGCGTAGTGAATGCCATAAGCGGTCTTACCGCCGATAGTGGGGAAGGCGATCTGTTCAGGACGGGAGATATAGCCGGGGTCGATGTCGACGTTGCTGGAGCGGCGGAGGATTTGCATTTGCTGGCTGTCAGGGTCGAATGTGACGATGCCGGCCGGTTCGCCCGCCGCACCGGCGGTGAAGACGACCTGTCTGCCCGCTGCACGCAAGCCGCCGATGTCTGAATAGGGCGTGTCTACGCGCGCGAGCCCGCGTGTCGCGGTATCGACGATGGCCAGCTGCCAGACCCCGCGCTCATTGAAACTGCAGACGAGACGCCGCGGCGAAACGACCGCATAGGTCGACATGCCGAAGACCCATTGCGGCAGACCGAACTCGGCTTCCATCTCGACGATGGGCTCAATGCGTCCGGCGCGCCAGCGGTACAAGTTCCACCACCCACTTCGGTCGGACACAAAGTAGAGCGCGCCATCGGGCGACCACTGCGGCTGAAAGACCGACTCGATATCGCTGCCGGCGATGCGGTGTGCCTCACTCAGCGCGCCGTCTTCAGCGAGCGACGCGACCCACAGCTCGGTACCGTCCCACGGCATGTTGGGATGGTTCCAGGCGAGCCAAGCAAGCTGGCGCCCATCAGGGTCAAGACACGGTGAGCTGTAAAAGTCATGCCCGGATACAAGGACCTGTGCCTGATCGTCGCCTTCCAGATCCAACGTAGCGATTGTGTTGGTGGGCTCACCGCCACCGGCATGATCTTCGCACACACAGATGAGCCGGCCGCGTTTGCCATCGACCATGCCGTCGGCGTAACGCTGCGGGCCGGCGGAGGTGATCGGTTGCGGTTGTGCGCCGTAGGTCTGACGGTACACTCTTTGGTCGGCGTCGTTCGAGAAAACAACCACGCCGTCAGCGACCGCAAAGGGGTTACCGCCGTACTCGTGCACGCGCGTGCGCGCGCTGAAGGGCGCGGGCGTGACGTCGCGCACATGCCCGTCTGCGCTACGCCGCACGATCACGTTGCGCCCCGCTTCCGTCGGCCGCGTTTCCAGCCAGAGAAGGTCCCCGCGATCCTGAGCAATTGTTCCAAGACCGATAGTCTCGGAGACAATCAGATCCGACGTGATTGGCGAGCGCCAGGAACCGTAGGGGGCGGTCTGTTTGCCCATTAATCGTTACTGACCACGCTTGCTAGTCCAAAAGCTCGGTGTCGCTATCGGCATAAGGCGGCGTGCTGCAGCAAAGAATTTTGAGTGGTGTGCGACCAGTATTTTGAACGCGATGCGGCGTCCCCGGGGGAATGCACACCGTGTCGCCCTGCTTGATGGCGAATACCTCGTCACCTAGCGTCATCTTTCCCTCGCCGGACGTGAAGTGATAGAGCTCTTCGGTCTTAAGATGGCGATGCAGGCGCGTCGCTTGACCCACATTGACGATCGCCTCGGCCAAGCTCTGTGCCTGATTGCCATGCGCGCGTGGGTGCATCAGCTCGCGGACCCGCGAGCCATCGAGCGTTACATAGGATTCAACCTGGGCGTACTCGACCTTGCTTGTCACAGTGGCGCTTAGGGCATGGGGTTTTTGTTTGCCTACTTATGCGCGTTCGCCGCAGCCGCGTCAAGCGCGCGACGCTGACAGGGCTTTATGCAGGCCTGGTGCGAGGATTAACATAGTCCCCGCGATACGAGCGACGGACGATGGCCGAGTACACGGCAGAACAGGTGCAGGCGATCCGCGGTGCCATCGCCAAGGGGCGTGAGGCCATGCAGCGCGCCAAGGGCTACGATCCCCTGGTGTTCGCGCGGGCGTACGTCGCTCACAGCGGCGTCCAAATCCCCGGCGCCCCCGCCGACACGACTGGCGTCGAGACGGTCGCAAAGGCATTGTTGGCTGTCCTCGCAAAAGCCGAGGTCGCCAGTGGGGATGAGCACCTCCAGCGTGAGCTGAAGCGCGTGCACACGGAAGTCCGCTGGGTCACGTTGGCGGAATCGGAGAAGGTCGTCGGTTTTTACCTCAGGCTCGGTCCCGCGGCTGCGCTCGAGGCTGCCTGTCGGCAGCTGCTGGGCGAGGATCACGGTCTCGGCGCGGCAGTGTTCCCGAAGACACGGATCGTCGTCTTACCTGCTGCCTGCGGCGATTACGAATTCGTGCCAGTGCTGGAGGACGAGATCGAGCAGTAACGGCCGACTGTGCAGGTTCGCATCGCTTACGGCAGCGATTGCTCCTTAACCAACGTCTCTGCGCGCCTGAAATCTATCTTGCCGCTGGCCATTTTCGGTAGCTCATCGACGACCAAGAATCGATCCGGGACTGCAAGTGCAGGCAGGTGCTGCGCCAACTTGCGCAGCGTGTCGGGTTCATCGATCTCACGCGTCAGGGCGACGGCGATGCGCGACCCGCGCTTTTTGTCCGGTAACGCGACGGCGCAGCACTCCACGCCCGCGGGCAAAACACGCTCGAGCTCGTTTTCGACCCGAGCCAGCGATACCATCTCGCCACCGATCTTCACGAAACGCCTGAGTCGGCCGCGATGCCAGAGGTAACCGTCGCTGTCGAGCACGCCGGTGTCGCCTGTTTCGTACCAGCCGTCGGTGATGCGCGACGCCGTCTCGGCCGCATCGCCGAGATAGCCTTTCATGACGAGCTCGCCTTTCACCAAGATCTTTCCCTCTTGTCCCCGCGGTAATGGGGCACCCGCGTCGACATCGACGATGCGCACGTCGACGCCTGGCAGGGGTCGCCCGACGCTGCCGGGTTTGTGGGCATCGGGCAGGTTGACCGATATCACCGGGCTGGTCTCGGTGGCACCGTAGCCTTCATAAACGCGAATACCGTGTTCTGCCTCGTAGGCTTGGCTTAACCACCCCGGCATCTTATCGGCACCGGCCACCACCAGGCGCAGCGAGGCAAAGTCGCCCGCTGCCGATTGGCGCAGATAGCCCATGAGTAGATACGGCGTCGCCAGCAGCACGGTGGGCCGCTGCGCGCGAATGATGCGGCTCACCGTCTTGAACTCGAGCGGATTGCCATGGGTGACCAGCGTGAGTCCGAAACTGAGGGGTAGCCACAGGCCGGCCGTTTGCCCAAAGACGTGGAACCAGGGCAGCACCGAGAGGAAGGCGTCGCTACTGCGTATGTCGAACACCTGACCGATGGCACGCAGATTGGAGCCAATGTTGCGATGACTCAGTTGCACTGCCTTGGGCTCGCGCTCGCTGCCGCTGGTGAACAAGATCAACATCGTGTCATCAATGTCGCCGCCGTGAAGCGTGCGCACCAGCCAGGGTAACGGCAGCTTTGATCTGGCCCATACCCGCCAGCGCTCGCCCCACGTCACCGCCCGCATGATGTCCTCTACGAATACCATACCGGCAAGCGCTGGGCAGCGGACTTTCTTGATCAGCGTCCGCGATGTGATGATAGTGTCAAACCCGCACTTGCTTTGTGCATAACGGGCATTGCCTTCAGCACCGGTCGAGTAGTTGATCATGACCGGCACCTTGCCGGCCATTAAGGTCGCCAGAATAGAAAGCGCGCAGGTGGCCGAGTTCGGCAGCATGATCCCGAGATGGCCATCCGGGTACTGACGGAATCGCTGCATGAGCAGCAAAGCACCGCAAAGGGCCCGCTGATAGCTAATGCGGCCGGCGGTGTTGCAGTCAACGATCGCTAGCCGGGTCGAAGCGCGCTTTGCGCTGGCGATGAATTCATGGTGCAGCAACATAGGGTTGTCGCGGCAAGCTCGGTGCTAAATCAGCGGGCGCCGGTCCGGTCTCACTATTCGCATGGCTGTGGTCATGGACAGCGCCCGGCACACTGCAATCACGCAGCGAATCCTTTGCCGGGCTTCTTGTACTCTTCTCTTGGCGGGCTAAAGATGTCCAGCACCGTTGCGCCGGCTGCTCCCGTGCGGATGCCGTGGGGGACGCCGCCGGGGGTGTGCCAGAAGTCACCCGCCTTCATCGGCACCTCGTCTTCACCTTGAATGCGTACGCACTCGCCTTCGAGCAAGACGCCCCACTGCTCCTGCGGGTGGCTGTGCACCGTGCCCGTTGAATGTGGTGCGACACGTACCACGGATAGCATCACCATGTCGCCGACGAAGATCCGCGTCGTAATGCCGTCGCCGAGTTGGCGTTGTAGGCCTTGCAGTGGGTCGTGAAGATTGAATACCCAGGGGACAGTTCGGGCGTGCACGTCTTTGGCCACGGCTAATCTCCTTTGCGCAAGTCGGGCTGCCCGCGACCGAGGGCTGCGGACATGGTTATTTACCGAGAGTCTTTTCCACGTACTGACGAATCGCTTCGACGACCTCTGACGAGTTCCACGCCTCCAGCACCTGTGCATCCGCCTGTTGTGTGGATGCACTTTGAAGGCGCTCACGCACCGGCAGACGCGCTTGCAGCTTGGTCAGCTCGAAAGACCTTGTCGGGATAGCAGCGAGCTCGTGCGCCCGCACGAGCGCGCGTTCGAGCACGTGCTCCTTGTTGACGAGTTCATCCACCAGTCCCCAGGCAAGTGCCTGCAGCGGCTCGCAGGTAAGCCCCCGGTACACGAGTTGTTGCAGATGATAGGTGGTAGCGGTCGTACGCATGATCTCGAGCGCGATTGCCGGGAACGGCACACCCACCAGCAACTCTGGTACACCGATGCGGGCCGCATCCCGCGTCATCACCCGGTGGTCGGCTGTACAGGCGAGAATGCAGCCGCCAGCAATAGCATGGCCGTTGACCGCTGCGACCAACGGCCGTGAATAAAAGAACAGGCTGTCGAGGAGTTGTGCCAGCGACTGCACGAGTGCGCGGCGATAGTCGGGCCCGTCTTTGAGCAGTCGCACCAGGTCGACGCCTGCCGAAAATATCCTGTCGTCACCGGTCAACACGACAGCGCGAGCGCCGCGAGCGCGTTTGAGCGCGTCGCCGAGGGCCTGACAAAGCTCCGTGTCGAGGGCGTTAGCCTTGCCATGGCGCATCTGCAAGATCGTAATGCCGTCGTCTTGTTTGGTCTCGATCATGGCGCCTCCTGCGTGTCCTTATCGCGACCTGTCGGACCGCGGTCGTCAGGCAAGCATAAGCCAGCCGCCGACGAAAGCCAAAGCATGGTCGATCTCACCCGACGGCAGCCCGTGTACTAGGGTCTGCACTAGAGAAACGCGCTGGCGCCCAAAACACGGATGAATGCCTTCTTGAAAGTGAGCAAACTCAGTCGCTACGAACTTCTTTGCGCGCCAAGGCGTTGGCGAGCGTGGCGAAATCGGCAATCGTTAGCGTCTCGCCCCGTCGCATGGGGTCGATGCCGGCCGCCCTTAGCTCATCGGTGTCGAGCATGCCCGCGAGCGCATTGCGCAGCGTCTTGCGCCGTGCGGCAAAGGCGGCGGCGACGACGCTGGCGAAAGTGGGCTCGTCAGCAACCGCAATGGGCGGTGTCGCGTAGGGCTCAAGGTAGACGATCATGGAATCGACTTTCGGGCGCGGGCTAAAGGCGGCGGGGGATACTGTAAATAGTGGCTGCGTACGACACCGCCACTGAATCATGACGCTCAAGCGGCCGTAGGCCTTGCTGTTGGGTGCCGCTGTCAAGCGCTCGACGACCTCCTTTTGCAGCATGAAGCACATGTCCTGAATACATTGGCTCTGCGCGAGCAGCCGAAAGAGCAGGGGTGTAGAGATGTTGTAGGGAAGATTGCCGATGAGGCGCAGCTTATGGCCTTCGCCGGCGAGCTGGCAGAGCTTAAATTGCAGGGCGTCGGCTTGATGGATCAACACGTTCGTGTGCCCCCCGAGCTCTGCGGCAAGTTGCGCTACCAGATCACGATCGATTTCGATCGCGTGCAGGCGTGCAACCCGAGGCGCGAGCGCACGCGTCAGGACGCCATGACCTGGGCCGATTTCAACGACATGATCGATCAACTGCGGCGCGAAGGCGTCGATCATGCGTTGTACGATATTTGCATCGTGGAGAAAGTGCTGGCCGAAGCGCCTGCGCGCGACCGGGACGTTCATGGGCTGGCGAGCATGAGCGCCAAGTCGACGGCGGCACGCAGACTGGCGGGATCGGCATCACCGGTGCCCGCAAGCTCCAGTGCGGTGCCGTGGTCGACGGACGTGCGCACAAACGGCAGGCCCAGGGTGATGTTGACCGCGCGACCGAAGCCACGGGCCTTCAACACGGGCAGACCCTGATCGTGATACATGGCCAAGACCGCATCGGTGTCGGCGAGCTGCGCCGGTGTGAAGGCGGTATCGGCGGGTACGGGGCCCCTGACTTGCAGCCCTTCTCTGCGCAGCGCAGCGAGAGCGGGTTCGATCACGTCGATCTCCTCGTGCCCGAGGTAGCCCGACTCACCCGCATGCGGGTTCAGTGCACAGACCAGAATCCGCGGCTTGCGAACGGCAAATAACTGCTGCAGCCCGGCGTGCAGGACGCGCAGCACTTCGCACAGGTGTGGCTGGGTGATCTGTTCGCTGACCTCTGTCAGCGCGCAATGCGTGGTCGCCAGTGCCACCCGGAGCTCACCGTCGGTCAGCATCATGACCACCTTATGGGCGCCGGCGCGCTCGGCGAGAAACTCCGTGTGACCGGTGAACGGGATGCCCGCATTGTTGATGATGCCCTTGTGTACCGGTGCGGTCACCATGGCGTCGAACTCGCCGCGCAGGCAGCCTTCTATGGCACGCTCCAAGGTATTGATCACATAGCGCGCATTGGTTGCGTCGAGCCGCCCAACGACGGCCGGGCGTGCCAGCGCTAGCGGCAAAACGGTCACAGCTGCGGTCGAGGTGTCGCGCCCTTGCCATGGTGGCGCGGCAAAGGCTAGACCCAGAAGCGCGGCGCGCGCAGCTAACATTTGCGGGTCGCCGATCAACACGAGTCGGCACGGCGGCTCCTGCGCCAGCCGGAGGCAGATATCGGGACCGATGCCGGCAGGCTCGCCGGTGGTCAGGGCAAGGACAACACCGCTATCCAAGGTCTTACTGTGCCACGCCTAGGATGATGGCGATACGGGAGCACCCTTCTGCGCGCCCTCTCTGTACTCCACGTAGGCCTCGTCGCGCAGGCGCCGTAGCCACTGTTCGTATTGTTCGTCGGCCTTGCGTGCATGAATCTGTTGGCGAGCGGCATTGCGGTCGCGTTCGTCGCTGATGTCCTGCACACGACGCTCGAGCACCTGGATGAGGTGGACGCCGAAGGGAGATTCCACCGGCTGACTGATCTCGCCAGGCTGCAACTCATTCATGGCCTTTTCAAACTCGGGCACTGTCTGGCCGGGCATGACCCACCCGAGGTCGCCGCCGCGCGCCGCCGAGCCGGGATCCTCTGAGTGTGCGCGCGCCAGGTCGGCGAAGTCATCGCCGAGCAGGGCGCGCTCACGCAATCCTTCGAGTCTGGTCCTGATGTCGCTGATCGATTGTATCTCGCTTGGACGCATGAGTATCTGTCGCGCATGTGTTTGGGTAACCGGCGTCGAGCGCTCGCCTGCTTGGCGGTCGTTCAACTTGAGGATGTGAAATCCGACGGCGCTGCGCAAAACTTCGCTGATGTCGCCGCGCTGCAACCGCTCCAGGGCATCTAGAAAAAGGGCCGGCAACTGGCCGGCCTTTTTCCAGCCAAGCGCCCCGCCCTTGAGGGCCTCCTGTCCTTGCGAATAGACCAGCGCAGCTTCTTCAAAATTGGCACCCGCCAGCAGCGAGTCGTGGACTTCGTCCGCCTTGCGTTTAGCGTCCTGCACCTCCTTGGGGCTGGCACCCTCCGGAAGACCGATGAGGATATGGGAAACGTCAAACGAGTCGTCGACCCGTGCCTGCTTGCGCAGGCTGGCCAGAAAGTCGTCGACCTCACTGTCGGTCACGGTAACGCGGTTATTGATCTCCCGCTCGAGCAGCTTCTCGATCATCACCTGATCACGCAGCTGGTTGCGATAGGTCTGTTGCTCCATGCCCAGGGTGCGCAGCGCCTGGTAAAGCTCATCGGTGGTCATCCGGTTTCGTTTCGCCACCTGCTTTACCGCTCGGTCGATGTCGCGTTCGCTGACGCGCACACCCAGGCGAGCGGCGTGCTGCAACTGGATGCGCTCGAGCACTAGCCGTTCCAGCACCTGTTTTTTGAGAACGGCCTGCGGTGGCATCTGGATTTTCCGCTCGCCAAGCTCACGCTCCACCTCGGCGAGTCGGGCCGTGAGCTCGCTGTCAGTGATCACATCGTCATTGACGATGACGACGATGTGATCGATGTGAAGCGCCGCCGCGCCGTCGGACTGGGCGACGCCAACAACCGGCGCGATAAAAGCGATCAGCCCCAGAAGCGGGCCAGCCGCTTCCGCAAGGCGCCGTGGGCGGCAAGACATTCGGCGGGTGTCGCTGCGATTAAGGGCCATACGCTCGAGACTTCTGCAAAGTGCTGATGATACCGGTTTGTCATGCGCTCGGCATAGATGACTAGGGAAGCGGCCCGCTGCCGAAACCCTTACTGGGGGCGAATACGCTCTGCCTGAGCGGGCTGTCGGGCACATCGCCGAGACGCGCCAGGCCGGTGAGCTCAAACTGCAGCAGCACGTCGTTCACCTGCTGTTGTTCGGAGTCCAGGCGCCGGCGGGCGAAGAACCGCAGCGCCCAGCAGCAGGAGCGGTATTGGAAGCCCGCGTACGACTCTAGATTTCGCGAGTCCTCGAGCGAATAACTGCTGCTGGCCGCCAAGGTCCAGCGACGCGAAACCGGCCACAGTGCCGAGAGGTCGACCTGCTCGAAGTCGTCGTTTTGAAAGCTGTAGCGAAAATTGACGATCTTGTTGTCTGCGGGCTGATACTGTAAGAAAAAGTCGCTGCGCTCGGTCTCGCGGATGTCATTGTTCCACTGCACGGTCGCGCGCCCGTACCACTTCTCGGCGAACCGGGCGGCGATCTCGGCAACCAAGTCGGAGGTTTCACGCGCCGCGACCGTGCCCGAGGCTAGGTTCACCTTGCGGTCCTTGAAGTAATAGATCTGACCAAGGCTGAAACGCAGATGCTCGACGCCGTCGGCAGCGCCGAGCAAGCGCGTCGTGATCGCGGCGGTCAGCTGATTGGTGTCGCCGACGCGATCGCCGCCGAGGAAACGGTTTTCGCGGAACAGATTGTCAAACGCCAAGGTCGGCAGGCTGGTATCGAAGTTGGGCAAATCGTCCTGATCCCTGAAGGGCACATTGAGGTAGTACAACCTGGGCTCCAACGTATGAATAAAATGCCCCTGGCGCTCGAACACGAGGCCGTTGTCCAGACTGAAAGCCGGTACCGTCACCCCTGGGGCGTCATCCTGGGGAGGGTCGAGGTCGAGATCGTAGTCGATGTTGTAGACGCTGACCTTGGGGATGACGAAGCCGTAACTCTTGCGAAACGGCCAGTCGACGCTGAGTTTCAGTCCGAGACGCTCACCGGTGAGACCTTCGTCGCGCCGGAAGTTGTTGAACTCGGACTCGAAGAACAACCCCGGATGGCCGGGCCTCGACGGCGGTCGCGCCGAGAGATTCAACTGCGGCAGACGATCGTAGGGCTCATTTGCAGGCGTTATCGTGGGGTCGATCGTCTGATAGGCGAGCGCCCGCGCGCGGAAGTACCACACCCGGCTCGTATAGTTGACCCAGGCGTCCTGCGGGAGCGAGGTGAGGCTGGTGATCGCGAGATTATTCTTGAAGTCATCCAGATATTGGTCATCCGATACCTTCACGTAATCGACTTGACCGCTCCAGCCGCGGCCCAAATTGTGACGGTGGGCGTACTTGCCTGCCCAGCGGTCGGTGCGCGTCTGGTCGTCGTTGGGCAGGAATTCTGCGTCGAGCTGGCCCTGGAAGGGCCGCCCGAGATAGCGAAATTCCGCCTGTGTCTGCAGGCCGCGGTCGCTCAAGATGCGCGGAGTGATGGTGGCGTCGTAGTTGGGGGCGATGTTCCAGTAAAACGGCCAGCCGAACTCGACGCCGTTCTTGGTCGATTTGCCTAGCTCAGGCGCGAGAAAGCCCGTCTGGCGTTGATCCGAGATCGGAAAACGAAGGTAGGGCCAGTAGAACAGCGGGGTACGTTTGAACCTGACCACCGCGTTACGCGCCACGCCGACGTTGCGCGTTTTATCGAGCGTGAGATGCCCCACGCTTAAGAACCAGTCATCACGGCCGGGCGGGCAGGTCGTGTAGCGCACCTTGCTTAAACTCACACGTTCCTTGCCTGCCAGCTCTATGGATTGAGCATCGCCGCGGGCGTTGTTGCTGGCGAGGCTGTAGGTGCTCTGGCTCGAGTAGCCGATAAACTGGTCGAGATCGAGAAAAAGCTGCTCGGTACGAAATCGATCGCCTTGCAGATTTTCCAGTCTCACGTTCCCTTTGGCCTCTAGGTGGTTCTCTGCCCGGTCGTAGACAATTTGGTCGGCGAGGATTCGTTGATCCTCGCGCTGCAGTTCGGCATCGCCCGTCAGCACCACCGTCTCCTGGTTCTGTAGTTCGATGTGATGGGCGCGCGTTTGGGTAGTCGGTGGCCCAGCGCCAGCCTCGGGAACAGCGCTGAAGCTCGGCACCGGCGCCGGGGCGGGACAGTCTCCGCCGGGATCGGCGAAAGCCTGCGGTAGGCTAAAGGTCGCCAGCGCAGCATAACAAAGCCACCACCGTGCGGACTTCGGTTGGGGCATAAGACCACGTTGATTATTGTGTGGCGGGTAAAATTGCATAGAATCAGGATGCTATCAAGCAGCGAAACGCGCTTACCCTCCGCAGCGAGAAGATCGGCGTCGATCGAGACGAGCTTTTGGACGACAGACTGCAGGCACTGCGATTGTGGCTAGAGGCCATTCTCGATGTTCCGATCGATAGATTCCATTCGGCATCGGCCGATGCGAGCTTTCGGCGCTATTTCCGTGTCCATGCCGGCGGGTCTACGTATATCGCCATGGACGCACCGCCGGACAAGTACGATGCCCAAACATACGCACGTATCGCCAGGCACTTTCGAAAGATAGGCCTCAACGTCCCCCAGGTCTTGCAAAGCGACGCACAACAAGGGTTCCTGTTGCTGACTGACCTGGGCGATGAGCTTTACCTCCCGCGGCTAAACGAGCACACGGTAGATCGCCTTTACGGTGATGCGATGCGGGCATTACGTGCCCTGCAGCGGGACGAGGATGCGGGCGCTGGGTTGCCCGATTACGACGAACAGCTGCTCTTGGCGGAGATGGCGCTGTTTCCCGAGTGGTATCTTGGAAGACACTTGCGGATCCGCTTGACGCCGAAGCAGCAGCGGGTGCTCGACCGAGTCTGCGATCGCCTCGCACGCTGCGCGCTCGATCAACCCCGGGTAGCGGTCCATCGCGACTATCATTCGCGCAATCTGCTCGTCACCAGCGAGCACAATCCTGGCATTGTCGACTTCCAGGATGCCGTTTGCGGGCCAGTCACATACGATCTGGTTTCTTTGCTTCGTGATTGTTATATCGCCTGGCCACGAGCGCGCGTGGAGACTTGGGCGCTGGAGTACCACGCCGCGGCTCTGGATGCCGGCATTCCGGTATGTGAGGAGCCGGCGCGATTCCTCAGATGGTTTGACTGGATGGGCGTGCAGCGCCATCTGAAGGCCGTGGGCATTTTCGCGCGTCTGCGACACCGTGATGATAAGCCCGGCTACCTTCGGGATATCCCGCGCACGCTCGGCTATGTGCTCGAGGTCAGTAGACGGCACTCGGACCTGCAGCCCTTGCACACCCTCGTGCTGGATCTTGGGTTGTCATCGCTAGCTGCGTCTTCGGAGGCCACGTGAAGGCAATGATTTTGGCGGCCGGACGCGGCAAGCGTCTGCGGCCGCTGACCGACCGCTGCCCGAAGCCGTTGCTGGAAGTCGGCGGGCGCCCCCTGATCCTTCACCTCATCGATGCCCTCAGGACTGCTGGCCTGAACGAAATCGTCATCAACCATGCCCATCTCGGTGAGATGCTGGTCGCTTGCCTCGGCGATGGTACCGCCTACGGCGTGCATATACGCTACTCGCCGGAACCGCCGGAGGCGCTGGAGACGGGGGGCGGCATTTTGCACGCGTTGCCGCTGCTGGGCGAGGACCCGTTTACGGTGGTTAACGGCGACATC
>JABAOH010001065.1_pt1 | contig 24934 bp, 31 predicted proteins | sample 7062181 | NCBI WGS metagenome assembly JABAOH01 (sample SAMN14538630, study PRJNA623070) | marine sediment metagenome | biome: marine biome [ENVO:00000428]; feature: marine pelagic biome [ENVO:01000023]; material: deep marine sediment [ENVO:00002113]; isolation source: pool of 5 deep marine... | reverse complement strand
ATATAATGTAGACAGAACTCAGCAAGAGTCGTTTCTCCGACCCAGCGGGCCTCAAGGCTCATAGGGCCTATGGACGCTGGGCGATAGGGCGTAGCTGGAAACGGCTACACCTCCCGTGCTTGGAAAGGAGAAGGACGATGAATGGCAAGACTGACGGCGTCCACCACTTTCCAGGTGGGCGCCGTTTTGCTTGGCGCTGTCCACTGGGCCAGCTAGAAAATCCGGGCAAGTCTCCGACCCATTGACCCTAAGGGCGAAAGCCTATGGGCCATGGGCGACAGGGTGCGGCTGGAAACAGCCGTGCCTCCCGTGCTTGGAAAGGAGACCTGGGCCGATGTGGGTGTTCCTTCACATCATTCCCATCCACTCCTTTCGGACCGGGCACAGTAAAAAGGAGGTGATGGGGTGTAGAATCGATCTCATCTGGAGGTGACCGAGGTAGAGAAGATCGCTATGTTAGTGTAGGAACACTCTGAATGGGACTGAGATTCGTGAACGACAGAGGGATTCGTGTTTTTGTGTCGGCGATGGCGTTGCTAGCCGTGTCATTGGCGGCTTGCAGCCCGGCGCCTGCTGCGCATACGGAAGACGCACCAGCTACCCCGGAACTGGAGGGCAAGATTACCGTCTTCCACGCTGGGAGCTTGACTGTCCCCCTGGATGCCCTGACCGATGCATTTGAAGCCCGGCACCCCAAGGTGAGGATTGAGACCGAGGCTTCAGGTAGCAATGCGGCGGCTCGGAAGATCAGTGAGTTGGACCGACACGCGGACCTCATGTTGTCGTCCGACTACGCAGTGATCGAGGAGCTGCTGATGCCCGACTTCGCGGATTGGTATGTCCAGTTCGCCCGCAACACGATGGTGATCGCATACACCGACCAGTCTCTGTATGCCGACGAGGTGGATGCCGACAACTGGCACGATGTTCTCACCCGTGAGGGCGTGGTTGTGGGCCGTGGCGACGAGGACGTTGATCCGTGCGGGTATAGGACGTTGCTGGTCTGGCAACTGGCTGAGAAGCATTACGGCGTGCCTGGCTTGTATGGTGTCCTGGATGAGGCCTCTCCGCTGGAGTACGTCCGGCCCAAGTCCGAGGACTTGCTGGCATTGCTGCAGTCGGGCGACATGGACTATGCGTGGGAGTATCGCTCGGTGGCCGTGCAACATGGCCTCAGATTCGTGGAGCTACCTGATGAGATCAACCTGAGCCGGGTGGAGCACGCTGATTCCTACGCCGAGGCATCCGTCGAGATCACTGGTCAGGAGCCGAACACAACAATAACGATGGTCGGCAAACCCATCGTCTACGGGGTTACGATTCCCAAGGTGGCATCCAGACCGGACTTGGCTGTGGAATTCGTGAAGTTCCTCATAGGCCCAGACGGCCAGGCGATAATGGAAGAGCAGGGGCAGCCGCCCGTTGTGCCCGCCGTGGCCAGCGACAAGGCAGCGCTGCCGGCTCAACTCCAGGCTCTGGTCCAATAGAGAGATCGAAGATCATCCTCCCACAGGTCTCAATAGACCTGCGGGAGGGGCTTTGGGGGAAGAGATAGATGAAAGGCCTATTCGCGGATAGAATGCGCGTCACTTTTGTCGCTCTCGGACTCATACTGGTGCTGTTCGTGGCCTGGCCGCTTCTGCGGACAGTGACGGCGTCGAGTCCGGCTGTTCTTTGGGAAACCGTCTTGGACAGGGAGGTGCGTGATTCCATACTACTCACCTTTGGTGCCTCTCTAGTGGCCACGATCATCGCTCTCTTCACGGGTGTTCCGTTGGCCTACCTCCTGGCGCGCGTTGATTTCTTCGGTAAGCGGCTCATTGAGGGAATTATCGACGTTCCTATCGTGGTGCCCCATACGGCGGCAGGCATCGCTCTCCTCATGGCTTTCGGACGGCGAAGCCTGCTTGGGAGGGGGTTTGGACTGGTGGGTGTCGAGTTCGTGTCGGCGGAGCCTGGCATCGTTATTGCGATGCTGTTCGTGAGCCTATCATTCTTGGTCAACTCTGCCCGCGAAGGCTTTGAGGCTGTTGACCCGCGACTGGAACGCGTAGCCCGGACCCTGGGCGCCTCTCCATGGCGGGCATTCTGGCGCGTTTCTCTGCCGTTGGCTTGGCGTAGCATTCTCTCGGGACTGGTCCTCATGTGGGCGCGCGGGCTCAGTGAGTTTGGAGCGGTCGTCATTCTGGCGTACCATCCCATGGTGGCGCCCGTCTTGCTATACGAGCGTTTCGAGTCTTTTGGGCTCGACTACTCGCGGCCTGTGGCAACACTCATGATCCTGATATGTTTGGCGACCTTTGTGATCTTGAGGGCCACCGCCGTGGGTAGTGCAAGCAGAGAAAGGCAGGGTCTGTGAAGAACGGAGGGCACGTACAGTTACAAGGGCTGTGGGTTGACCTTGAGGAGTTTCAGTTGCGTGAGATCGACCTCGAGGTGGAGGCTGGTCAGTACTCCGTAGTTCTGGGCCCGACTGGGGCCGGCAAGACCGTACTGTTGGAGACCATAGCAGGCCTGTGGCGGCAATCCAGGGGTCGGATCCTGCTCGACGGGGAAGATATTGGCGGTGCCCCTCCGGAGCGACGCGGCGTAGGGTTCGTGTATCAGGATTACGCCTTGTTTCCTCACCTTACCGTGGGGGAGAATATCGCTTTCGGGCTTACTCTCAAGGGAATGCCCCACACTGAGGTGCGCGATCGCGTGGACAAGATCAGTGCGATGCTGGACATCCAGCGCCTGCTTGGCCGGCGAACGGGGACACTTAGCGGCGGCGAACAGCAGCGCACTGCCCTTGCCCGCGCGCTTCTCGTTGAGCCTCGGCTGTTGCTCTTGGACGAGCCATTGAGCGCCCTCGATCCAGAGACCCGGGAGACGTTGCGCCACGACGTAGGCCGACTGCAGCGGCGACTAGGGGTAACCACGATCCACGTGACCCACGATTTCGAGGAGGCCGTGGCGTTGGCAGACCGCGTCGCCGTGATGAACGACGGTCGCATCGTTCAGGTTGGCACGCCAGAGGACATCTTCAGAAGGCCGGCATCAGAGTTCGTGGCTCGCTTTGTAGGGGTGAGGAACGTTTTCAAAGGTGTGGCACATCAAGGAGAAGATGGCCATAGTGCTCTGTCTGCGGAAGGCTTGGACATCGATGTTGTCACTGCTCTAACGGGGCAGGTCCACGGTTCGGTTAGACCAGAGGACATCCTGATTTCCAAGGAGCCCCTGCGATCGAGCGCGAGGAACCGCTTTGTGGGCCGTGTTGTCAACATCGTTGAGAGAGGTGCCATTGTCTGGGTGACTGTGCGAGTGCCTCCCGACTTCACCTGCATGATCACCAGAACATCCCTCGAGGAGATGGGGCTCAGAGAGGGGATGGAGGTACACATCGCGTTCAAGTCCTCGGCGGTACACGTGTTCTGAGGTTAAGCTGTCACTGAGGGAATAGGGACTGAGTCATGACGCATCTCGACGCCTACAACCGCCCAATAAGCTATTTGCGCATATCCGTGACCGATCGGTGCAATCTGCGGTGCGCTTACTGCATGCCCCCTGAAGGCGTGCAGTGGGTTTCTCACGGCGAGATCTTGGGCTACGAAGAGATCGAAACCGTTGTGCGGGCCGCCGCCGAACTGGATATCAGCAAGGTGCGACTCACCGGTGGCGAGCCCCTGGTGCGACTGGGAATAGTCGACCTCGTGCGCATGTTGGCCAGCGTTCCTGGAGTTGACGACCTGGCGATGACCACCAACGGGATCCTCTTGTCACGCTTTGCATCCGCATTGGCGGAAGCGGGTCTTCAAAGGGTCAATATCAGTCTCGATTCTCTGCGACCTGACCGTTTCAGGAGCATCACCCGCGGAGGGCGATTGGAGGAAGTCCTTAGGGGCATGGAAGCGGCACGACAGGCCGGATTGGAACCAATCAAGATCAACACTGTGGTCATTCGGGGGATGAACGATGATGAAGTGGTGAGCTTGGCCCGTCAGACGATGGAAGAGGGTTGGAACCTGCGGTTCATCGAATTCATGCCTGTGGGTATCGGCACTTGGATCGGCGATCAATGGAGGGCGCATGTGGTGACTGCGAAGGAGATACGAGACCGGATAGAATCTGCACTGGGGAGGCTGGAGCCGGTCAGGGTGAGTAGGGGGAGTGGTCCGGCTCGGTACTATCGCCTAGCTGGAGCTCATGGGAGTCTCGGTTTCATTACGGCCATCAGCGATCACTTCTGCTATCAATGCAACAGGATGCGGCTTACAGCGGATGGGCAGCTGCGTCCGTGTCTACTCTCGGATGAGGAGATAGACCTGCGCCCTGCGCTGCGCCACCGCGGAGATGTTACTGGAATCAAGGAGTTGTTGCTGAGAGGAGTGCAGAGCAAGCCGCGGCAGCATCCTCTTCTCGACTCGCCCGGGCCAGATAAGAGAACAATGTCGCAGATCGGCGGCTAGGAAATCGGGCCGCTGGTGCTGACCTGTCGCAGGGCGGCTGGCAAGAAGCTCTGCAGCCGCGAGTGATCGTGGAGGAGGCATCGTGAGACTAAGTCACATAGATGAGGAAGGACGCGTCCAAATGGTGGACGTTGGTGGAAAACCGGACATGGATCGTGTGGCAGTTGCCAAGGGCCACGTAGCTATGCGCCCGGAGACGCTGCAGCTCATTGTGGAAAAGGGAGTGCCCAAGGGAGATGTTCTCGCCGTTGCTCAGGTGGCAGGGATCATGGCTGCGAAGCGTGTTCCGGATCTGATCCCGCTGTGCCATCCTCTGCTCTTGACCAAGGTCGACGTGGAGTTTGAGCTGGACGAGGAGGACTCCCGGGTCGAGATTACCGCCATCGCGCACAGCCGAGGAAAGACCGGGGTGGAGATGGAAGCACTCACGGCGGTCGCCGTCGCTGCTCTCACGATCTACGACATGACAAAAGCTGTCGAGCGGACGATGCGGATCGGAGGCATCCGCCTGGTGCGCAAGAGCGGTGGGAAGGGTGGGGACATCGTCTTGGAGAGCAACCTGTGAAGGTGAAAGTGAAGCTATTTGGCGCTCCGCGGGAGGCCCTCGGCAGACGAGAGATTGAGCAGACCCTGCCGGAAGGGTCGACGGCAGGTGCCTTGCTTGATCTGCTCGTTGAGGCCCATCCGGCCTTACGGCCTTATTCTTCTTTGATCAAGCTGGCGGTGAACCGCAAGTATGTGCCTGCCCAGACCAGGCTGCACGAGGGGGATGAAGTTGCCCTGATACCTCCTGTGGGAGGAGGCTAAGTTTCGGATGGGCGAGCCATCAAAGAAGCTGTTTGAGATCACGAGTGAGGAAGTATCAGCGGATCAGGTGATCGCCCGCCTCGCTGACTCGGGTATGGGGGCCGTCATCGCCTTCATCGGTGTCGTACGGGGCGTCACGGCGGGGCGAAAGGTGCGATATCTGCAGTACGAGGCGTACCCGGAGATGGCCGAGGAGGCGCTGGAGCAGATTGCGGATGAGATCCGGGTCCGGTGGAAGACGATCGAGAAGGTAGCCATCGTCCACAGGGTGGGACGGCTTGAGATAGGGGAGACCAGCGTAGTGATCGCTCTGTCGGCAGGTCACCGCGAGGAAGTCTTCGATGCAGCGCGCTACGCAATTGACAGGCTGAAGGAGATAGCGCCTATCTGGAAAAAGGAAGTTTGGACAGATGGGGCGGAATGGAAGAGCGGTTGACGATGAGGAGCGATGGCTCGCGGTCGAGGCTGCGTCGACGCAGATCCTGCTACGTGACCCGGTCTTGGGCGGGCAGCGACCGGGCTTCTTCCAGCCTCCTTTGGTAAGGCTCAACAGCTGAGCGCCTTCGTACACACCTTGTCACTCGCGCCCTTCCCATTGCGGGATGTCCAGTACTGGCTTGGCCTCCCAACCCCCTTTGCGGAAGAGGATTCTTCAGGTGTGCGGAATCCTGGGGGGCTTTACTAGGGCGCAGAGTTGGAGTACAGTACGGCGGGGAGTCTTGACTGAAAAGTCGCCCTGAAGGGAAGCGCAGCTTGGTGGGGAAGAGATTCTCTGTGGGAAAGCTGCCCAGCGCGGTATTGGCCCGATTGCTGGAGGAGTATCGCCTAGAAGATGAGCGCGTCGTGCTGGGGGCCAGGATCGGAGAGGATGCGGCGGTGCTCGACATGGGCGACAGATACCTGGTCGCCAAGACCGACCCCATCACTTTCGCCACCGACAGCATAGGTTGGTATGCTGTCCACATCAACGCGAACGATCTGGTAACCACTGGAGCCGAGCCCCTCTGGTTTCTGGCGACCGTCCTATTGCCCGAGGGTGAGAGCGACGAGGCTCTGGCGGAAGAGATATTCCAACAGATCTATGGGGCATGTGCTGAAATGAGCATCTCTCTGGTGGGCGGGCACACTGAGATCACTTATGGGTTGGATCGCCCTATTGTGGTGGGCCAGATGCTAGGTGAGGTGGCGAAAGAAGGTCTCATCACCAGTGGCGGGGCCCAGGCTGGGGATGCCATCGTCCTCACGAAGGGCATCGCCATCGAGGGCACCGCCATCATCGCGCGCGAACGGGAAGATAGGCTACGAGAACTGGGCTACAGCGGCGAGTATATCGCGCGGGCTCGAGCGTACCTCCACGAACCTGGCATAAGCGTGTTTCGCGAGGCCGCCCTGGCCAGTTGCTCCTTCGATGTCCACGCTATGCACGATCCCACCGAAGGAGGGCTGGCTATGGGGCTGTATGAGTTGGCGGAGGCTGCTGAGGTCGGCCTGGTGATAGACGAGGAGAAGATAGAAATACTGCCAGAGTGTCGCGACCTGTGTGCCGAGTTCGGACTGGATCCTCTGGGTACCATCGCCTCGGGCGCCTTACTGATCGCCTTGCCTGACCAGCAGGCCGAGGGAGTGGTGGAGGCGTTGCGTTCGCAGGAGATCGCGGCGAGTGTCATCGGGCGTGTGAGGTCTGTCGAGGCTGGTGTCAAGTTGCGGCGTGGCGAATTGACAAGGGAGTTGCCGCGATTTCCCCGGGATGAGATAGCGAGGCTCTTTGCCTAGCAACTACGCGATAGGAAGGGATATGGAAGAGGGAAAGGACTTTGAGGATCTCGACGAGCGGGAGTTGAACGAGCTGGGAAATGCTTACAGCTCCCAGGGCATGTGGGAAGAGGCCATCGGAAGCTATCTTCGGAGCCTGGCTTTGCGAAAGGCTCAGGGCGACATCCGTGGCCAGGGCATCGTCCTCAATAACCTCGGTGCTGTCTACTACAACCAGCGCCGCTACCAGGAGGCCCGGGAGTGTTATGAGGGTAGTAGGCAGATCGCCCACGAGCTTGAGGAAGAGCTGAGCGAGTTGGTAGCTCTGATGAATCTGGCTTTCCTCCAGTTCACCGAGGGACAGACGGAAGAGTTCCTTCGGTATGCCGATGAGGCAGAGGATCTCGCTCTGGACCTTGAGAGATGGGAGCCGCTATCCAAACTGAGTTGGCTCAAGGGGCGGCTGGCCATGTCCGATTCCGAGGCCTATGAGGAGGGACTGGCCCGCTACGCTGATGCGCTCCGCTACGCTGCCAGGGAAGGCGAGGACGATCTGAGTGCGATGATGGATCGTGTGGACGCGCAGGCAGAGCGATTGCTACTGGAGGGCGCTCGTGGCATGGCCCTCGTACTATATGACTATCTCCAGGCTTTCATGGAGGAGCAGGGCTTCAGTGAGGAATTGCTGGCGCACCTCGGCAACAAACGCGAGGAAATCCTGCAAAGACCTTCACTAGCTTGATTCTGCCAGTTCTTCTTCGATTACCCTTTGGAACTCTTCGAAGGGCTGCGCCCCTATAATCACCGTGCCGTTGATCAGGAAGCTGGGAGTGCCAGACACTCCATCCTGTTGCCCAATCTGATAGTCCTCTAAGATCCGCTCCCAAGTCGTGCCCAACTCCAGACAGTTCGCAAGCTCGTCTGGGTCAATCTCGATCTCCTCTGCGTAGCTTCGGAAAGTCCCCATGATGTCCTCGCTCTCAGACCATTCCTCGGCACGCTCGAAGAGCATTACGTGCATCTCCCAGAACTCGCCCTGGTCCGCGGCACACTCGGCGACCATGGCTATGGCAGCCGCCGACTGGCCGTGGACGGGGAAGTCCCTGAACACGAGCTTGACCTTGCCGGTGTCGATGTATTCCTCCTCAATGCGAGGGAATGTCTCCAGCACAAACCGGCGGCAGAAAGGACACAGGTATTCGGAATACTCGATCATCGTCACCGGCGCATCGGGCGAACCCAATACCGGGTCATCATCCAGAGGGATCAAGGGTTCCCGAGTTGCCTCAGGGGTCAGATCTGGGCTCGGTGTGGATGTCTCCGGTATGACTGTTGGCGTGCTGGTCGGCACTGGCTCAGCTGTGCTGCACCCTACCAGCACGCTCAGCATCATGGTGCCCACCAGAGCCAGCGACAGGGCACTGGCCACCCATAGAAGGCCCTTGCCAGTTCCTGTACTTCTGTTCGCTTTGTGTCTCACGACTGATCCTCCGTTCATAGGCTTCGCGCCTAGACGTTCTACGGCAGGGAGTTCTCGAACCAACTCCTATGATTGTCATCGATGTCGCCCTGCAAAGCAAGGTTGCCCTCCTCATCTAGTTCACAGTAATTGTGACCATCTCGATAGGCGTATACCACTCCGCACGCGCTGTTGCCGTCTCCGCTCACCTGCGTTGCATTAACCATCAGGCTGAAGTTCTCATAAGAATCGCTCACCAGCGCCGGCAATGAAGTTGAGCACTTCGTATGCGACGGCGTGGTTCGCGCCTTCAGCAATGCATGCACTTGCTCACCCTACGGCGGCTTCCACCTCGCGGACGGAGATGTCGTACTGCATTCCCGGTTGTGCCCGGTTGTCTTTGTAGTCATGCACCAGGATGTGCACGGTGCCTGTCTCCTCTGCCCTCCACATGATGCGGGAGGCTCGTGGTTCCTCGGCGCCATCATCGTCCTGCGCCAGCTCCTGCCCATTCTCATCGTAGAGTAGGATGACGGTATCCACTTCTATTCCCAGGTTGGAGGTCTCGATAAGATAGGTGGTGCCCCGTACCGCCTCGAAAGAGAGCCAGTCGTGGTCACCCTCGACGTGGATACTTCGGATTTGGACCTCGCCGACCTCTATGTCGCCTGCCTCAGCCATGGCATTGTCGGGCTCATAATCATCGGGTCTAAGCATGCTGGTTCCTTCCTCAGACACTGATATCGCGTATTCCGTGCCTGGACCTGCCTCGTCGTCCCCGAAATCCTGAACCATGATGTACAGTACGCCGTCCTCATCTGGCATCCAGGCAAGGCGTGAGGCGAGGGGTTCACTCCCACTGTGATCGTCACTCGTCAACTGGCCGCCTTCGGAGTCATACAGAGAGAGAATAGTGTCAATCCTGCCTCCCAGATCGGAAGTCGCGACCACGTAGCGTGTTCCGGCCTCAGCGCTGAAGGACATCCAATCGTGATCTCCCGTCACATGCAGATTGTGGTTCTGATGGGAGCCCATCTCGATCACACTGGCCTCTTCGCTAGTATCGTCCGGCTCGTACTCGTCCGCTGAAAAAGGAGCGCCCTGCGACACGATTATGGTATATCGCACGTCAGCTCCGACCATGTCTTCCCAAAGGTCACGGACCATCACATAAAGGATGCCGGTGTAGTCGGCGCTCCAGACGATGCGGGAAGCCAAGCTTTCCCGGCCGCCATCATCGTTCTGTGCCAATTCCTGCCCATCTTCATCGTAGAGGTAGATGATGGTGTCCGTTTCGCCGCGCAGATCGGAGGTTTCTATCGCATATGTTTCACCTTCCTCGGCCCGGAAGAAGACCCAGTCTTCGTCTTTGGGCACATGGATGCTATGAGTCTGGGGAGTGCCGACAAGTATCTCGTTGGCCTCTGCAATGGTGTCGTCAGGTTCATACTCATCTTCCTCGAAGCTCACAGGCTCACCTATCAGAACCCAGACGTCGTATTCTGTATCCTGTCCGTCTTCCTCTGGGTCGAACTCCCTGACCTCCACGAAGAGAATGCCGTCCTCTTCGGCGACCCAGATCAGGCGGGAGGCTAGAGATTCGTTGCCTCCATCGTCATCCTCGGCCAGCTGGTTCCCATCCTCGTCATAGAGTGTGAGAACGGTGTCACAGTCATCCCCGAGGTTGCCCGTCTCTACTATGTATGCCATGCCTTCAGTGACGTGGAAGGAAACGTAGTCCACGTCCCCCGGCGGGCTCAGAGTGTGAGTCCGCGCAGTGCCGTGCGTGTCCATTTCTGTGGCTTGGGCTCTGGTGTCATCGGGTTCGAAGGCGTCCATGCCCGCTTCTGGGGTGAAAGTAGACTGCGGTGTCGGGGTTGGAGTCGCGCTTGCGGCAACGGTGGGAGTGGCGGGCCGGGTAGCTGTTGGAGTCGGCATTCCCACGAGCAGGGTCCGGAGAGGGTGCGCTGGCATCAACTCATCCAGCAGTGCAATGGCCACGAGGCTTAAGCAACAGAGGAGCAGTATACCGATCAGTGTTGCGGCGACCAAGGGTCCAGTGCTGCGCCCTGGCTTGGAGAACGAAGCGCTCGCTCCTGCGTCGGCTGACTTGCCCAGCGGCTGCCCACAGGCGCGGCAGAACGTATCGATCTCTGTGTTGGAGGCTCCACACTCGCTGCAAACTCGGGTCATCTCTCTGGTCCCGACTAACCCTCTCGCGATTGGTCTCTGATCTGGTTACGGCTGGACCACGGCGATTTGCAGGGCGTAGGGCTCATTGCCGCTGAATCCAGCGAACGAGCGAACAGCGATGTAGTAGGTACCTGGTCCTAGATACTGTTCGATACGCTCATGGTCGACCACGCGGTTGGATGAGACCAAGAGGTCTCCCGCCTGGTTGTAGAGGAATAGGTCATAGTCGGCAATGGCTGGGATGTCGCTGAGATGCACAGCGATGGTGCCACCACTCTCTACCACGAAGAGGTAAGTGTCGGTGTCTCCCTCGTCCCAGATGTAGGAGTGATAAGTCTGCCCGTACGTCAACGGTCCCGTGGCCTGCTCAAACGTATCATTGGGTTCGAAGTTGTCTTCTCCGCTGGGCGCCGGTGCAGGGGACATGTCAATTTGCAGAGTATAGGGTTCTTCCCGACTGAAGTTCTCAAATGGCAGCACCAAGACATAAAAGACACCCACGCTATTTGTGGTGTACTCCACATGCTCCGCCTCGGGTCCCGAGTTCGAAGAACTGCTGAGGATATCCTCTTCACGAGTGACCAGGTAGAGATCGTAATCGGCTCCTGAGGGTATGTCGGTGAGGGTGACGGTCAGCGTCTGTGGCGCATCGATCTCCAGATAGAAGAAGTCTATGTCGGCCTTCTCGCTCACATAACCCTGGTACCCTTGACCTGCAACCAACGGCCCAGAGGCCTGGATCATAGAGTCGTTTGGCTCATATGGGTCTTCGTGAGAGGGTACGGGCGTGGCGGTGGGTGCGGTGGTGCCGGTGGGGCTTGGGTGGACATCGGTCGGCGAAGGCGTGACTGGAGGTGCAAGTTCCCCGAGCCCGCAGCCTGTCCACAGCGGCAGCGTGGCTACCATCACCAGTGAAATGATCGCTGCTGGCATCAGCCTCTTATACCAGCAACCTGGCGCCCAACGTCGAGGCAGTGTGTTGCGCCCAATTCCTTCTCTCCGGGGCCTCCGTCGGAGCGGTGTCACTTTGGTTGTGTCCAGCGTACCCATCCTCACTCCGCTACGGACGGGCTTGCATCGCCGCTAGCCGCTCCTTGTTCAGGCCCAGGACGATGCCCTCCTTCAGACTGAAGCCTGGTACCGAGAGACAGTAGACCGATGGTTCTGTGAGAGCTACATATGTCTCCCGCAGGGTATCTAGAGCTTGGCTGAGGGTTGAGTCCGGGATGATGTGCAGGGTGCCCTGTGCGACAAAGGGGCCGGCGTACGCGACTACCTGCTGAGGTATCTTGTGAACGGCGGAGAACTCCGGTGCTTCTACCTCAGTCTCCCGGATAAGCCAGACCAGGATGATCTCCTGCTTACTCAGGATGACCGTTTCAGCTACGGCGGGTTGCGCCTTTCCCCAGTGAGACAAGGGGAGGATTGATGCCTGCTCGATTTCCAGGTAGGGCATCTGTCCGGCATTCAGCATGTCCAACATGCGTCTGGGAGGCCAGGCTCTTACTTCTCCTTTCACCTCCAGCAGGTCGGTGTAGACTGCTACCTCATGTATTGCGGGAGAAACATCCTCCATGATCGGACTCCTTCTCGGCGCTTACTGACCCTGGGGAGCATGTGCTCGATTCTAGCACCGTCCACCGGCAAAGGCAACAGCGCCGCTCAAAGCACTGCGCGAAGCTCTAGCTCAACGTATGACGCATGAGTACAGCCGGCCGCCTGGCTTCGAACTTCAGGAGGTTGGACTATGGACCCGCGTAGACCCGGTTGCGCAGAGACGCTGTCCAGCCCTCGGGAAAGCCTGCTTCCTCTAGATAGGGCCACAGGATGCCCGCACCCTCGCGGATGGTGTAGTAGATCCGTAATGGCAGGTCAATTGTATCCACATCGGTCGCCGTGGGGCTGGTGTACACCGTGAGGCCCTCTCTCTCGAAGAAGAGCTTGGCGCGATATAGATGCAGAGGGTGACTTACCAGTATGGCTGTGCGCCAACCGCGCGTGCCCATGACCGACGCAGCCTGACGGGCATCTTCCTCAGTGTTGCTCGATCCGTCAGCCACATAGATGGTGTCTTCGGGGACGCCGTTGGAGGCCGCCAAGGCCTTGCACACCGCGGCGGCTGACGATGGGTCGTCGTTGACTCCGCCGGCACAGATCAATCGTGGCGCGAGTCCTTCCTGGTAGAGACCAACTGCGTGGTGCGTACGACTCGCCAAGTCGGGCCCTGGTTGGCCGCTGGGCAAGACCGCAGCCCCCAGGATCACGATAGCGTCTGCGGGCTGGGCCAGGTCTCTCCGGCCATAATAGTCGATCTTCAGGCAGAGGTACGCGAACGCCAGGGATGCGACAATCACGACGCAGACGAGGACTAGCAATAGACGATGCAGGATGCGCATGGGATGTCCTTATGGGCCGTCAAAGCCCGGGCTGCATGCAGATGCAACACTATCGTTGGGCAGTCTCGTGCCACTCTCTGGCCACGGCCTCAGCGGCGGCATAGACTTCCTTCAGTGGCCTCTTGCTCTCGATAGCCAGGCGGCGACAATCCTCGTATTCGGGGGCGAGATTCATGGTCCTATCGCCCAGCTTGGCCACCTTGATCCTCACCTGACCGAAGGGCGTCTCGACCCTGATCGTCTCACGGTGCAGGCAGAGACGTTCCATGGCCTGCTGCCTGATCCCCAGCGTGGTGGTCTCGGCGAAAATGATAGATGACAACTCCTGTGCCGCTTGCGGGTGACAGAGGACAGAGAGGACCACTCCCGGACGGTTCTTCTTGGCCTGGATTGGCTGGAGGTACACGTCCAGGGCACCGGCAGCGAAGAGAGCTTCCATGATGTGGTCGTACAGCTCGGGGTTCATGTCGTCCAAGTTGGTCTCAAGCAGTACAACCCTCTCCCTCGATTCAGCGAGACGCTGGGGCGCAGTGCCCACAAGCACTCTGAGCACGTTGGGAAAGGCGAACTCACTCTTGCCGGCTCCATATCCTATGCTTTCGACGGTCATCTGGGGGAAAGCCCCGAATTCTTGGACAATGCCAGTGAGGATTGCCGCTCCCGTTGGAGTTACGAGCTCCCCCTCGACATCAAGCTGAGCTACTGGAACACCTTTCAGCAGTTCCAGCGTCGCTGGTGCTGGAAGCGGGAGCGGGCCATGGGCGCAACGCACATAGCCATGTCCCAAGGGTAGCCTGGAGGCGTAGATCTGCTCGACGCCCAAGAGGCTCAACCCGAGCAGGCTTCCCACCACGTCTACGATGGCATCCGTGCCTCCCGCTTCGTGGAGATGCACATCCTCGTAGTTGGTGCCGTGTATCTCAGCTTCGACTGTGACCAGGCGGCGAAAGATGGTCACGCTGGTCTCTTTGATCTCTTGGGGAAGGTCGCTATCGGTGATCACAGCCTCGATGTCGGCTAGCTTGCGCTCAGATACTTCCCCATCGAGCTCGACTTCCACGTCCGTGGCTCCTATGGCCCCCTTCTGGACGCGGGTCACGCGAAGCTCGTAGTCGCGTACATGCAGTCGTTCCAAGCCGTCTTGGAGCTTGCGCACATCCACACCGGCGTCAATCAATGCGCCTAGGATCATGTCGCCGCTGGCTCCGGCGAAGCAGTCGAAATAGGCGATCCTCATTTGCCACCCTTCACCTGCATGATGTTGTGGGCGAAGTAGCCTGCCCCGAAGCCGTTGTCCACATTGACCACGGCGACCCCCGGCGCACAGGAGTTGAGCATGGTCAGCAGGGGCGCCAAACCCTCGAAACTCGCCCCGTATCCGACGCTCGTGGGTACTGCGACCACGGGGCAGGGCACCAAGCCTCCCACAACGCTGGCCAATGCGCCCTCCATTCCGGCGACGGCAATGATCACCGTGGCGCCAAAGAGCTTCTCTCGCTTGCCCAGCAGGCGGTGCAGGCCTGCAACCCCCACGTCGTACAACCTTTCTACACGGCTTCCCAAGACCTCGGCCGTGATCGCCGCTTCCTCTGCGACTGGGATGTCGGAAGTGCCGGCAGAGACCACTAAGACATAGTTCTCGTCCCCGCTCGAAGACGAGTGCCTGTTTTCTCGCCTGTCCACGACTATGATGCGCGCCTCTGGGTAGTACCGCGCCCCTGGCAGTGTTTCCTTGACTTCCTGGAAGGTATCCTCGTCTGCGCGGGTGGCCATGACACAATCGTTCCGCTTGGAGAGTTCCGATATCAGTTCTATGACTTGCCGGGGCGACTTGCCCTGGCAGAACACCACTTCGGGAAATCCCTTTCTCAATCCCCGGTGATGATCGAGCACGGCATAGCTCAGGTCCTGGTAGGGCAGGTCGTGCAGGACGGACAGGGCTTCTTCGATGCTCATCTCGCCAGCTTTGACGTCCTCCAGCAACTTCCTCAATCGCTCATCCATCAGTCTTCTTGTCCAGGGTTTCGTTCATGCTGCCGGTCCGATACCCTTCCAGGTCGGCGGTCACATAGGAGAATCCCAGCGTCCGCATGTGATTCACAATTGAGGTGCGATTCTCCAGTAGTAAAGGCAAGCTCTCGGGATCGACTTCGATGCGAGCGACGTGCCCGTGGTGTCGAACGCGTACCTGGGCGATACCTAGGGTGCGCAGAAACCGCTCCGCATCAGCGATTTGCTCCAACCTTTCCCGCGTGATGGGTGTCCCATACGGGATGCGACTGGCCAGACACGCCGCCGATGGCTTGTCCCATGTGGGCAGGCCTAGCCTCTGGCTCGCTATCCGGATGTCGGCCTTGGACAATCCGGCCTCCATCAGGGGACTGCGCACGCCCAGTTCCCGGGCAGCCTGCATACCCGGACGGTAGTCTCCCAGATCGTCGAAGTTGCACCCATCGACCACATGGATCAGGCCTCTCTCCCGGGCGATCTGCACAAGCTCAGCAAAGAGAACAGATTTGCAATGGTAGCATCTCTCGGGTGGGTTGGCAACGTAGCTCGCATCGGCCAACTCGTCCGTTTCCACGATGATGAGCTCTACGCCCATCTTCTCGGCCATGGCGATCGCCTGCTGTCGCTCTTCCGAGGGTAGGCTGGGCGAGACAGCCGTGGCAGCGATGACCTTGTGGCCCAGCTGTTCGTGAGCCACCCTCAGGAGCAAGCTGCTATCCACTCCTCCGGAAAAGGCCACGACTGCGCTGCCCATCTCGGAGAGTATACGCCTCAGTTCTTCCAGTTTCTTCTCCAACGCGACTTCGTCCGTCCTAGATGGCATCATCATTCAACCTGTGCTGCGAATTTCAACTCGGTATCTGCGGCAATACCCTTTGGCAGACAAAGGAAGAAGGCGATGTGCCTTCTTCCGTGAAGAGATCCTCCGCCAGCGTGAGATCGCATCCGTGAGGCGCCACTAAGGCTCTTCCTCACCGAGATGCTCCAAGCTTCCAACCTGTACTATTCTGGCCTCGTGATCCTCGACATCGATGATGTTAAGCGCGGTGCTATCCTGTCGGGGTGTATGCCAGACGATGGAGAGGTCTTCATTCATGAAGTGGCACAACGCGGTCTTGATGGGAATCGCGTGCGTGACCACACAGACGCCGTTGCCTCGCTCGACAGAGATAGTGCTCTCCAGGGTCCGAACCATCCTCTCCTGTACCTCTTTGAGGGTCTCGCCGCCCGGCATGCGGTGCTCATGTGGAGTGAACTGCCAGGCGATGACCAGTTCTGGATCAGATTCCTTCAACACCTTCACCGTGCGGCCAGTCCATTGTCCATAGTCCATGTCGCGCAGGTTCTTCACTCTCACAACCCCTCGGCGATGCTTGGCAGCGAGGAGTGAGGCCGTCTTGAAGGCGCCTTCGTAGGGGCTGGAGTAGAAAGAGGCTATCCGGTCATTCTGCAGGTACATACTCAGAAGCTTGGCGTGCTTGATCCCCGCGCGCGAAAGCCGATGTCCGGTGCTTCCCTGGAAGACGCCCTCGCGGTCCAAGGTAGTCTGCGCGCAACTGACAAGATAGAGTCTTGGAGTCGGCTGCACCGTTGTACGACCTTTCGCAGTATCCCTGTCGTGTCTCAATCATCCCTGCCAGGGACGAGAACCGTGGGGCGGGATTCCCCTCGGTCTTGCCCCGGCACCAGTACGGTTGGCCGATCCTGGGTCTCTGGAGCTTCAGGCGTCAGAACCAGCGGACGGACTTCTCCTTCCTGCTCGGTCTCATAGGGCAGGAAGATCTTGGGCGTAGGTAGTTCGCCCTTCATCCTAAGCATGAAGTGGTTGAAGAGATAGCCTCTCTCTCGGAGGAACTCCTCCCAGGTTGCCTGATAGTGCTCCTCCTGGTACGCAGAGAATATCTCCGCAACGTATGCTCTCATTTCATCCTCAACCTCGGGCGGCACCAGCATGCTAATCCAGGAGAACCGTTGAAAGTCATCGGCGGCGACGAGACGGCCCAAGAGCATGTGTCCTACCTTGATTCCAGCCAGCGATGGGCTATGCGGTAGCTCATGTTCCAGGTTCTGGAATACGTCGAGGAGCTTGATCGTCCTTCCTTCGTCTACTTCGGTCACCTCATGGGCGCTGAGGTAGGATTGCGAGGCGGCCTTCGCGAGTTCCAACTCCTGCTCCGATAGGATAGGGGCTCCCTCTGCGAGGAAAAGCTCCACAATCCTCTGGCTATCGAAAGCGGTACGGTAGTCATGGATATACCAGTCCAGAAAGCTCATGATCTGCCTGGGGTCAAGGGAGTCGATCTGCTCAGTAGAGTAGGTCTTGTTCCAGAACAGGTCGAAAGCTGATTCAAGGTCCCCTCGGAATCGCGCTTCTCTTGAGAAGTTGAGCAGCTTGTCCATCATCGTATCCCAGGCCCTATCTCGGCCCAGGGCCTCGGACCTGGTCGCCGTCTCGCTTCTCAGGCAGCAGTGCTTGTACTTCTTGCCGCTACCGCATGGGCAGGGAGCATTCCTTCCCAGCTTGGTCACGTGTTTACCTCCTAGATCCAGCGCTCGAGACAAGCCTCTGAGTGTGGATCAGACATAATTCTAACACAAAACCCCCGACTTTGAAAGCCGCGTTGCACGGAGTATTGCGGCATGGGGGGATTAGGCTGGGGCGGTCAAGGCCCGATTGCCTTCGAGGACCCTGGCCTTCGCGTGTTCGAAGTCTTCGAGGCTCGCTTCGCACCATGGGAAGGGGTATATGGAGTCGTTGTGTAGCAAGGGATCGGCGCGGGCATCGAAGCCCCACTGCGTGACTGCCCTTTCCCACTCCATGGTGCCGGGGATGAGCGAATACAGGGCAATCTGCGCGGAGACTCCGCAAGCGTGGACGAATTTCACGGTCTCCAACACCTCCTCGACAGGCTGTCCAGGCAGCCCCATCAGGACGTAGGCCGTAATCTCCTCGGCACCAAAACCGGCCTCCCTGAGGTTTCGAGTTCCCTGCCGGAACCCCTGGTTCGTAGTCTTGTCACCGGTCCGGACCTGCTCGCGAACGTTGGCTGTCTCCAAGCCCAGCCTGATAGTCTTGAAGCCGGCTTCGTACATCTTGGTCGCCAGCACTTCGTCGATGTAGCTGATGTGCAGACCATTAGGCGTGTGGAACCGGCAGTCGAGGCGGCGCTCCAAGATGTCGTCGAGTAGAACGCGGACGTGGCTATCGGCGTCCACCAGTAGGGCATCGTCGTAGAAGGCGAAGTCTTGCACGCCCAGTTCCCGGCAACAGTACTCTACCTCGTCGGCCACCAGGTGGGGATCTCTGCGTCGAAACCCGCGTGGATGTAGTAGAGATGACGCACAATAGGTGCAGCGGAAAGGACAGCCGCGTGAGGTCTCGATGGCAACGAAGCCCTGATTCCTTCGAAGCTCATGGAGAGGTTGCGGTAAAGAATTGAGCCCCTGAGCAAAACGAGTGTAGTCGGAAGTATTTCCGGTGAGCCTATCTACCAGCTCAAGGGCCTCCAGTTCACCTTCACCCTTGATGACGTAGTCGCTCCCCGAGTTGGCTTCGGCATGTTCGTGGCAAAGGGTGGCGTAGGTCCCGCCCAAGATCACCGGCACGCGTGGGAACTGTGCCCTTGCTCTCTTGATAGCCTCGAAAGGGCCAGGATACCAGTACGTCATGCCCGAGGTGACCAGAATGACGTCAGGACACGGTTGGGAGTGCAGTTCCTCTTCAAACAGCTCCAGGGGCACGCCATATCGGCCGTACCGACGGCGAACGTGCCTCAGCGGAGGCGGTTTCTCGACAATGGTCTTGGGATACTTGCCGCAGCCATAGGCATCCTGGCGAGGCTTGACGGGCAGCCGAGGATGGTGCCGATCGAGGCAGTCTATGAGGGCCACTTCGTAGCCGCTATCCTGAAGGACGGCAGCTATGGAGAGCAGGCCTAAGGGCTCGCTCCATTCGCAATAGGCAGCGAAGTCATAGATCCAGGGGTTGATGAGAAGAGTTCGACCTTTCACGATTTGCCTGAGAGAGACAGGAAAGCTCCCCCCATTATAGCAGGTGCGGTAGCCGTCTCCCAATGTGGGCACGAGTACTCGGATGCACGCTGGCAGACAGCGACCGCTATCGGCCCCACGGCATCGGTGCCGGCTCTGGAGCCATGCATCGGCCCGTTTGACATCTGCTGAAGCGTATGCTATAGTAGCGCCCATTCTCAGGGTCTGGTCTTGACCTACAATAGGGAGGACAGAAAGGAGTAAAGGATGTCCAATCATAGACTGAGCATCTTGCTTGCCGCTACTGTGAGCGTGTCTCTGGTGCTCCTCGTAGGGGCCACAGGGTGCGCCAGCCCATGCGGCATACTACCCCCAGCTGCGGAGCCAGAGATAGAGGTGGAGTTCTGGGCCAGCCCGGACGTGGTGCCGCCTGGCGGCTGCACTATGCTGCACTGGGAGGTGCCCGGCGCTGAGGACTACCCGGTCTTCCTGAACGGCGAGGAAGTCCCTCCGATGGGTGAGGAAGAGGTGTGCTTGGAGGGGCCGACCACTTTCGAATTGGTGGTGGGGGCCCCGGGTGGGCCTCATGAAGCAGTGGTATATGTAGGGGTTGAAGGTGAACTACCACCGGAGGAGCCCCCTCCAGGGGAGCCGCCTCCGGAAGAGCCTCCGCCACAGGAACCACCACCGGAGGAGCCGCCACAGGAAGGTGGGCCGGAGGTCATCGTTTTCGAGGTACATCCGGACGCCATCCCTCAGGGTCAGTGCGCCACGTTGTTCTGGGAGGTGCACCCTCCTGGAGAGTGGCGGGTGATCATGGGCGGGCGGGAGGTCCCACCCATGGGTGAGAGCGAAGAGTGTCCCGAGTCGACCACCACTTACGAACTGCTCGTGGAGGCTCCTGGTGGACCCTACGTGAGAACGGTGACTCTCCATGTGGAGGGCGCTCCCGGGCCAGAGCCTACGCCGCCACCTCCAGGGCCGACGGCGACCAGTCCGGCAGCACCCCCGCCTACCCCGGCCACACCGACACCGACGCCTTGGGGCGCGGTCGCCACTGTCCTGCCAGTATTCTCGACTGATCTGGCGATCACCGACTTGTACGCAGACAAGCTGCTGAATGGGACGGTGTACGGAAGGTTTACGAACCGCGGCCCAGGAAACCTCAACAACGTCGTCGTTCAGGTCTCGTGCCAGTGGTCCAAGACCGCGTACGGTGACACCATGGGTGTCATCGAGCAGATGGGACCCAGGCAGATGACTATCATCAGCCTGAGCCCCAATCAGACGACGCCGTTCAGCACCAACATCAAGGTCGATCTGACCCAATTCTGGTATGACATGACCTGCCAGGTAGACGTGCCTTTCATCGACCCCAACACGGCCAACAACTCATACAACGAGAGACTGGCCAGGCCGTGAAGTTGGAGCTGCCCGTCAAGGTGTTCCCGGGGTGTACCTCTGGACCGAGTCGCGACCACCACGGTTACGGTTCGTCGAGGTCGGCTGGACACCTGGCTCAGGGAAGCTAGGGGCCTACTTCGAAGGGTCGATTGCAGTGCAAAACCAGCCGCCCCCGCGACAGCGGGGGCTGCTGTCATTTCCGACCGGATGGCTGTGCTGTGTTGACAGGGAGCTGGCTCCTGTGCCGGACTCTCCATGAGAGCCCCACGGGATATCCCATCATCTTGGCCACATCGCCCCAAACTCGAATGATGGGCACCCAGAGGATGGCCTTCACCTTGTCGCTAACCGACAGGTCGGTCACCATGGGACGAAGCCGCCTGTATGGAATCCAGAGGTAGATGCCCGCTCCCACCACGAGCAGCGACCACCAGAGGGGATGGTGGAGAAGGCCCAGCAGGAGGACGGACGGAAGGGCTACCAAGTAGGTCAGATAGCGTGTGGCATGTCGCCAACGCCACAGATCAGCCTTTCCATCCCCCCGAGCGTACTGGAAATACTGGCGCCAGAAGGCGCCCAGGCTGGACCGAGGGCGGAAGTAGGCCACTGCCTCGGGGGCAAAAGAGAACTTGTAGCCGGCATCTCTTAGTGCGAAATCGAAAACCAGATCTTCGCAATAATCCAGCCACTCAGGATATCCGCCCACCTTCTCCCATGCTTCCTTGCGATAGGCTACTGAGCGACTGGAGGGCAGGAAACGCTCGGGATCGATGTCGGCCTGGACTGGCAGGACGGTGGCCCCCATGGCAATCTCGAAGACGGTCTGGGGTTCGGGGAGGAAGAATCCGCTGACCAGGTGTGTCGAGGGGTCTTCTTCCATGGGGCGGGTGAGCTCTTCCAGCCAATTGGGGGCCAGGCGCACGCCAGCGTCGGTGCTGGCGATGATCTCTCCGCTGGCAGCCTCGATGGCAACATTTCGCCCCTGGGAGATGTTGGTGCCCTCGCGGACAAGCAAGTTGATGGAGAGGTCTTTGCGGTAGCCCTCTATACGTTCCACCGTGCCGTCAGTCGAGCCACCGTCGACGATCACGACCTCCGAGGGTCTGACTGTCTGCTGGGCAAGTGAGTTCAGCAGTGTGCCAATGGAGGAGGCCTCGTCCTTGACGGTGACTATGACCGAGACGTCACGTGGACTCACTATGCTCTTCGAGAGCCTTCTGCTCGGGGGTGGTGGCGGGTACTACGGGCTGCCTGGGCGCCTTGCTGCCACAGTAGGCGCAGATGGTCCAGGCCAACTCCAGGTTTCGATTGCAGTCGGGGCACTTCTTCTTCAGTTGCGTGTAGCAGTTGGGACACACGATGTAATCGGGTTCGACCAACTGGGTGCAGGCGGGGCAGACATCGACGTCTTCGATGCCCTGCAACAGCGCTTCCTCCTCCAGCGAGCGCTCATAGCTCTCGGCGAGGGTCTCGCGGGGACGAAGGATGAGATAGAGAACGAGCCCTGCCAGGTTCAGGGGTGGCGGAGGCACCACCACCAGAGTGCCCAGGGCCTGGGTGAAGAGGTCCCTCGACCGGGCACGAATGTCGCGAAAGGTCCACACGATAAGACCGAACCAGAAGGCCACGAAATAGGCGCCGATCACCCAGAAGAGCACTTGGCCGATCAGCCCCAGAGTGGCCAGAAGCTCGGTAAGTTCAGGGAACTCGGGCATGGATGTCTCCTCTTGTAGACGTGAATTTGAGTAACTGCGAGTTGGTTTGAGTTATAGCAGAAGTGAGGGGATACGGCAAGTGGGGGTTCCAAAAGGTTTGCACAGTCAGACCTCGGAGGTATTGGAAACCTCCGAGGTCTCCAGATTGACCCAACAGGACATAGGGCCGCCCGGCCGGCTCCAGGCGAGGTCAGGCGGCGCACCTATCCTTCAGCTAGCACGACCTCTGGCTGTTGTAAGTAGCCTTGCACTTCTGCATAGAATCTCCCCACGTGTATGCCGTCCATTAGTGCATGATGTCCCTGCACGCTTAGCGGCATCTTCAAGAACTTGCCCTCTTCGACGAACTTCCCCCACGCAAACCGTGGTACAGAATCCGCAGGAAACAATTGGAGCGGATGCATGAAGCTGGTGAACGACACCCAAGGGATCGCAGTCATGTACAACAGGCCATCTCGTCCTGGCTCCTCTTCCAGTGTCCGATGCTCTTTCACGTAAGCTATCTGCTCCTCCGCTCTCGCTGCAAACAAGGAGAAGTCCTCAGTATACTCAAACGTACAGAAGCTGAACAGATCCTCATCCGCTAGAATAGTTCCAGATGGGTGTACGATCTCGTGCTCTACCACCTCTCCCGGTCGAATGCGATACCGGAACTCGGAAATGGCGTTCGCTGCTCGAGCGATTACGTAGACGATGGCCACAGTGAATGAAAAGCCACGCTGCTTGACAAGTGGATAGAATGTTGTCAGGTCCACATCTGCACACATGCTGAAGTGTGGATAGTCGAAGTCTCTAAAGACGCTGAAGTGTTCGCGTCGTGGCCAGGTTTGAAGATCAATATAGCGCATGCGTTACCTCCAGATTGATACGTAAATACATCTTCGAATGTCGTAACCTTTTTGCGCCACCTGACGGCGAGGAAGTCAGCGGCGTGGCGGCTGAGACACGCACCAAACAATGACCAAAGCGACACAAAACCAAGACTGGCATCAACTGGAGCCTCAATCAGCAGGCGCACCGTAGCGACTTGTTGGCCGCCTGAATGCAGCCGGCTATTCTATCCCAGCACCTTCTTCAGTGCCCCATAAGAGATTATGTCACTGATGCTCTCCACGAACTCGATGTTTTTCAGGTTGTCGCTAGCCAGTGATCCACGCAGGATGATGGGGGTCAGATCAAGATCCTGGGCGCCTCGATACGTGGACAGCACGCAATACTCGGCGCAGAAACCGGTGATGATGACCGTGTCTACGCCGAGGTCTCGCAGGTCGTCCTCCAGAGGTGTTTTGTTGAAGGAATTCCCATAAGTCTTGTGGATATACAAGTCAGAGGGCAACATGTCCACCTCCTCAGGTAATTCGAATCCCTCCTCGCCTGGTACGAGGTTCTCCTCTTCATCCACATGTTGGACGCAGACGACCGGCAGGTCCTTTTCTCTGAACAGCGCGATGGCCGCGTTGATGTACTCAATAGCATCGTTGAGGGATTGTGCCGTTGTCGGACTTCGCTTGCAGAATTCCTTCTGGACGTCAACAACTAACAGGGCCGGCTTCATATGAACCTCCTTAATGTGCTGAGTCTTCACTCACTACCGATCGGTGCTTCTCCGTCGAGGCCGCTAACGGTTTTGAGCTGATGGGTCCAGGAAAGCAAGCGTCAATGTAAAGGTCGGCGCATGCGGGGTCGGCTGCAGCGAATGGCTAGTCGGCATGACCCATCATCTGTGGATCCTACGTTGTCTCTTTTTTCTTATCGCTGCGGAAGCAATCAGGACTGCGCCTGCAATCACCTCACTACAAGCCTGTGGTCCTCCCGACGAGGCATACTCAAGCGCCTCATCCCGATCAGCTAGATCGTAGTTGCGGCCAAGTTTGTCCTCCAGAATGCTCGCGCAATCAGTGCCGCCATTTTCCTCCTCAAAGCGCATACAGAACCGACGGGCAGAGGGAAGAGAGCCGATATATCCCCTCCAATCGGTAAGATCATCTCTCCCAAACTCCAATCCAAGCGCCATGAGGCACCCGATAACAGCTCCACAAGTTTCCCCTCGAAGAGCTATCCCCGGGAAAGGTGTCAAAGCCCTGAGTATTTGGTCGCCTTCAAGATCAAACTCTTCCTGAAGTACAGCGAACGATGTCTGAGCGCAGTGTCTGGATTCCATGAGCATGTCTCTAGCCTTGACAACAATCGGATTCTCTTGTTCTTCACTCGAACGATTATTAGACATAGTGATCCCTCCAATATGATTCTAAGGGCTTTGCGCCGCCCGACTCAAACTCCTGCACAACTCTTCTGGATAATGTCCCCCTCCGGGTCCTTTTGTGGAAGCATCGGGATGGATTGTCTGTATCAACGAATGAAAATGAACTGAACTACTCCATTCACAACGAACCCCATCAGGCCAAGCACGATGCTCTTTCCCCACGAAAGGTGCTCTACCTCTTTGACCGCGAGAATCGTCAACAGCAGATACCACAGGGTACCCAGCCAGACGTGAGGCCCGATGAATTCAAAACCTAGCGGGGCCAGGACGCCAATTCCAGTGAGTATTCCGATTGCGAGGTCTGGCAGGCCCATCACCACAGCAATGACGATCATACTGAAGCCAAGGAGGGCAAATAGATCCTCGAAGTGGCCCTGTCCGTTCCACCACCGGGCCACCAATCGGATGACGCCCGATGCCAAAATCGTCCCTGCAAGGCCCACGGGCAAGATGAAGAACCTCTCGTAAGAGTAGTATTGTTCCGCGGGAATGTTGAG
>JABAOH010002111.1_pt1 | contig 24935 bp, 17 predicted proteins | sample 7062181 | NCBI WGS metagenome assembly JABAOH01 (sample SAMN14538630, study PRJNA623070) | marine sediment metagenome | biome: marine biome [ENVO:00000428]; feature: marine pelagic biome [ENVO:01000023]; material: deep marine sediment [ENVO:00002113]; isolation source: pool of 5 deep marine... | reverse complement strand
CGGTCAATATCTTTGCTCCGCCGGAGACCGCCTCTTTCACCCAGCCTTCGGTTCTTTTCGCATCCTCCTCTGTGATCATAGGTCCCACGTCCGTTTCAGGATCAAGCGGGTCACCGAGTTTCAGCTGTTCGGTCCCTTTGACGAATCTTTCGGTGAACTCATCAAAGATCTTTTTATGCGCATAGATTCTCTGGACGGAGATGCAGACCTGCCCGGCGTAGCCAAAGCTTCCCACAATGCACCGCGGTACAGCCAGCCTCAGATCAGCGGACTCGTCTATTATACAAGCGGAATTCGAGCCCAGTTCCAAGGTTACCTTCTTCAGGCCTGATTTTGCCTTAATGTCCCTTCCCACCGGGGGACTGCCAGTGAAGGTGATCATGGAGACGCGCTCGTCGGTCACCAGCCAGTTGCCCACTGTCGATCCGGAGCCGATGATGATGTTCAATGCGCCATCTGGAAGACCCGCTTCCGTCATTATCTCACCCAGGCTTAGAGACGTGAGCGGAGTAAAGGAAGCAGGCTTCAGCGCTACCGAACATCCTGCTGCAATGGCCGGCGCCACTTTGTGCGCGACCAAGTTCAAAGGGAAATTGAACGGGCTTATCGCCCCAACCACTCCAACGGGAAAACGGAGATAGAATCCTATCCTCTTCTCCCCGCCGACAGCTGCGTCCACGGGAACGGTTTCGCCATGAATAGACTTGGCTTCCTCGGAAGCGAACTTGAAGGTCTGAACCGCTCTGGCCACCTCCGCCGCCGCGTGCTTCCATGCTTTACCCGCCTCCATGGCGATGATTCGGGTAATCTCGTCTTTCTGCTGTTCGATTCTCTCAGAGGTCTTCTCCAGGATTCTTGACCGCTCGTAGGCAGGCATACGGGAGATTAAGGAGAATCCATCTTGCGCAGATTTGATCGCCTCTTCGAAAGTCTCTGTGTCAGTCAAAGGCACCGAGCCGATCACTTCGCCGGTATACTTGTTCTTTACCTTTAAAAGATCTTTACCCCCTCTCCATTTACCGCCAATGAGCGTTTTGTAGGTCTCGCACACTTTCGGGCTCTCTTGTTGAATCACATGAATTCTGAAATTTTGTGACTAATATAGTTTAAAAAACCTTTTGGTCAAGTAACAAATGGTGTCTCTTCCGTGATACCCTCCTTGGAGAAATAAATGTACACTTCCATGCGAGGCGACGGAATTCCCTGTCTCAACACAGGCGGCGGGTTCGGACCTTTTCTGACAGACGGAATAATCGCCGAATCCTTTTCTCTCAATCATAGTAGGGATTTGCGAGAAGTGTGCACCCGGCTGCATAACGCCCCGACCCTCTACTCCTGCCAATCTCTCCTCGAGCTCGTCGGTAAGCATATGAGGAGTGGAGAGTTAGCTCGACGCCTTGGCCTAACAGGCGACCCCGGGCCAGAGGCATGTTTTTTGCTTTTTTCCTCGGTGAGGGTCAAGGCCATCTGCGGAGGTCCAGGGGCATGGAAAGAACTCTGAGCATCGGCATAAAAAGAGGATTTACCGAGGACAAACTGAGAAGGACTAAAGAACCCACGGTCAAAAAGGATGAGGGCGGATATTACGTTTATACCGTGAACGAGGGCGTCAAGGTTTACATCGGAGACTTTTATTCATTCCTGGAACGGGTGGAGACTGACTGCTTGAATGACTTGCGAAGCTTGAAGGAGAAAATGCTGCGATGCGATGTGAAATGCGACGAGACCCTGGCCTACTATTCAGCCAGAAAAATCATTGTCGAGGTCATTTTGAAAAACGTATACGGATACTACGCCGATGATTCATCTCTGGCGGTGATAATGTCGCCCTGGTGTTTTGGTACAGTAGTTCTGGAAAAGGTCATGAATTACAAGGAAAGGCTCAGCCAGGGAACAGCTCCAGACGTGAACCTGAGGGAATCTCCATACCACGTCTTAAAATACGTGGACGAGATTCACAAGAGGACCATTCTGGACATGCTTGGACTCCCGCCCGAGGCGTTCCGATACAAATGGCAGTATACTGAGCTGCTGAAGGGTTTTGTAAAGGTTTTTTCCGATGTCCGTGACAACCTGGCCAACATTCTCGCATTGGTCAGGGAGTATTATCAGGAGAGTAGCGAACAACTAACATGATTTTTGAATTGCTGGCTCAGGCGCACATTTCTGAGCTTCAGGCAAAGCTGTCAAATCCGCATATCAACCCAGCCTTTGAGCCCTTGGAGTTCTGATTACCTTTATGCTGCTTTTGCCATCTAAAAATGCCGGTTCTCCCGTGCCGGACAGAAAAGCAGCAAATTCGCAGGAAGTTGCGCATTCCCTGCCTCATCTCATAGTGTTCCCCCTTCCCAAGAGAACGAAGTGTAAGCGACTTTAGTACGTGGTCTTCCTCGCCTTGTTTCAGCCCAACTGAGGAAACACGCGGGTCAATCCCCCGTCCTGCGCGGCTTTCCCACAGGCTCGGCTGCGGGTTATGAATCGAGGTCATATCGAGTCGAAAGGCAGAGACCCTCAACCTTTTCTTTTGGAAAAAAATCGTAAAAAATCTTGACATGAGAGTGAGGGGGCTTTATAATTAGAGAACTGTAACCCGAAGGAAAAAGCTCTTTCCTTCACAGATAAGAAGTCAAACATAAAGGAGAGTTGTCATGAAACGTTCTATTATCTTTTGCATCCTGCTTGTGTTGGTGATCTCCGTCTGGACGTCTGGTCCGATCACCCGGGAGGCACGAGCTCTGACCGTGGTGACTTTGAAGTCTCCAGGCGATTCGACCAAGGTTACAACTGTTACACCCACATTCGAGTGGCAGGCGTTTGCCCCAGACCGGGAGGAAATAAAGAAGTTCCATTTCAAATTAGCTACTGATCCCAATTTCACCTCCATCATCTATGACGACACCACGATCGAGGCTGGAGTGAGGAGTATGGTTTATGATGGCNNCTGGAGTGAGGAGTATGGTTTATGATGGCCCCCCCTTGACTGAGTGGCAGGCCTATTTCTGGACCATGAGGGTGAAAGTGGACTCGCTCACCACGGCAGATACGATAATAACTTACTGGCAGGAGGATTTTGCCAGGCGTTTCGCCTTCTTCTATACTACTGCCAACGTTTTCCGCATCGCCGCCGATGGCTCGGGCGACCTTCCCACGATTCAGGAGGGAATCGTCTGGGGGGCCCAAGGAGACACGGTTTGGGTGGACACAGGAACTTACTACGAGAACCTGAGATTCTACAAGAAGGGTGTGCTTGTGACCAGCACTTACCTCTTTAACAAGGATACCACCACCATCAAGAGAACCGTAATTGATGGAAGCAGGCAAACCCGGGGAGAAGATAAAGGAAGCGTGGTCTACTTCTCCTCTGGAGTGGACTCAACTTCCGCGCTCATCGGATTCACCATCCGCGGCGGTACGGGCACCGAAGTGGGGACCGGAGCCGATGCAAGGATAAACGGAGGCGGGATATTCTGCGACTTAGGTTCCAGCCCGACTATCGCTAATAATATTATCACCGAGAATCAGGCACTGGACAACGGAGGAGGCATCTTCTTGAACTCCGCCTCCCCCAACATCTTGCACAACATCATCACCAGGAACTCGACGGTCAATGGTGCAGGGGGAGGGATCGAGTGTCGCTTCTCCATCAAGGTCGAGGCTTCATCCGGCGCAAAGCAGAGTGATCAAGGGGGAGATACCAAAGCTTCGCTATCTACCTCAGAATCGGGGTCGGAGATGAGCGAAAAAGAAATAAAGAATGCTCTCAATCCGAAGGACGCTACCGACGTTATCTCCGCCACGACTACCGGGTCGACCGCCAAGCTCACCCAAAACACCCCACCGGTGCCCATCATGACTTGGGAAGTCAGAAGGGATACCGTAATCGAAAGGGACAAGTATCTGGTTGGTGACACCATCTTCTTCGACGGGAGCGGTTCTTATGACCCGGACCCTGGTGATGGCATCAGGTTCATTGATTGGTGGCGAATCAGATACTATATGTGCTGGCAGGCTCCCCCAACTTCTTTTTCGCGGATGGGCCAAGACACGACTCTTGTGTTTCCGATAACTGAGTCTGAGACCGGGATGTTAAGTTTCTATCTGCGGGTTGTAGACTCGGCCCTGGTGAGGAGCTTCTCCGATACCATAGCCTTTAGTGTCCAGTATGGCCCCCACGCCGATGCGGGCGCAGACATAGGGGTGCCACCCGGAGATACCGCGTGGCTAAATGGGACTGCAAGCTGTGATATCAACCCTGACGACACCCTGATTTACAGTTGGAGTCAGGACTCGGGAACAGCCGTCACCATAGGCAATCCGGACTCAGCCGTTGCCTTCTTTTTCCCGGAGGATTCCGCCTATCTGGGAGCATACGTCTTCAAGTTAAAGGTGAGCGATGGCACGGAAGAGGATTCGGCTACGGTTCACGTTACGGTCTCCAATGCGCCGATACCGATCTGCCAGGACGATCCCAATCCCATATACGGAGACACTTTGGTTGGCTTCACCCTCAAGGATACGATGACTCTCGATGCTTCTGCCTCCTTTGACCTGGACCCGGGTGACTCGGTTCGATACTATATATGGCAACGGGCAGTGCTTACCTACTTTGAGCCATGGGGCGATACAGTAAACTTCGCTCCGAACATAAGGCCAAGACCAGACTCAACTAAGGCTGTGCAGAAGTTCACCCTGGCAAATGACTGGGGCGGTCTTTTGAAATTCCGCCTGAGGGTGCGGGATAGGTACGGAGTACTCAGCCAGGTTTATGACTCGGTTTCATATTCGGTTCAGTTCGCGCCGACCGCTATGGCCGGGGAAGACATAATTTTGCGCCCCGGAAACCGGGTCAACCTCAGTGGCTCGGCTCTGGAGATCAACCCGGATCAAAGGGACTCGCTGAAATACCACTGGAGATGGCTGTACAAACCCACCACCGTTGCTCTAATACCCTCAAACACCGTTCAGGCTCCGTACTTCGATGCTCCTGCTGGTTTCTCCGAGCGTTACATACTTGAGCTAGAGGTGGACGACCGGTTTGAACTGAGCCGGCCAGATACGATAGTTGTGGTGGCAAACGAACTTCCAACTGCCGTCGTGCAGCACGTGTCCGGCGCGTTTGAGGGCGACACGGTGCTTCTGGACGCTTCACTTTCTTATGATCCCGATTCCGCGGTATTTCAGCACCCGGACTCTTCCGATGCCGGAGGGCTGTCGTTTGCCTGGAGTGTCGACTCCCTCCCACCGGGCGCTGAAGAACCGGTGATAGTGGATGCAGACCAACCCATAGCCAAATTCGTCCCATACGGGACAGGGCTCTATGAGTTCAAGGTTTTGGTCAACGACACCATTTCCGTAAGACAGCCGCCCATTGAAGGCATTAACATAACGGTTCTGGAGGTCAATGTCGACTCCACTTATGCTTATCCAATAATTCAGGGGAACTTGATCGCCCATAACTTTTCCGGGTCAACAGGCGGAGGAATCGATTGTAACGGAAGCTCGCCGGACATCGTCAACAACATCTTCTACAAAAACCAGAGCAAATCTTCGGGCGGCGCCATATGCGGCAGAGCCTTCTCCACCCCCCAGATAAAAAACAATATCTTCTTCGGGAACATCTCCAGCGATTCTACCGGAGGGGCTATCGCGGATCTTAAAGCGCAGCTTTCACCTTCCGCCACCAGAGGCTTCAGAAAACTGCTGGGGATTCAAACCAACTGTTTCTGGGACAACGCGGGCGGGACGTTATATCAGGCCAGCGGAAATATCTCCGACAACATCTATGATTTTCCGCGTCTGACCAACCCGGATTTCGGGGACTTCAGACTGGAATGCACTTCTCCCTGTCGTGAGGATAGCATCGGGTCGCTGCTGTACTTCCAGCCCTGCTACCAGGCACCCGACCTGGGGATGGTAGAACTTGCGCTGTTACAGAATCCGGTGGCAACCGCCGTGGCTCACCTGACGGTCAACACCGACGTTCCCATAAAGGCTCCGCCAGTTGCATACGTGAAGGTGGGAAGCAAGGCACCCAGCCCGGTTCACTTCACCCCCATATCTCCCAAGGCCTTCCGGGGCAGCCACGTCTTCACCGGCAGTGGCAACGCCGAAATCTCGGTTTTCGTTAGCTCTCTGTTGGAAAGGGACACGACTGTAATCAAGAGTTTCGGCGTGCAACTCATCGGGTCGGGCGGCGGCGGGACGCTGGCGAGCGTGGACAGGAGGATGGCGGTTCTATTTCCTGAAGGTTCTATTAAGGAAGACATCTATGCCACCTGTATCTCGGTTTCTGATAATTCAAAATACCAGTTCGACCAAGAACCGGATATAACGGCGGTCGGAGAAGNNGGACGTTGACCTAAAGGACAAGGACAAGACCCTGTTTGCGGTTTGCAGGTACGATAATGGCAAGTGGAACAGGCTGGAGAGCTTTTTGGATGGAAACTCGGTCTGCGCCAAAGCCAAAAGTCTGGGCGTCTTTAGGCTGATTTACGATCCCCGAGGCAAACACATGGCCGGGATACCCCAGAGGTACGAACTCTACCAGAACTATCCCAATCCCTTCAACCCGCAGACTCAATTAAGATACGACCTGCCGGCTTCCGGACAGGTGGAACTGAGCGTGTACAACGTGCTTGGTCAGAGGGTGAGAGTCTTGGTAGATGAGATGCAAGAGGCAGGTCGCAAATCCGTGATCTGGGATGGTAAAGACGGCAGCGGTCATGAGGTGGCTTCCGGCATTTACTTCTACAAGATAAAAGCGGAAAACTATCAGAAGACCATGAAAATGGTGCTGTTGAAGTAAGGAGACCTTTTGCTGCAGGCTTGTCTGAACGCAAACTACCGGTGAAAAAAGGAGACGTTATGAGAGCAAGATGGTGCTTGTTGATTGTTATTTCGTTATCTTGTGTTCTTTTCCTCTGCCATTGCGGGAAGGATGGTAAGGTGACGAAGATAACCCCTGAGCAGTTAACTCAGCAGGGGTGGGCGAAATTCGAAGCCAGCGATTTCGGTGATGCCTGTGGTGATTTCGGAGCCGCCATCGATCTGGATCCCGACTACGAGCCGGCATATTTGGGGTTGGGCTGGGCTGAGTTGCGGCTGAGCAATGCCGGGATGGCAGAAAACGCCTTCATCACTTATCTTTCCAAAATCTCAGGTTCTGACGACGACGCCACAGCGGGACTGGCATTTGCGTACGACGCGCAGGAGAAGTATGGGGATGCAATCGAGAAGGCAGAGCAACTCCTCTCCGCTAATCCCTCCTGGAGCTTTACTCATGACCCAGGAGTAAACCATCTGGACGTAGCCTTGGTCTTGGCTGAGGCCTATTACCAGACAGCCGAGTACAGCCAGAGCCTTTCGATAGTCCAGGAGTATTTTGATGCCTCCTTCAGTCCCGACTTGGGCACAGACGAAGGACGGGCGCAATTAGCGGATAAACTGCAAGAGCTCTATACCGGTTGATTTTGAGCGTCTTTTTGGAGAAGCAAACCGATGTTGTGTTTTTGGGGTGAGTTCCACTCTCACCCCGTTTTTCTTACCAAGCTTGATCTTTGCCGAGAGATGTGAGCTCCAAGCATGTCAAATTCCCCTTGCCTTCCTTGAGGCTTGTGCTTAGTTTCGTGTAAAACCGCCGAATCGGCAAACTGTTGCCAAGAACTTGATTCTGGCCATGTACAAAAAGCCCATCATCGGAATCACCATGGGTGACCCCGCCGGCATCGGACCTGAGGTAGTCGTGAAATCAGTTACGGATAACGGCATTGTGCAGGCCTGCCACCCCCTGATCTTTGGCTCATATCCCATAATCTTTTCCGCAGCCAAAAGGTTCTTGGGAAAAGCTTCTGTGAGAAAAACCGTCTGGCCGGAAGACGTCAGAGATTCCCAGGGCTGTCTCAACGTGCTTGCCTGTACCAATCTGGATCACAGAAAAATAAAAACCGGCAGAATCACTAGAATATCGGGAAGAATGGCGGCTGACTCGGTTTTCTGTGCCGCCCAATTAGCCCTCTCCGACCAGATCGACGCTATGGTAACCGCTCCCCTCTCGAAAAAAGGCCTTCGCCTGGCTGGATATGATTTTCCCGGACATACAGAGCTTCTGGCTTACTTGTGTACCGCCCGAAGCTATGCCATGATGTTTGTCTCAAAAACGTACAAGGTAGTGCTGGTTACCACCCATCTCCCGCTGGCTGACGTTGCCAAAAGCATCAGCAAGAGGAAGATCCTGGGGAAACTGGTGGTGACCAAACAAGCGCTGCAGAGGTACTTTGGCTCGAAAAATCCAAAAATAGCCGTGTGCGCCCTAAATCCCCACTGTGGAGAAGACGGAATCTTGGGAAGCGAGGAGAGACGAATTATCATTCCGGCCATAAAAGCCGCCCGGAAAATGCGAATAAGGGCTTACGGGCCATTCTCCTCCGACACCATCTTTTCCTCGAGAGTGTCAAAAGATTTTGACTGCATCCTCGCAATGTACCATGACCAAGGACTCATTCCTTTAAAGATGGGCGGGTTCGGAGGCGCGGTTAACGTTACCGTTGGCCTGCCTATAATTCGCACTTCTCCGGATTTCGGGACAGCACTGGACATTGCCGGAAAAGGCCTGGCAGATCCGGAGGGGATGACAAACGCTATCCTTTTGGCCGCACAAATGGCTGACAAAACCAAACGCAAGTGAGTGAATTTCGCCACAAAGCCGGTCGATAGCTTCCGGATTTACTTGAGGGATAGAACATGAAAAAGAATAACTCGCAACTACCCTGGCCCCCACAAACAGAAGAGATGGAGCAAGCCTTTGCCGAGATATACTCCAGCGGAGATTGGTGCAAATACACCGGTGATAGAGTGAAAAGACTCGAGCAAGAGTTTCCCCCATCGCATGATTGTCGATTCGGCGTGTCGGTCTGCAACGGCAGCGTGGCCATCGATATCGCTCTGAAAGCTGTGGAGGTGAAGCCGGGAGATGAAGTCATTTTGCCGGCGTACGATTTCTATTCCCTGCCCAAAAGCGTGTTGAACCTGGGCGCGACTCCCGTGTTTGCCGACGTGAACCCTGAGAATTTCACCATAGACAAAGAGGAAGTCAAAAGAAAGATAACCCATCGAACAAAGGCCATAATTGGCGTTCACATCAGCGGCTCGGTGGCAGAGCTGGACGCGCTGGTAAACATAGCATCGCAAAATGACATCCATCTGATCGAGGACTGTGCCCAGGCACACGGAGCTATCTATGGCGGAAGAAAAGTAGGCAGCTGGGCAGATCTGGCCATTTTCAGCTTCGGGGGGGTGAAATTGATGACCTGTGGACAAGGGGGTATGATCACCACTTCGGACGAAGAGTTCTACAAAAGAACTTACGCTATCGTCAACAGGGGCCAGCTGCCCGATGGGAAGATCAACCCTTACGGAATCATAGGTGAGAACTTCCAATTGTCCGAGATACAAGCTGCCATAGTGCTGCCTCAGATCTCTCTTCTGGAAAGTTACAGCCGGAAACGGGAGGAGGCTTTTGGTTTTCTTGACCAGCAGCTTTCTAAAATTGATGGAATTGAAGCCTTATCCCAGTTCCCCAAGACTCAGAGACGGGCTCACATGAGATACTCCTTTTGTTACAAGAGCCCGCTTTCCAGCAGATTGCCCAAACAGCAGTTGATCCGGAAGTTAATCGTCCGGGGGATACCCGCTCTGCCCGCCGGTGCTTATTCAAGTGCCCCCGCCGATCAGCGACTGCAGGGGGTATTCGCTCACCAGAAAGATGATTTTCCCCATTCCAGAATGGCTCAGGAGGAGATCGTGGGTATCCATCACACGTTCTTGCTGAACCAACCCCAGCATCTGCAGAATCTGGTTGATCTAATAAACGACAGTCTGAACATCCTCTAAACCTTACCTTTAGTGCCCCGAGACCGCATCTCTCCCCTAAAAGGCTAAAAAAACAGTCTGTCCACTTCCGCGCCGTAAGGCAAGGTCGCACAGGGGCGGGATGTGCGTCTAAAGGGTCGGAGTATGAAGCCGATTTAATCTCCTGAAGGGGGTTCCTGAAGGCAAAGTAACATTATTGACGGAATCAGTCTTGTGGTCTGGAAATCGGGACTCTGAAAAGCACTCGGGGGACTTCCTGACGAGCTGCCAACCTCGCGCGGAAGAGAGACTGCCATGGTCTGACGGGAACAAGCAGAGGAGGCGAGAAATGGGTAATCGAGGCGTAATCCGCCTCGCCTAAGTATTCGAAAGAAAATGATATTGATGGCCGTCGGGCTTGGGGTGCTCTACTGGCTTATCGGCTCCACCGCAGATGTCTTTATATTCCACGAGGGTAGCCTGGTAGAGGAGATATTCACCCTGGACCCTCACAAAATCTGGATGCGTTCGTTGGTGCTCTTCACTCTGATCATGTTCAGCCTCTACGGTCAGAGGCTCATTTCGGAACGAAAGCAAGCGGAAGAAGCCCTGGCGCAGAGCGAACAGCGCTTCAGGCAGTTTGAATCAACCGTCACCGACGTGATATACCGATACGACCCGAAAAACGACCGGTATGATTTTATCTCTCCGTCGTTCGAACTGCAAACCGGATATTCTCTGCACCAGCTGAAGTCAAATCCTTCTGCCCTCAATGAAAGGATTACTCATCCCGACGACGCGGAACGGGTATTTCGTGAGGTTAACGAGCACATGCTCAAAGGACCGGAAGCAAGAGCATTTTCGACCGAATACCGGGTCGTCTGCAAGGACGGTCGGGTCATCTGGGTGAGCGACAGAAAGAACATCGAGTTCACGCCTGACGGGCAGGTTCATCGCATCAACGGAGTAGTCCGGGACATTACCGGGCGCAAGAGGGCAGAGGAAGCTTTAAGGGAAAGCGAGACCAAACACCGGACGTTGGTGGAACGGTCGCTTCAGGGTTTTGCAGTGGTTCAGGATTTCCGGGTTGTTTTCGCCAACACCGCCATCGCCGAGATCACAGGGTATGCGGTAAAGGAGCTCCTTTCCCTCGGTCCCCAGGAGGTGAGATCACTGATTCATCCCCAGGATCGGGCAATGGTTTGGGGACGCTTCCAAGAGCGTCTGGCAGGCAAGCCGATCTCGCCACGGTACGAGTTCCGCTTACTCCGTAAAGATGGAACGGTGCGCTGGCTGGAGATGCTGGTTACACTCGTCGATTACCGGGGAGAGCCTGCAATACAGGCCGCCATCATTGACGTCACAGAGCGCAAACGCGTGGAGCATATGCTCAGGAAAGCCAAGGAACAAGCTGAAGATGCCAATCGACTCAAAAGCGAGTTTCTGGCAAACATGAGCCACGAAATCCGCACCCCCATGAACGCCATCATCGGCATGACTGACATAACCCTGGATACGGACCTAACCGGTGAACAACGTGACTACCTGAACACGGTGAAACTCAGTGCCCGTGCACTCTTGGAGCTGTTAAACGATATTCTGGATCTGTCAAAGATAGAGGCGGATAAGATTGAGATAGAGAACATCGATTTCGATGTGCGCATCACTGTAGAGGGCGTGATCGATACCCTGGCTCCCAAGGCTTCTGCCAAGGGTTTGGAGCTGGCCTGCATGGTACACCACCAGGTTCCATCTCTGGTGCGCGGCGATCCGGGACGTCTGAGGCAGATTCTGGTGAATTTGCTGGGAAATGCCATCAAGTTTACCGAAAAGGGAGAGGTAGTGGTTGGGGTAGATCTTCAAGAGGAAGCACAAGACCGGGCCACGCTTCTTTTCTCAGTCACGGATACCGGTGTCGGTATTCCCAGAGAAAAACGGGAAAGGATCTTTCAGAGCTTCACCCAGGCGGACGGCTCAACCACCCGCAAGTACGGGGGTACGGGTTTGGGCTTGTCCATATGCAAGCGATTGGTCGAGTTAATGGGTGGCCAGATCGGTGTGGATAGTGAGCCGGGCAAAGGAAGTCGCTTCTGGTTCACTGTTACTCTGGACAAACAGGAGGAATTGGAGGAGGAAGCTCCCCTGCCTCCAGACATACGCGGCATGCGAGTGCTGGTGGTGGACGACAACCGAACCAACCGGACTATCTTGGTCAAGATGTTGGAGTCGTTTGGCTGTTCTCCAGAAGCGGTAGAAAGAGGCAGTGAGACGATTCAGGTATTGAAAAGAGCAGCCCAAAGGGAAAAGCTTTTCGATCTGGTTTTGCTGGACATGCTGATGCCGGGGATGAACGGAGAGGCGGTCTTGCGAGCCATCAAGAATGATCCGGAAATCAAGAATGTAACGGTCATTATCCTCACTTCTCTGGGTGAACGCGGGGATGCCGCCAGATTGGAGGCTTTGGGCTGTGCCGGTTATCTTTTGAAGCCGGTTAAGCAATCCCAACTGTTCGATCTCATCATTACGGTGTTGAGCCGGCAGAAGACACCAGCGCAACGGCAGCTGGGCAGAATAGTCACGCGACATACCCTGGCTGAGGAAAAACGACGCAAGATTCGCCTGCTTTTGGCCGAGGACAATCCCATGAACCAGAAACTGGCCATCGCGCTCCTTAAAAGAGCTGGCTATTGGGTGGATGCGGTAGAAAATGGAAAAATGGTGGCAGAAGCCCTCAAGCGCAAGAACTACGACCTTATTCTCATGGATGTGCAGATGCCCGAGATGGACGGTCTGGAGGCTACGCAAGCTATCCGCAAGACTGAAGGCAATGAGCGTCACACACCCATAATCGCTATGACTGCCCACGCCATGAAGGGCGATCGTGAACGATGCCTTAGGGCAGGCATGGACGGCTACATTTCAAAACCGATAGAGCCGCAAGAACTGCTGGATGCCATAAAAAAGTGGACCGCCTGTGCCGACTCCCAGGGGGTGACTGTCGAGCAAGAGAAATTGCAGGAAGATGCTCGACTGGAAGGTATTCCAATTGATATTGAGTCCGCTCTCACCAGGTTTGATGGTGACAAGAAGTTTTTCGAAGAGATGCTTGAAGAGTTTTTGAACTACATGCCGCGCCTCCTGAACATACTGTCCCAAGTGACAAGGGAAGGCGACGCTGAGGGCGTGGAGCGGGAAGCTCACAGCATCAAAGGTGCAGCGGGCAATCTGGGCGCCAGGGGGATCGCGGATCTGGCACTTAAGCTCGAGCTCCAGGGACGAACGGGCGATTTGGCCCACGCCCAAGAGATGCTAGATAACCTGAGAACCGAGTTCAAACGCTTCGAGGAATACATCCATCAACGGCTTGAAAAGGAAAGTTCTATGAAATCATAACCATGCATGATTAAGCTTATAAGAGGCAATGACGAAAATACTCATCGCAGAGGACGACGAGATCTCCAGGAAAATGCTTCGAAGAATCCTGCTCAAGGATGGAAATGAAGTGAGCGCCGTCGAAGACGGGCTGAAAGCTTTAGCCTTGCTGAAAAACGAGACGCCGGACATACTCGTCACCGACTGGATGATGCCTGATTTGGACGGCTCGGAACTGACTCGTCGGGTGCGGAGTCTTGATCTTCCCAGTTACGTTTATATTATCCTTCTCACTGCACTGACTGAAAAAGAGAGAATCATTGAAGGGTTGGATGCCGGAGCGGACGACTATATTACCAAGCCATACGACAAGACGGAGCTTTTAGCTCGCATTAGAGCCGGAAATCGAGTCATCGAGCTTGAGAAGTCGCTCCGACAGAAAAACCAAGAGCTCTCGGAGGCTCTGGCACAAGTCAAGCAACTAAAAGGGCTTCTGCCCATCTGCATGTTCTGCAAAAAAATCAGAAAGGACGAAGATTACTGGCAACAGGTAGAGGAGTACTTATTTGAGCATACCGAAGCCGACTTCAGTCATAGCATTTGCCCGGAGTGTATGCAGAAACACTATCCCGAATATGCGCTGAAGAAAAAAGCGCGGGCTGCCGAGGTTGATCGCTAATATGTTGCCAGTCAAAACACAGCAGAGCGGACGAACTTGTCCTGCTCCGCTTTTTCTTTGCCCGCCACTTTTCCGACATGCGGTATTGATAGCCTTTCGATTTGGTCTCACTTGGGGTGCCGGAAACGAGAATGTCCGCGTAATCGGACTGTAACTCCCTGAGAGCTCGCTTAAGACTATTCGGAGTCAGTGATGCCCGCAGCCAATAGTTCTGAACGGCAATAACCATCTTGTCCCGATTCTCCTTGAGTAACCGCCTGGTGCTTTCTGCGATTGCACCGCCTCTTCAGGCCGGTCCTTCCTAAGATGGTCGGTTCAAAGCTCATGTTGCTCGGCGTATGCGCTGGGTGTGAAAAAGTCTGGCGGGAAGGGCTAAGCGCGCCATGTCTTATCCAGAATCGTTCACAGACTCACCCATCCCAATAGGCGTGGGAATTTATCACACCCCGAGTCTCGCAGAACAAAACAACCCAACTTACTTCACGACTATATCTACTGCCGTCCCACAATTCTTACAGTTTCCGTCTTCGATGCCGACCACGGAGGTGTAGTAACCATCTCTTCTGATCAACAGGGCGTTACAGTTGGCGCAATGGGTGTTGGAGGTGTTTGGGATATAAGCGTTCCCAACATACACATACTTGAGTTTTCTTTTCGCCAGAAGAAAGGCTTTCTGAAGAGTCTCCAGAGGGGTGGGAGGAAGGTCCATCTTGTATGAGGGAAAATACCGGGAAAAATGAACCGGAATGCGGTCGCTCAAGCTCGCCACGAAATCCACCAGCTTTTGGATCTGTTCCTCAGAATCATTCAGGGTAGTAATGAGCAAATTGGTTATCTCTATGTGAATGTTGTTCTCGTGAGACAACTCTATGGTTCTTAAAACGGGGGCCAGTTTCCCCTTGCAGATTTTTTTGTAGAAATCATCATCCATGGATTTGAGGTCTATGTTCATGGCATCGATATAGGGCAGCAACTTGTTCCAGGGTTCTTCGTGGATATAGCCGTTTGTCACCAGCACGTTGTACAGGCCTTTTTCTCTTGCTATCTTTGCCGTATCCAAAATGTACTCGTACCAAATCAAAGGTTCGGTATAGGTGTAGGCGATACCCTTCGAATTTTCCCTTGTTGTGATCCTCACCAGATCTTCGGGTGAGACATACTGAGTGGGAGATTCCTCCTGCGAGATGGTCCAGTTTTGGCATTCCTGGCATCTCATGTTGCAGCCGTTGGGACCTGTCGAGAGGATGGGTTGACCAGGGTGGAAATGATACAGAGGTTTCTTCTCTATGGGATCTATAGCGATGGATACCAGCCTGCCATAATTGGTCGCGTACAGCGTTCCGCCCTCGTTCTTTCTTCCCATACATACGCCGACCTTCCCTTCAGCGATGACACAGCCCACCGGGCAGAGAAGACATTGAATTCGGCCCTCTTCCTTTTTTTCCCAGTAGAGCGCCTCTTTTTTGATCATACCGGCTGAACCCCGTCAGAGACAATGGAACTGTCTTTTTAGAAAGATAAAGGTAGAGCCCGGCAAAACAAGAACATTTTCTTAAGCGCAGTCTTCAACTCGAGTGTACGATTCAGCGTTCACTATTGATCTTGTCGGCCTCCACTTGGATTTTCCTTCTTACCTCCCCCTCATTGGCCGCTGGGCTTGCGATAATGACTTTTCCGTCTAAGTAGATGCTGTACTCTATGCTATGTCTGACCGTATCGTGATATTCACCGACGTTGTGTCAAATTGGCCGTTAGGTCCGCTGACCTGGCGGCCAGGAATCAAGACACTATATCTTCAATTTTTCCAGAATCTTGGGAATGTCTAAGAAAGTCTTGGCGATGTGAGCCCCAGCTTCTTCTAAAGCTTTCAGTTTGCTTTGGGCAGTTCCTATTTCACCCTCGACAATGGCGCCCGCATGTCCCATCCTCTTTCCGGGCGGGGCAAAGACTCCACCCACCATTCCTATGACCGGCTTTGTCATCTTCTCGATGGCGGGCTTTGCCATCTCCTCGTAGACTCCCCCGATCTCGCCTACCAATACCATAGCCTTGGTCTTGTCATCCTGGTCAAAGAGCTCCAGTATCTCATCAAAGGTGCTGCCCAACACCGGGTCACCACCCAAACCCACGCAGGTTGTCTCTCCGTAGCCACTGCGGGAAAGCGTGTCGGCTACATAATAGGTCAGTGACCCGGACCGCGAGACTGTACCCACTCTTCCCGGCTTGAAGGCTATATTCGGCATAATTCCCAAGTTTGCTTCTCCCGGCGTGATGATCCCGGCTGTGTTCCCACCCAAGACTATTGTGCCAAATTTTTGCGCTTCCTTTCGGATGGTCATCATATCCAGGATGGGGATATGTTCCGGCACCACGACGATAAGCTTGATTCCGGCATAGATGGCTTCGATGGCGGCTTCCATGACGAATTGTGCAGGAAGAAATACCACCGACGTATCCGCCCCGTGATTCTGCACGCACTCCTCTACTGTATCGTAAACCGGCACGTCGAAAACCTTCTCGCCGCCTTTGCCCGGAGAAGTTCCGGCGACAATGTTGGTGCCGTAATCCAACATTCTTTCGGTGTGGAATCTTCCTGCGCTTCCGGTTATTCCCTGAACTATCACCCTGCTATTTTTGTCTGCCAAAATCGCCATGGGGATTCCCCCAACGTTTCCAATTCGCGGTCGCGCGATTCATCAAGCCCGAACTGACCTGATAAATCAGGCAAATACACGTTGCTGCTAATAACCAAGTTTCTTATCGTACAAATTCAATAATGGTTTGCGGTCCAGGTAACGATTCAGATTAATCCTGAAAATCTCCCCCACCTTTTTGAAATAATCCCGTCTGCTGCCTGCCACGTGGGGAGTTATGATAACATTATCCAGCTCCCAGAGCTTGCTTTTCCGGCTTAAAGGCTCTTCTTCGAAAACGTCCAGCCCGGCACCTGCGATCTCTCTTCTTTCCAAAGCATCGATCAGAGCCTTTTCATCGACGACGCCTCCCCGGGCGACATTTATCAAGATGGCACTTTCTTTCATACAAGCCAACTCTTTTTCCCCTATCATGTGACGCGTCTCTTTGGTCAGTGGAACCGTCAGCACGACAAAGTCGGCGGTGCAGAGGAATTCGCGGAATCTATCCTTTGGCAGGAGCTTGTCCACATATTTTATTCTTTCACCTCGTTTGACTCGGTTTTTGGTCGCCATTACTTTCATGCCAAAGGCCTTTGCCTTTCGGGCCAAAGACTCACCTATGGTTCCGAATCCTACGATCCCCAAAAGCTTCTCCTGAGGCTCGAACCTTTGCTGCATAACCTCCACCTGACACCATCTCTTGTTTTGCTTGCAGTTCCAGCCGGAAACCAAACCTTTGGCAAATGCCAGAATCATGGCCATCACGTGATCGGAAACCGTATCTCCATGAATCCCCCTTGAACTGGTCAGAAGAACCTTGCTTTTCAAAAGCTCAGGAAACAGCATTGTATCCACCCCCACGAACGCTGCATGAATCCACCTCAGCTTTTTTGCAAGTGCGAAAGTTCTCGGATCAATGGAGAAGCAAACCAATATCTCTGAGTCAGGTATGATCCGCTGGAGATGCTCTTTATTCTCAGACCGCATCAGTTCAACTTTCTCCCTTAATCTCTTAGATGCAAAGACCTCTTGGCGAAAGATCTCGAAATCTCTCTGCCGCTCGGTCAACGCAACAGCAACTTTGATTTTCCTTGTCCGCTTCATGATTCTGGGGTTTGCGGATCAGATAAATCCGACGCTTGCTGTGCAAGGATTCGATTCATGGTTCGGCAAGCTCAGCATCCTGAGCAAGTCGAAAGATTGAGCTTTCGCTCCGCCTGATGAATCAGGCAACTACACTTTGAAGTACCCACAGCGGAGACAAGCTCCGCCTTGCCCCTTACGCCTTCTTTTCCAACTCCACTGCTCTTTTGGAGATCTCTTCGATGGGAGTCTCAATGCCGTGAATCTCTATGTTTTTGAAAATGTCCGGGTTTCTCTTCTTCTCCTCTTTAAAGATTTTCACGCCTTCCTGCCACATGTTTCCGGTCATGCGCAGAACCATGGGCTTTGAAAGTCCGTGTTCCTTCAGGAACATCACCACCCCTTTGGCGAAATCGTCGCAACGGGAGATTCCGCCGAATCTTGCCCCAAAGATGGCCTTGACGTTGGGGTTTTCATCCAGAAGAATGAGCATCTTGGCCAGACGCTCTGGAGTGGGTCCACCGCCGGAGTCCATGAAGTTAGCCGGCCTTCCTCCGAAATAGTGGATGAAGTCGTTCCCCATGATGCCGAAGCCGGCACCTCCGGGGAACATGCCGATGTCTCCGTCCAAATCCAGGTAGGGAATTTCCCACTCGCGGGCCTGCTTTTCCCTTTCGGTCATCTCCCCCTCCTCATGCCTCTTCTCAATTCCCATCTCTGCTAGCTCCGGATGCCGAAATAGAGCATCATCGTCCACGCTCATGCGGGCGTCGGCGGCAACGTATTTTCCGTCTTTGGTCAGGATAAGGGGATTGATCTCCGCCAGCTTGGCATCGTATTGTTTGAACAGCTTGAACAGAGAGACCGCGATCTTGCCGACCGTTTTCAGATTGTCACCTCGTGCTCCCAGCCATGCGGCCAGAGCGTTTCCCTGGAAAGAGTGGAAAGTCTGATCCACCTCAACGCTTATCTTCTTTATCTTCTGAGGATCTTTTCGGGCGATCTCCTCAATCTCCACTCCGCCCTCAGAGCAAGCCAGCATGACCAGCTTGTAGTTGACCCGATCCAGCGTGACTCCCAGGTAGAATTCCTTTTCGATTTCCAGCTTCTGATCCACCAGGATCTTCTTGACAGGGAAGCCCTTTATCTTGGCGCCAAAAAGCTCTCCTGCTTTCTCTTCTGCCTCCTTGGCTGACCGGGCAAATTTCACTCCCCCAGCTTTGCCTCTCCCACCCGAAAGAATCTGAGCTTTCAAAACCACCGGCTTGTCCAGCCTCTCGACAAAAGCCTTGGCCTGTTCCTTGCGTTCGACAACCTCACCACTCGTTACGGGGATGCCAAACTGGGTGAACAGCTTCTTGGCTTCGTATTCATACAGTCTCAAAGCCTACTCCTTCGATTGAGTTCCTTTGCCCGCGGTCGACCACATGCCGACCTTTAAAATCCGCTTTGAGGAACTCTATCCGTTCAATCCGCCTAATCCGTTGACCAGTCTATCCGTTTAATCTGTTGACCTTTACCTTCTCTTCTTGCTGTTGAACTTCTTCACCGCTTTTTCAAAGACGTCCAGGGCCTGGTCCGCAGTATGCTGGCTTATGATCAAAGGAGGTATGAAGCGAATCACGTTCTTGCCGCAGGTCAGAAGCATTAACCCGTTTCGGAAACACTCCTGGGCGATTTGCTCGGTCATCTCCGGTGCCGGCTCTTTGGTTTTTCTGTTCTGGACAAACTCAATCCCGATCATCAACCCCTTTCCTCTTACATCGCCCATGATGGCGTAACGCTTCATCATCTGCTTCAGATGTTTCATTATGTAGTTGCCCATCTTAGTGGCATTTCTCATAAGACCATTCTCCAGAAGCTCTATCGTCACCAATCCTGCAGCGCAAGCGATAGGATTTCCCCCAAAGGTGGTGGAGTGAGAACCCGGTTCCCAGGACATGAGTTTTCTGGAGGCTACACATGCGCCCAAGGGCATACCGGAGGCGAGGGCTTTGGCTATTACTACAATATCAGCCGTCACGTTCCAGTGTTCCATGGCAAACATCCTTCCGGTCTTTCCCATGCCGGACTGTATCTCGTCCGTGATCAAAAGGATACCGTACTTCTCAGCCAGAGCCTTCAGCCGGGGAAGATATCCCGGAGGAGGCACTATGTAGCCACCTTCTCCCTGGATAGGTTCCACGACTATGGCAGCCACCTCATCTGCCGGAGCCACCTTATCCAAGATCTCCTCTTCGATGAATTTGACACAGGCTATATCGCATTTTGGATAGGTCAAGTTAAATGCACATCGGTAACAGTAGCCATAAGGAACGTGCGTCACCTCCGGCACCAGCGGTGCGAAGTACTTTCTCTGATTCATCTTGCTGCAAGTCAGAGACAGAGCTCCCATGGTCCTTCCGTGGAATCCGTTGATAAAAGCTATGGTCCGGGGCCTTTTTCGGTTATAGCGGGCAAGCTTAAAGCTCGTCTCTATCGCTTCCGTGCCGGAGTTGGAGAAAAAAGTTCTCTTGGGATACTCTCCGGGCACGATTTCTGAAAGCTTCTGAGCCAGTTTTCCCACCGGCTCATGGTAAAAATCGGCTGATGGAATATGTATCGCCTTCTCCGCCTGTTTCTTGATCGCTTCCACTACCTGTGGGTGGCAGTTGCCGGTGGAACATACTCCTATCCCGGTGTGGAAATCGATGAAGCAGTTCCCGTCCACATCCCATAGGTAAGCTCCTTGCGCATGCGAGAGAACCACCGGGTAAGCTCTGGTATAGGACTGAGAAACGTACCTCTCGTCTCGATCGATAAGTCGCCTGCTCTTGGGTCCTGGTAAACGTGTTTTGATTTTCGGGCATCTATACGAAACCATTCTTACTCCCTTCACTTTGAAAACTGAATCCTGACTGAAACGCAAAATCGAAAAGCAATGAGGAAACCAGCTGCAAACTAAGTCTGCCCCTTAAGGTAAATCTTCCAAAGAAATCTTCGCAGCAGTCTCGGCATTTGCTCCTCTCCTCAGACAAATCTTAGCCAAATTTAAAACAAAAACAGAGCAAGTCAATGGTTAAGTGGGAAAAAGACCAGCGGAACCCAACCCCATTTGCCCCCACTCTCTACAATCTAAATGCTTGAACGCTTACCTGGTCATTTCGCTCTGGCCACCTTCACGATCCTGGACCGATCATCCACGTCAACCTTGAGCAAGTAGACTCCGCTTGCCACTTCTTCTCCCATCTCGTTTTTGCCATCCCACGTGTGCTGCCAGATCTCGCCTGCATCATTCTCAGGAAATCGGTAGACCAGTTCCCCGGCCACTGTCAGAACCGCTATTCTTATTCTGCTTAAAGGGTCTGGTTCTTCAACGATCACCGTCAAGCTATCAGTGAAGGGATTTGGAAAGGTCAACACCTGGACGCTGGGATGAAGGGTGAAGGTGACCTGCACTTTCTGAGGCGAGTTTATGGCAGTATCGGCCGAAATCACGATTGAGTCGCGGTTGATACCAGCTTTGAGATACAAGGGATGAGCACTCACCCAGATCAAATCGTCAGTGAATCCGGCGTTTGGAGAAATGGTTATCCATGCTGCCTCGGAATTTGCACTCCATTCCAAACTTGCTCCTTGCCAATTGCTAATGCTCAAAGTAGTCTGTTGAGTCTGAGTATCACCAAAAGGGGCCTCAAAGTCTATCTCCTGCGGAGACACCACCAGATAATTGAATAATCCGCTGGCCTTCACTACGTTTACGATGCCATAGCCCATCAGGTTGTCCGGGCTGCCCGCCTGGCTGGCGGTGGTCCGTAGTGCCTCCCCGACGTCAATGGGGTCCCAGTCGGGATGTGCTTCCAGGAGTAGAGCACAGGCTCCCGCAACGAGCGGTGCGGCAAAGGAGGTACCGTCCGAGTTGGTGTAACCCCCATATGCACTTGCACAGAAGACATCGTCTCCGAGGGCGCACACGTCCGGCTTTATCCTCCCGTCGTACGTGGGACCGGCGGAACTAAAGTCGGTAATCTGACCGGCCAAGTTCACTGCCCCCGCAGCGATCACGCTGTCTCCGTCTGCAGGAGCTATCACATAGTACCATGGGTAAATTCTCTCATTGCCTGCGGCATTTACCACAACTATTCCCTTGGAAACTGCCAGGTCAGCCGCCTGAGTACAGACGGCGGTATTGCCGTCCATGTCTTCGTAGGTGTACCAGTCATTGTAACCGAGCGAGCTGGATACTATGTCAGCTCCGAGGGAGTCTGCCCACTCCACACCCCGGACCCAGTGATCTTCCTCTGCTTGAATCTCTTCGTCTCTAATCTCCGTTTTGGCCAGGGCAAACTCAGCTCCAAAGGCGCCACCGACCATAGTCCCCTCGACAAATCCTCCTGCCACCGAAAGGACGGAAGTCCCGTGGTCGCCCTGGTATTCATCTCCATCGCCTACATCGTCGTCCCCGTTAATGAAATCATGTGTCGCCAACAATCTGCCAGAGTTGTTAATATGTTCAAAAGCTGGATGATCAACGAAGAAGCCGGTATCCAGAAGAGTTATAAGCACTCCCTTTCCGCTGAAGCCAATCCCGTGAAACTCTGGAACATGGATCTGCTCCAGTTGAGCGTAGGATTCTCCGTAATCCAAAGCCAGGTTTCCGTGAGGCTTGCCAAACTTCCTCAATTGTTTTTCTTCTCTGAGAGGCCTTCTTCGAGTGAAAGTCACAACCTTTTTGACCGCCCGGACAAAGGGCAGGTCTCTTAGNNCCTCTACGGAAGCGGCATTCAGCCATCTGGAGACTACGCGTATCTTCATGTTCAGGTTTTTGAGCTGATTCAGATAATCTTCCCTTACTGGAAGATCTGTAAAATCCAGTCCCGCCTTGCTCCCCCTTAGCATCCGTCTTCTCAGCGATCTTTCGGAAAGCTGGGCAGTGGATTCATCCAGTGCTCGTCTATACTGAACAGAGGATGTTATTCCTTTGTCCTTGAAAAACACCCAGACAGCAATGGCAGAGTCGGGTGGGACAGATTGCAGGAACTTCTGGGTTCTGGCGTCAACTTTGGGAGCCTCAGCAGGGTATTCAAGGACCGTTTCCGCTTGAATATGCTCCTGGCCTGGAGATAATTGAGATGTAGCCAAGACAAAGCAAGCGGATACCCAAAATAGGAAGGTTATTTCTCTGATTAACGGAGTGCTTTTTGCAGGTCCCATAAACTTCCTCGAGGGAGTAACCAGACGTCGAAACCAATGTCAACTCTCAATCTTTCTAATACGCCCTCGGAATATTATATACTTGAATGATTGTTTCGCAGTCTCAATGTTCTGCTTGACCTGTTTTCGTTTTCAAAACAACAAGGAAAGAGGTTCCCGATCCCGCTAAAGCTAGATGTTCCAAACTGCGTCCGGGTGCACCAAAAAGAAAACCCCCGTTTGTTGCAGGGGTTTTCTTCAAACATGTTCCTTTAAGTCGTTTTACTTCTTCTCAGGCTCCGGCGTCCGGTGCTCAATCACCGTGAATACTTCCTTGAATTTAAACTCTTTGTAGGTTGGGCTCTTCTTGTTGTGGCATGTCACACAAAGCTCTTCATCTGGCTGCGGCACGAAACCGCTCTTGAGAGCCAACTCCCTTTCCTTCTCCCTCCCGTGTTTGGTGTAATACACCTCTCCAGGCCCGTGGCAGCCCTCGCAGCTCACCCCTTCTTCCAGCGAATACTTGCCCGTGGTCGGCTGACCGTAGCCAGTGACGTGGCAGACCAGACACTTGGCATCTTTCTGCGGATCCTCTATGTCCATCTCTTTGGCTATCTTCTTCGACTCCTGATTGGCCAGGGTGGCATATGCTGTGGCATGTTTGGTGGAGGCCCACTTGTCCCAAATTTTCCCTTTCCCCTCGCTGTTGTGGCACGTCTTGCACCAGGTGTTCCCTACGTACTTGTAAACCACCTTGGTAGTATCTTCCTTCTGGGTGGTATCCTCCTGCGCAACTTCTTTTTTAACCGTATCAGCCTCGCCCGTACCTTTCTCTTCCTGGGAAAGAGCAAAGCCGAAGATGAAGAACGCCGCTACAACTACCAGAACCAGGATCAGGATCGGTTTTCTCATTCTCCTTTCTCACCTCCTTCATCAGTGTTCAACTCTTCGCAACTTTTTAATCTAATCACAGATTCTCCTACTGTCAAGGCTAAAATTCGGGAAACCTATCTCAGCCACTCGATCTCTTTCTATTTATACCGCCTAACCGGCGGAAAATTCCGTTTGCGGCGTCAATTATTGGTCAAGTTAAACGGCTTTAAGTTCCTTCTCCATTATTCGCTCGATGGCGTTCTCATACGTGTTAGCAAGCTTGTCCACCGCCAGATCTATCATTCCCTCTATCTTCAAATTCTGCCCGTCCACTTCACCAATCACTGAAAAGGGAATCTGGTGTCTTCCAGCAACCTTTTCCAGCTCCGCCAGATGCTCAGAGCTCAATGTGATGATTATTCTCGATTGCGATTCTCCGAAAAGCAGCCCATCCGGTCTCATACCTTGGTCAAGCCTTATTTTCGCGCCCAAATGCGCAGGAGAGGAAATGCAGCATTCGGCCAAAGCCACAGCCAGCCCTCCCTCGGAGCAATCGTGCGCAGATTTCACTATTCCGGCCCTAATCATCGCCAGACAGGCCTCCTGGATTTTCTTCTCCCTATCCAGATCCAACTCCGGCGTGTTTCCTTTGACCAGCTTGTGCATCACCTTGAGGTATTCGCTGGCTCCCAGTTCCTCCTTGTTCTCCCCCAAGAGAACGATTACGTCTCCCTCCTGTTTAAAGCTCATGGTGGTAATATGTTCTAAGTCCTCCACCAAGCCGACCATCCCCACCACAGGAGTAGGATAAACGATTCTCTCCGGGTCTTCGTTGTAAAAGCTTACGTTTCCACCCGTCACCGGGGTGTTGAACGTGCGACAAGCTTCACCCATCCCGGTCACGCATTCGACGAAAGTCCAATATACCTCTTGGTCATATGGATCGCCGAAATTCAGACAATTGGTTATGGCCAGAGGCTTAGCACCCGAACACACCACGTTTCGGGCCGCCTCGGCTACTGCAATTCTTCCCCCTATCCGGGGATTCAGATAACAATAGCGGCCGTTGCAGTCGGTACTGGTGGCTATGGCCTTGTTTGTCTTCCTTATCCTCAAAACCGCGGCATCTGAGCCAGGTCCCACCACCGTGGCGGTCCTCACCTGAGTGTCGTATTGCTCATAAACCCACCTCTTGCTGGCGATATTGGCTGAACCCAGAAGCTGCAGAAGGGTCTGGTTAAGGTCGTCAGGCACCGGCAAATCAGACAAGTCCA
>JABAOH010141085.1_pt1 | contig 24944 bp, 28 predicted proteins | sample 7062181 | NCBI WGS metagenome assembly JABAOH01 (sample SAMN14538630, study PRJNA623070) | marine sediment metagenome | biome: marine biome [ENVO:00000428]; feature: marine pelagic biome [ENVO:01000023]; material: deep marine sediment [ENVO:00002113]; isolation source: pool of 5 deep marine... | reverse complement strand
TCTTCATCGCTTCCGTTGAGACCATGAACATTCCGCGTAACAGAAAAGGGGCCAGTCTGCAGCCGTCAGCGGCCTCTGTTTGCGCCTCCAAACACTCGGAAGAGGACCCTGCCTACGATGAGCCTCCTGGGGACGGGACCGAACTGCCGACTGTCCACGCTGTACTCCTCGTTGTCCCCTTGGACGACGTAGCGGTCGTCCTCCGTGGCGGCGATCCGCTTGAGGAGGTACCGAGTCTCATGAGGATGTCTCAATACCACGAGGTCTCCTCGTGCGGGGGGCTTCAGGAGATAGGCCCACCGGTTGACGATGACACTCTCTCCCTCCCGGATGGAGGGCTCCATGGAGCGGTCCTTGACCTTGAACTGCATGAGAGGCAGCATGGGCCCTGGTTAACCCTCAACCGGTCTTCGGGTAGACCATCTCACGCTTCGTGGGATAGAAGGACTCTCTGCGGACCGTCTCGACGTTCTTCGTCGCCCAGAAGGTCTCTGCGATCTTGTTCACCGTCTCCAATAGGTTCTCCGCACCCTGGAGGTCCACGTTCTGCTTCGCCTTGGACGCCATCTTCATGGCCTGCCAGACGAGGGTGTGCAAATTGGGGTGGGCCTCCAGGTGGTCGTGGTTGAAGTAGTCCCCCCAGAGGATGCGCAGCTCGTGCTTGACGATCTCCGCGTGCTGCTCCTTGATGGCAGTGTAGCGTTGCAGGTCGTGGACGTAGTGCTGCATCTCCTCAGGGTTCATGTCCTTCTTGACCTTCCCCGTGAACTCCTCTATGAGGGTCACCATCCGAATGACTGTGTGGGCCGCCAGCTGCGCATGGTGCGGGTCGTAGATGCCGCAGGGTATGTCGCAGTGGGCATAGGCCGTCTCCGCGGGGAGAACCTTCTCCAGAAGACTCGTAACTCTTCCCTTTCCGTACTCCATCTCTTCACCCCGGTGGGGGCCGAGAAGCCATCGCTCCTCTAAAACCTTGGGGGAGGCCGAGAACTTTCATATAGCGTCTGGCCCTAGGCCGAAGGGGGATTTTGTGGTGCAGATAAGGGTCGTCCACGAGCGAATCGAACGCATCAAGGACAAGGCAATCGTCGTCAATCTCTTCGAAGGAGTCAGAAGGCCCGGCGGTGCTACGGGGGCGGTAGACAGGGCGTTGGAGGGCATGATCCGTGACCTGGTCAGGGGAGGGGACCTCCGAGGTGAGTATCTGGATACGGTCCTCTTCCGGACCTTTGGCAGGATACCCGCTGAGCGCGTTCTGGTAGTCGGCCTGGGAGAGAGGGAGGATTTCTCTTCTGACAGAGCTCGAGACGTGTCGGCCAAGGTGGCCCGCTACCTTAGGGATCAGGGCGTGGACTCCTACTCCACCATCATTCACGGCGCCGGGATCGGGGGCTTTGCCCTGCAGGATGCGGGAGAGGCGCTGGTGGAGGGGGTCTTGCTGGGGACCTACCGGTTCGACCGGTACAAGACCGAGCAGGAAGAAAGAAGGGACCTCAAGAGAGTGGCTGTTGTCGTGAAGGATCCTGAGGACGTGAAGCCGGCTCAAGCCGCCGTCCGGTGGGCCGAGACAGTGGCCTCAGCGACGAACTTTACCCGGGATCTCGTGGCCCTGCCAGCCAGGGACAAGACGCCGAAGAGGCTCGCGGAAATCGCCAGGGAGGTCGCGGAGGAGACGGGCCTCGAGTGCAAGATCATCGAGCGTGAGGAGGCAGAGAAGCTCGGCATGGGAGGATTCCTTGGCGTTGCCAGGGGGAGCGAAGAGCCTCCATCGTTCATCGTCCTTCGGTATCGAGGTGGGGGAAAGGCTGAACCACCCATCGCCGTCGTCGGCAAGGGCATCACCTTCGATTCAGGCGGCTTGAACATCAAGACCTACGAGTACATGAAGGACATGAAGGAGGATATGGGGGGTGCGGCGGCGACCCTGGGAGTCCTTAAGGCTGCCGCTGAGCTCAAGCTACCCCTGAACCTCCTGGGAATCGCCCCTTGCACCGAGAACCTCCCAAGCGGCAAAGCGACGAAGCCTGGGGACGTCCTGAAGACCTATCTCGGCAAGACCATAGAGGTCCTGAACACTGATGCCGAGGGTCGGCTGATCCTCTCTGACGGGTTGGGATACGCGACGGACTTCGGCCCCCAGGCCATCATCGACATGGCCACCCTGACGGGGGCCTGCAAGGTAGCCCTTGGGAAGAAGACCACGGGAATGATGGGCACGAGCAAGGAGCTAATGGACAGGCTCACCAGGGCGGGTGAGAGGACGGGGGATTACGTGTGGCCTCTGCCTCTCTTCGATGACTACGAGGAGCAGATCAAGAGTGATGTGGCCGACGTGAAGAACGTGGGGGGGCGCTACGGCGGCGCCATAACAGCGGCCCTGCTGTTGAGGAAGTTCGTCAAAGACGTGCCCTGGGTCCACCTCGACATCGCAGGCACAGTCACGACCGACGGGAAGGCAGACTCTATCCAGAGGGAGTACATGCCGAAGGGGCCAACGGGCGTTGGCGTGAGGCTGCTGCTGAGCCTGCTCAGGCACTGGGAGCCGCTCACGTGAAGGAGACTGGTCTCGAGGAGGCTCGCTTCAAGAGGCGGCTGAATAGGTTCTTGGTTGAGGTCGAGATGGGGGGCGAGGTCGTCCACAGCTACCTCCCCAATCCGGGCCGCCTGAAGGAGTTGCTCACCACCGGTGCGGTCCTCTACCTCGGACAGAGGGCCAGCGATTCCAGAAAGACCAGGTATGACACTGTGGCGGTCCTGTACGGCTCCACGGTGGTCTCTCTAGACTCCCGACTGCCGAATAGCGCGGTCCGCCGACGTCTGGAGAAGGGACGACTGAAGGAGTTTCGCCAGTACTGCTCCGTCCGGCCGGAGGTTCGCCTGGGGAACAGCAGGGTGGACTTCCTCCTGAGCAACAGTCACGAGTGCTACCTGGAGGTGAAGTCGTGTACCCTTGTCGTCGATGGCGTTGCCTTGTTCCCCGACGCTCCCACGGAGAGGGGACGAAGGCACCTGGGGGAGCTCGCAGGGGCGGTGGAATCTGGGGTCAAGGGTGCCGTTCTCTTCGTGGTTCAGCGGCCGGACGCCGAACTCTTCAGACCCAACGACGGTACCGATCCCGCCTTTGGCGAGGCACTCCGGCAGGCCCACGATTCGGGGGTGGAGGTCTACGCCTATCGATCCAGGTTCGACGGCCGGGACCTGGCGGGCTTCGAACCCATCCAAACCTCTTTAGGTGCCGGCTGATTCCGATGGCAGATGACGGGCTCCCAGAGGGATCTGCGGGAGTTCCTTGGGGAGGTTACGAAGGATAGCGGCGACCCCGCCCTGCAGGAACTCCACTCCCTCTACGAGGATCGCAAGCACGAGATCGAGGCGAGACTGGAGGACTTCAAGGAGATCTGGCGGCGGGGGACCGACGAGGATCTATTCTTCGAGCTGAGCTTCTGTCTGTGTACCCCTCAGTCCTCTGCCATCTCCTGCGACAAGGCGGTGAGGGAGCTCAGGGACCGCGGGATGCTCTTCGACGCCCCGCGAGAGGGAATCTTCAAGGTTCTGGAGGACCACGGCGTGCGCTTCCCGGAGAACAAGGCGAGATGGATTGTCGGGGCGAGGGAGAAGCTCCTCACAGGGGACTCCCCACTCCGGACCCTTCTCCAGGAGCACGCCCACGACTCCCAGGAGCTGCGGGACTGGTTGCAGCGAGAGGTGCTGGGCTTGGGCCTGAAGGAGGCCTCCCACTACGCCCGGAACACGGGGCTGGGGGAGGAGCTAGCAATACTGGATAGGCACATCCTGAATAACCTGGTTCGTCTTGGTGTCATCGACGTGATACCCAGGAGCCTCACACGAAACCGTTACCTCGAGATCGAGGGACGAATGCGCGACTTCTGCCGCGATGTCAAGATCCCCATGGGACACATGGACCTACTGCTCTGGGCGAGGCAGACGGGCTTCGTTTTCAAGTGAGTCACGATGAGGCGCTTCATCGTCGTGGGCCACGAAGCGGTTACCTCCCCGGACTTCAGCCTCGACGACTTGGCGGGAAGCACGGGTCGTCTCGACATCCTGATCAGGTGCGTCAATAGTACCTTCATGCTCTCCCACTCCATACGCAAGGACACCGACCTCTACCTCTTGCTCCAAGGTCCTCCTGAGCCGCCGAAGGTGGTCCACTTCGTCGGTTCCGAGCTGAGGTACCTCAATCCCGACGAGAGGAGCACGGCGGCCCTCATCCGGAAGGCCCTGGCTCTCCCTCAGGAGGGACGCAGCTCCCCGGGTGTCTACGCCGAGACGAGGAAGTTCAGTGACCTCGTGTCGGAGTTTGCCGGCCACCTGGTGTGCCTCAGAGAAGACGGTGAGGACCTGAGGCAGGCTGCGTTGCCGGAGGAGCCCACTTTCGTCCTCTCCGACCACCGGGATCTCACCAGCGCTGAGGAGACCAACCTCCTTAGTCTCCGGCCAAGGATAGTGAGCGCTGGCCCACGGTCTCTCCACGCGGACCACTGCATCGTAGTCGTGCATAACGAGCTGGACGTCCGGTCCACGTAATTGGCCGTGGAACACGACAACGACCACCTTCTCCTAGATGGGCCCAGGGCAAGATTCTCGCCCTGCGCGGTGGTACGGCAGTTTTTGCCCAAGCCGTAACCCTTCTATAGACGCCCCCTGCTTGATTTACAAGGTGTCCTCGTGAAGGCGATCATGGTCGTCGACATGGTGAAAGACTTCGTCACCGGGAGCTTGGGGGGTCCCGGAGCCCGCAGCATAGTGCCACGGCTGAAGTCCCTATTGGCAAGGGCTAGGTCCAAGGGGATCTCTGTTGTGTACGTGTGCGATGCCCACGAGCCGGGGAACCCGGAGCTCGATGTGTGGGGCCACCACTCGATGAAAGGGACCGAGGGAGCCGAGATAATCGAGGAGCTCTCACCTCAGGAGGGGGATTCCGTCTTCGAGAAGCAGGCCTTCGACGCCTTCACCAATCCCGCCCTCGATGAGGAGCTGAAGCAGAAGGGAGTGGAGGAGCTGGTGCTGACGGGGGTAGCCACCAACATCTGCGTCCAGAACACCGCCGCCAACGCCTTCTACAGGGGGTACAGGCTCACGGTGGTGAAGGACTGCACCGCAGCGCGCAGCGAGGAGGAGCACCGAGAAGGCTTGAAGTACATGGAGTCGATGTTCGGGGCCAAGGTGCTGAAGGCCGACGAGGCACTCTAGGTGTTTCCTTGGGTAAGTTCAACGTGGCCAGTGAGGACGAAATCCTCTCTGGACGGACGACGGACGTCTACTTCAAGAGGGCTGAGGAGATCCTTCGGGGGCAGGGGAAGGAGTCTACCCGGGTGGTCGCCGAGGTCACCAGTGGGAGCCTGCCCCAGGGTTGGAAGTGGGGAGTGTTCTGCGGCCTGGAGGAGGCCATCCACCTCCTAGAGGGCCGTGACCTCGACCTCTACTCTCTACCTGAGGGAACGCTTTTCCAGTCCAGGAGCCACAGCGGCATCCGTCTGCCCGTGATGTTAATCGAAGGCCCCTACGGCCAGTTCGTCCTCTATGAGACCCCCCTCCTTGGGCTCATCTGCCAGGCCACGGCCATCGCGACCAAGGCTAGCAGGGTGAAGGCAAGGGCCGGCGACCGGGAGGTCGTCTCTTTCGGGATTCGACGAATGCACCCTTCCGTCTCTCCCATGATCGACAGGGCCGCCTACATCGGCGGTTTTGACGCCGTCTCCAGCCTCAAGGGTGCCGAGACCATTGGGAAAGAGGCTCGCGGCACAATGCCACACGCTCTCACTATCGTACTAGGAGGTCCAGAGGAGGCGTTTCAGGCCTTCGACAAGCACATCTCCAAGGACGTCCCGAGGATCGCCTTGGTTGACACGTACCTGGACGAGGTGGCGGAGTCCCTGATGGCTGCCAATTTGGTTCCCAACCTCTACGGCGTCAGGCTAGACACGCCCTCATCCAGGAAGGGCGACTTCGTCGAGATCGTCCGACAGGTGCGCTGGGAGCTCGACGTGAGGGGCTTCCAGCATCTGAAGATCTTCGTCTCGGGAGGCATTGACGAAGATGCCATCCCAGCTCTGGTGGAGGCGGGCGTGGCGGGCTTCGGCGTGGGAACCAGTGTTTCGAACGCCCCTACCGTGGACTTCTCCCTGGATCTGGTCGAGGTTGAGGGAAGGCCCTCCGCCAAGCGCGGGAAGTACAGCGGCCGAAAGGAGGTCTTCAGGTGCAAGAAGGATCTGTCCTACGAGGTCGGGAGGAAGGCCCCTAGCTGTCCCGTCTGTGGGGGAACGATGGCTCCAGTGTTGAAGCAGTACCTCAGGGGCGGGAAGCTCATACGAGACCTTCCCCCTCCCGATGCCATTAGGCAATCTGTACTTAAGCAGATGAGCAAGGTGAAACTCGAAGCATGAGGCGTACCGACGGGCTCCAAGCGTTACTCACCCTGGCCTTCATGGACAGCGGGAGAATTGGCGATGAGTTCGAGCCAGGCCTTCGGAGGCAGTTTCGGACGGATGCGCTCATCCTTCTGGCCATTGGCGTGATACTGATTGCCATCGGCGCCATCGCTGCGTTCCTTCTTCCGCAGGAACTGATCGGAATAGTCCTTCTCGTAGTGGGCGCGATTTTGGTCGCCGCCGCCGTTCTCATCCTGTGGGCATCGAAGTAGCGGCCCTCACAAACCTTGATAAAGAGGCCTGATCTAGCCGCGTCGCGTTTACATGTCCATGATCCCCAATGACCTCAGGTACACGAAGGAGCACGAGTGGGTCAAGTTTCTTGAGGGGAAGGCCATCGTTGGCATCACCGATTACGCTCAGAACGAGCTGACGGACGTCGTTTACGTCGAGTTGCCGGAGACTGGGAAGGAAGTGGCTGCCGGAGACGAGGTCGTCGTCTTGGAGTCGGTGAAGGCCGCATCGGAGGTGTATGCCCCTGTAGGTGGAGCAATCTCGGAGGTCAACGCGGCCCTGGAGGAGAAGCCCGAGCTGATCAACGAGGATCCCTACGGCGAAGGTTGGATTGTCGCCATCAAGATGAAGGATGAGGCGGAGCTGGAAAGCCTCCTTAGTCCAGAGGAGTACAGAGAGCTAGTAGCGGAGTAGCCCCCTCACCCCTCAGCTCTGCCCATCACAGTGAGCTTCTCCCCGCAGTCGAGGCACTTTGCCTTGCCCTTGGAACCGAGGCCGATGTTGACTGAGCCGCAGCGGGTGCACCAGAGGACTGGCTCCTCTATCATGTCCTCCAGCTCCCCCTCTACCTTCGGCTTCTTCTCCTTCTCATCCTTCTCCTTGGGCGTGTCCGCTGCCTCCTTCTCTCCTCTCTTCTCCGACAACCGCTCCTCCTTCTCACCCTTCTCCTTCATCTCCTCCGTTGGCATTGGCTCCTCCAGGGGTGGAGCCTGGCCTCTGAAGGTCTTTAGTGCCTCGTAGGACTTCTTCGCCATCATGAGGGCGTTCACGTAGTCCCCCGTCTTCAGGAGTTCTTGGGCGGAGTCCAGGTCCTCCCTGGCTTTGTCGGCCTTGAAACCATCCTTCTTCGCTCTCTCAATAAGAGGTGCAATCTGAGATATGAACCTCCGAACCTTCACCACCATCCGTTCCTTCATCTTGGTGACCTGGTCGGTACCGGGAGTCTTGGAGGCGGGGACAGACTGTTCAGCCATGTTAACTAGGTAGTTGGCTGAGACGAAGTCGCCGGCCTGGATAGCCCTTCGAACGTCGTCCAAGAACTTCGAGGCCATAAGCGAGGCCGACTCCTTGATCTCCGAGACCCTGAGCTCCTTGGCCTTATCGACCAGGGCATCCGCCTTCTCGATCAAGGATAGATAGCCGGTCCAGTCATCCTCTGCGAGAGCCTCGGCGGCCCGGCTGAGCACGGTGCTTGCGGCGCCAATGTCCCCGCCCATAGCCTGTACCTCCTTCAGGGCCCGACTCTGGGCAGCGACATGCTCCCTGGCCATATCCATTTCGAAGGCGTAGAGATTCTGGGCTGCATCGCTCAGCTTGTTCAGGATCTCGTGGGAGTCCACAAAGCTCCCGTTCTGGAAGACGTCAAGGGCATCATCCAAGCGTCTCTTTGCTTCGGCGGCCAGCTTGGAGGCCTTGTTGGCGGTTTCCAGTAGCCGGCTGGTAGAGAGGATCGCTACGGCCCAGGTCACTTCCAGGTAGTCCTTCATCTGTTCCTGGATGCGATAGACGGAGTCCCTAGCCATTCGCACGGCCGCGTTGTAGCTCTGCTCCTTGAACTTGCTGATTGATTCAGCGAGCAGTCGCTCCATGCGGGAGAAGTCTACCGTCTTCCCGAGGGCCTGGGAGACCCTCCGGCTCAGCGATTGGGCATCTTGTTGGTCTTCAGACTTCCCTTTCCCCTTCGACTTCGCCATGAAACGAAGGCCTCTGGGCGTTCCAGGCCTGGCCCACAGTTAAAAATGTCGTGGCAAGTATCAGGGCTGATAGCAGGCTGGCCACCCCGCTACCGAGAGCGCGTCGGTAGGGGCTAGAACATCATCAGCCAGACCGAAGGTTGAAAAGGGAGGAGAATCTGAGGCTGCCGGGAGGAGGATTCATGGCAGAGACTCCGAAACCAGGAAGCATAGTGCACATCGAACTCCCCTGCAAGGACACGGAGAGGGCGAAGAAGTTCTACGGTGGCCTCTTCGGATGGAAGTTCGAGGATTTCCCCGAGATGAACTACACGCTCTTCGAGACGGCAAACCCGCCAGGCGGCGGGCTCTTCGTCCCGGAGCAATTCAACCCCGGCGGTGCCCTCAACTACATTCTTGTGGAGGACGTGGACGCGAAGGCGAAAGAGATTGAGGCGGCTGGCGGGCAGATTCTAGTACCTCCAAGCGACGTCCCGAACATGGGGCGATTCGCCGTCTTCAAGGATCCAGAGGGCACCATGATGGCTCTCTGGAAGGCGTTGGAGAGGCAAGAATAGCCGCCGTTCGGCTGCTGCCAAACTGGCAGAGACGAAGTGCCGTAGCGGGAACCTTCTACAGTGTGCGCCTTCGTTGCCAGCCGAAGGTCTCCCGGTTAGCCTCGGCCGGTAACGTAGCCCGTGACCTGCGCTTCAACGACTAAGCTGGATCGTGTGAAGATCCCGTTCCTGACCGTGTGGACAACCAGGCCGACGAACTCCCCGGAATCCACGTCGAGGTCTAGTGGCACCATCACCGTCTGTGTGTCCTTTCCCTGGGTGTGGACCACTGCCAGCGGCTCCTCGACGCTGTATCCGACCAAGTTGCCGTCTTCCACCTGCCCTTTGACGATGAGCAGGAGCCCTTCGCTATCCTCGGTCTTGCAGGAGAAGTTCACCAGCAGCTGCTGCAGGCGGCCATCGGACTCAAACACGTGAAAGCCCTTCAAACCCTCGAAGTAGTAGACGGTGACCCTTCTGTGGGCATCGTACTCGGCGTCCAAGCGGAAAGTGTTCATCGTTCCTAGACATGAGTGGGGGGATTATGAGACTAGTCCCTCTGCCGACACCCGTCGAGGCCCCTATGATGACGGCGGCCCTGTCGGAATGTTCCTGGGTCATGTCAAATCCGATGTAGAAACGCCTTGGGGATATTATACTGACCAGCAGTAGAGCGTGGCGTATGCAGCGCTCGCTCCTCGCCCGAACTCCGTCGCCCCTATGGCAGCCCTCGGAAGGTGTCCGTCAGCGGCCCGACCGCACGACCATCTCTTCAGCAATGGGAGAAACCCCGCCCTCTAGTTCTCGTATGGTGGCGACCAATCCCTCCCGATAGCTGGGAAACTTGAGCCTCCATCCCAGCTCGCTCTTCGCCTTTGCGTTCGTAACCACGACATCCATCTCAAGCGTCTCGATAAGCAGTTTCCCCATGACGAGTCTCGCCAAACCCATTGGAACGGTCCTGGGACTGGGAAGCCCCATGCACAGGGCCATGAAATCAGTAAACTCGCGAACGGTGCACGACGTGTCGTCCGCAATGATGAAGGACTCACCTACGGGCCGCTTCTCCACGGCCCGGGCGAAGGCCTCTGCGCAATCCTCCACATGGATTCTCGGGATGCGATTGTCGCCTCTCCCGATGATGGCGGCCTTTCTGGCCCTAACACGTCGGTATATCTGCATGAAGAGTCCGCCCGGCCCGTATATCTGTCCGGGCAACATGCGAATGAGTGGAGGTGTCCCCCGCTCATTGGCGGCGGCAATTAGCGCATCGGCCTGCTCGCCCGCCTTCGTCATGCCGAATCGATCGATGGGCCTGCTCTCGTCCACCACCTCTCCTGGACCAGCGCGATAGCTCGTGCCCAGGGTCAAGATCGTAGGGCAGGAGAGCTCCTCGCCGACGGCAAGTGTTGTGGCCACAAACTGCGTTGTCCGTTCCCTTGTTTCGACGAACTTCCTTCGCGACATCCGACCGAATTTCAGCGGCATCGCAATCTGCACGACGACGTCATGAGGAGACAGCTGTGACAGGATCGTTCTCGGTTTGAGCAGATCTCCGACGATTCCCGCCAAGCCCTGAGACTCGAGTCGGGACTTCTCGGATTCCCGGCGGGTCACCACCGTGACCTCGTGCCCCCGAGAGACTAGTCTGGGCACCAGATAGGAGCCGAGGAAACCCGTACCACCGATCACCAATACCCTGACTGACTCACCCCCGCCGAGCTATCACGCTATTGAGGGCTAAAAATATAGCGCTCCTCCCAGACCCTCGTTGGGATAGACCAAAGCCTGGCACACCCTGCTCACTCCCTGGGGTTGTGCTACAGGGGTGTTCTCTAGGGGATGTCAGCCGCCTCACCAAGTTAGGCACCATTGTAGATGTGTTCGGCACCTTTAAGAAGCCCCGGCCTTCTGCCACACACGATGAAGCGAGCCCTCCTCATCGTCTGCGCATTCCTAGTCACGACCCTTCTCCCCACCGTTGCGGCCCACGTCCCCGTGGAGCCTGGAGAGAACGAGGCTCTAGACAACGCCTTCCACATCGAAGATCCCCTCAAATCATGGGCAATCTACGGAGGACTCCAGCAGTCTCCACAATACTACCGTTTCGACATCGAGGCGGGTCAGATCATATACCTGGGTCTGCTTGTGCCTCCCTTCGAAGCGGCCCGGAGCTTCACACCATCCCTCGTCCTCATGAGTCCCGTTGGGGAAATTCAGGGGGGCATCCCTCCGGAGGTCGCCATACCTACCGGCTATGGCGCCACTCTCCTAGAGGGCCAACTAGCCGCGGAAGCCACGTATGAGCCCTTCGGTCCAGGGAGCTTCCATTGGCTGGGCGAACTCAGGTATCCTGCTCCTGCGACTGGCACGTACTACGTCGCGGTGGTCTCCTCCCAGGGAGGGGGGAACTACGGCCTTGTCGTGGGCACCCAGGAGTCCTTCACGCTGACGGAGTGGATGCTCAACCCGTTCAACATGATTGCTGTGTACCAGTGGGAGGGACAAGCCCTGTGGACGATTATCGCCCCCGCGGTTGGCGTCTCAGCCATTGGATTGGCAGCGGTGGGGACGATGCTGAAAAGAAAGGGTCGTGTGCGGGATAGCAGTGCCTGGGCGGGCTCCTTGGCGGGCGTCCTGTACCTCGGCAGTGCCGCGACTGTCTTCTACCAGATGGGCTGGTCGCTTAGCACCGCCTCCTTCGGCGCGGACGCGGCCATCACCATCGCCTTCGGCCTGCTGCCCCTAGGTCTGGGGCTTGGCATCCTGCGATTGACCTTGAAGGGGACCGGAGTTCAAGATACCCGCGGTCGCGTCAAGCTAGCTCTCATCGGTGTTGGGGGTCTCCTCGCCTGGGCAGGCTTTCTGGTTGGCCCCGCCCTGGCCCTAATGGCCAGCCTTCTTTCCGCCTTGGGAAAGAGGCTGAGCCCGGAGGTCGGACCGGGAATGATCCCTAGGGTGTAGATGACTCTGCTGGGCATTGTCTCCTGATCCTGGGTCGACATCGCGACTTGCCTTCCAAGGTCGCCCCCCCGCCTAATTCTGTTGGGTAGTGGTGGACACTTAAAGCCATGGAACCCGGTATCCACCCGTGGCTTTCATTCGCTCCAAAAGGCTGAAGGGCAGGGACTATGCCTACTTGGTTGAGAGTGTCTGGGACACAGAGAAGAAGGCGTCTCGCCAACACACGATCAAGTATCTGGGTCCGGCGGAGAAGGTGAAGCTGGAGGACGTCCCGGAGGAGTACCATAGTGATAAGGTTAGGGCCTTTGTCCTTCGGAACTCGGTTCTCGCAGCCCATCGCAGAGCGAGGTTCATTGCTGACCTCAGGGATCGGCTCCTAACTGCAGTCCTTGACGGAAACCTCCCTCGCACAAAGACCGTGGCCGCTGAGGGCCTGAAGTCCTTGGGAGTGGATCAGCTCTACGTCCATGCAATCACCCAAGTGATGTACACCGTGGGTGAGATGTGGGCTCGAAGGGACTTATACGTGAGCCACGAGCATCTAGCTACCAACACCATGACTCGGGCCGTGGCCGACATGAATGCTGCAATTCGTTGGACCGGACGGAAGCGGGGAACCGCCGTTGTCTGTACGCCCGATGGAGAGCGGCACAAGTTTGCTGCCGAGGTTCTCCGAGGTCTTCTCTTGAACCGAGGTTTCGAGACCCTTGATATCTCCGATTCCGCTCCCACAGACTCAATAGTTGCCTTTGTCGAGTCAAGACAACCAGACTTGGTGTTGGTATCAGTAACTATGATTGAGCACCTGTCTATGGCTGGCCGACTTCTTTCCGCGATGCAGAGGGCCCTACCGGAGGCCAGAGTCATCGTGGGAGGCCAGGGCGTTGCGGAGGGAAGAATCGAGCGAATCCCCGAAGGTGTCCTGATAGCCGGACCTGATACGCTTGAGGTGCTCGATCATCTCTCCGCCATGCACGGACTCACGACTAGTTAGGCACTATCCACAGGTCAGTCGGCACTATTATATAGTGCAGGCAACTGGTTAAGCCTAGGTGATTCTAAATGGGAAACATAGTCGAAATCGCAATGAAATCAGAATCCTTCGGAACGCTTGTCGCCGCAATAGAGGCAGCCGACTTGGTGGAGACCCTCGCGAAGGGGGGGCCTTACACGGTCTTCGCTCCCGCCGATGAGGCTTTCGCGAAGCTGCCTGAAGGCACAGTTAAAGGTCTGCTCGAAGACCCTCCAGCCCTTCGAGACGTGCTGACCTACCATGTCGTCAACGGCAAGTTCATGGCTGCCGATATTGCTGAGATGCCTTCACTCAAGACCCTCCAGGGACAAGATGTGACTATCAACGCGGAAGATGGCGTACGGATCGAGGCAGCAGCGGTGACCCATCCCGACATCGAAGCTGACAATGGCGTCATCCACGTGATCGACACAGTGATTCTGCCGAGGTAGCTCCGCGATAGGCCGGGAAGAGGATACCCGCCCCCCCGACCCTCCAGGGCCCTCTTCCCCTTTCCTTTTAGTGTCAGCTCCAGCTGGATCGGACCCCCCTCTTAGCTGGACGTCATAGGACTAGTGCTACCCCCCTCTCACTTGCACATCTTACAGCCGCATCGGTGCGGTCCCCGTTGACAAGATCCATGGGGCCCAGCTCCGTGGCTCCCCAATTAGGTGACATCCGCTGCCTGCACAGTGCTTAGTAATCATGACAGACTGTACATCGGCCCACCTGAGGATGTGAGGGAAGAGTGATCAGCGTGCTGACCTCCAATTCGGCCTTTGTTGAATAATGCTAATAAACCTCGGGAGGAAAGATCCTTCGATAACATGCGAGCAATTCAGGTGGCCATGCTGGCCATGGTGCTCCTCTTGTCGGCCCTGGCTCCCCTCGCCATCGCGGCGGAGGGGCCAGGGGGAGGCTCGGGTAGCGACGACGAGCTTACGACCGAGGCAGAAGCGCAAGAGGACGCGCAGAACGATGAGGGTGATGAGTTCGAGGACGCACCCCGAGCCCTGGAGGTAGACGAAGAGGATGATGCCTTCGAGATCCGGTCCTTCGGCGCAGANNNNGTCTTGGAGTTCGTCGATGGCAATGGAGATGGCCGATTCGACCTCGGAGAGCAGGTGATCCAGAGATTCGATGTGGACGACATGCCCTTCAACGCGCCCATCCTCGAAGACCTCGACGAAGGACACCGGATCGAGGTGACGTACGTCTCCAGCTTCACGCTGCGCCTGGTCTTCTACGTGTTTCCCACGGAGACCATGGTGAACGGGACCCTTGTGAAGCCCACGCAGGTGAAGTTCGATATCGGCATCGAAGGCTTCCCCTTCACCCAGGGGGACACATACCTGGCGGTCGAGACGAAGCTGAAGACGGAGGTCGAGCCCGCCTTCGGCACCAGCCCGACCATCGAGGAACTGAAGGCCATCGGGGATCGCTACGAGGGCTTCTTCAGTTGGTCCACGACGGCAGATGTGGACGGGACCCCCAGCCCGGTCAACTCAACCGTCGTGAAGGTCGAGACAGAGCTGGAGTCCGAGGCCACCATGGAGTTCGAGGTGGAGAGGATCATCGTCCTTGTCTATCCGCAGGGGGAACAGGTGCTCCACGATCCCCTCGTGGGTGTCGCCATCGCACCGATCCTGGGCTCGATTCTGAGTCTGATCAACCCCCTGGTCTACGCGGTCATGATCGGGATCGCAGTCCTCTTTGTGCTGGGCACGATCCTGTTGCGGCGACGGCGTGCCTCCTGACCCCAGACAGCACCACTCGGAGGGTGTCGAACCACCCTCCCCCTCTTCCTTTTCTGATTTCCGACAGACGTCACCGTCGGAACTCTAACGAGAAAGCCATATTATCGCAGGATGTAATGGTGCCCTCATGGTGACTGGGTTNNACTGGGTTGGACGTTCAAAGCGCAGCCATAGCGTGGACCACAGTCCTCTCTTTGGCACTACTAGTGGTCGCCCTCCTGGCGTACCGGAGGGCCCGCGAGGCTAGAATCCTCCTGATATCCTCAGCCTTCGGCCTCTTCTTCGTCAAGAACCTCGTCCTCACCTACTTGCTCTTCTCAGCGGAGTCTGGGAACATCCTCCTTTTCTCCTCCATCTTCGACACTGCTATCTTGTTGAGCTTCTACATCGCTCTTTTCCGAAGGAGAGTGCCCAGTGAAGGGGCAGGCGGTCCTTGACCTCAGGAACCGCCGGAGGATCTTCGAGGTCCTGTCGAGGTACCCCGGCCTTCATCTGAGAGAGTTGGAGAGGCAGCTCGGACTGGACGTCAGAGCGCTCAAGCATCATCTCGAATTCCTGGAGAGGCACGAGGCCGTCGTGTCGATGACCCAGAATGGCTACCGCCGGTTCTACCCGAGGCAGTGGGATGCGGGAGCCTTTCGGGAGAGGATCGGGGCCCTCGAGAAGAGGGCCCTCGGACTGTTGAGGCGACGGACCTTCCTGCAGCTGATCCTCGTCCTACTGGAAGGGGGAGCGTTGTCCGTGAAGGAGATAAAGGAAAGGACGGGACTTGCTGCCTCGACGCTGAGCCATCACCTCAGTAAGCTCGAGGGTCTCCCCCTCGTCGGCTCAAAACGCGAGGGCAGGATTAAGTTGTACTGGGCAACTGACCCTCAGGCAACCGTCCAGCTCCTCCTTAAATACAGGCCCACCCAGGATCTGATCGAGGACTTCTTGGACCTGTGGGAGAAGATTCAACTGTGAGTGCAGAGCTGCAACGGTGTCTCTCGATTGTAATTCAGTCGTTCAAGGAGTCTGCGCGAGAGTGAGCCCATCGAATCTCGGTTGAGCGAGACGGTACGTCTCCGTGTGACCCCCAGATCCCATGGGCCAGCGATAGCAAGTCTGGCAAAGTCGAACGGCAGGTGCAGTCCAAGACTAGCGCTACACCCCCCTGGGCTTGATGTTGAAGTGGTGCTAGCACTCTCCTCGATGTGGTGACGTCGTCGGCAGCGCGCACGCTATGAATCTGAGGGGGAGCGCAGGCACCTAGGCACATTGTCATCCTTGTCTCCTGACCGGAGCCTTAGAGTGTATTAGGCCCCGGTCGAAAAGGCGACCTAGCCCCTCCGATTTAGTCCAGCCTCCCGCTCATCGGAATGGGTGTGTGGTGAGTCTCACTTGCCCTTCTCTAGGATTACAACGACGTCTTCGCCTACGATAGGGGTTCCTCCGAGGCTCGACAGCAGGTTACCTGTGAGGTGCAGCACTAGGACATCCCCATCGTCGACGTCACCCAGCATTGCCACGATCTCCTGCTTGTCAAACTTTAGCGTGAGATCCATGAACCCGTCTGGGCCTGCCTCGGTGCAGTCGTCTTTACCCTCCCTTCTGGTGTAGGGATCGTAGGGAGTGGCGACGTCCTCGTACTCCCAGCGCAGTGGAGACACGCCCTCCAGCTGAATGGTCGTGACGTCCAATTGGGTTACGTCTAAGTCCTCCGTACCCAGCACGGCGACAGGGAGAACCCCCTTGCTATTGACGTTCAGGGGGTTGGGGCACGACTGCGGCTTGATGTCCACCCGCACTTCGACTTCCACCACGGGAAGTGGGCAGGTGCCCGGCTCGACCTCGAAGGCTTCGTAGAGCCTATTATAGGCATCCTTGGCCAGGATTGCCTCCTTAGGGGCGTAGGTGATCGGGTCGCAGGTTAGGTCCTCCACACGGCCCGCGGTGGTCGCGAATTGGGAGATGAAGTCGCCCGTGGTCTTGTCGACCCGCCGAATCTCGGCAAAGCCGTCACGACCAATGTACAGCGTGTTATCTGACCCCACCACAACCCCGCTGACGGCACCGTCGGCCACTCCCGCCGCGTTCTTTGGGGTCACCGTGTTCATCAACGTGCCGAGCGCGGGGTTGCCGCCAGTCCCCAGCGAGAAGTGGTAAACGTTCAGGTTCACGTCAGGGCTGAAGTACAGTGTGTCGTCGCTAGCGTCGTAGGCGAGCCCATCGACGAGCCCGGATCCTCCGACACCTGGATTGAACTGAAACGTTCCCACGGCGTTGGCACCGCTGATGTCAATCAGCCAGATAGCTTGTCCGATCGCTGCGGCCCAGAGTTTGCCCCGGCCCGGGTCCCAGGCCACTGCGCTCATCTGGATTGGATTCCCGCTGCCGTCGACGACGGGCTTGCTGAATGCCAACGTGGCTAGGCCGGTTCCAGCAGGCGGTGTCATCCAGTACAATGCAGTGCCAAGAGCAGGGGCGCTGATGTAGTAAGTGCCGTCGAAGGTGCCGGCCACGGCTGTTCCCGCTGGCATTTCCAGATCCACCGTCGCCAGCAAATCGCCCGGTGCGGCCGAGGCTGCGGGAGCCATCAGTCCGACCAGGATCAGGCTCAGCAGAGCAACACGAACATACCTTCTCTTCAACATTCCCCCCCCTCGGTCCATTACGACCTTGAGTGCTACCTTCAATGCCGTTCTCCCATAAATCATTAACGTTTTTGGACATGGCGCGCAAAAATGTAGGCATTTCTTGACACCATGGAAGTAGCGCATGACTGATGCTACGCGCGCCGCAATACTCGCTCCCCTACTAATCGTGAGAAGGGGAACCTTAAGTCCCGCTACCCTGTTCCCGGGCTGTGGACGCCCTCGACATCCAGCTTCTCCGGACAATGGGCCTTCAGCCATTCGTCTACGGCGCCCGGGGCCCCGACGCGCTTAAACCATCTCGAATCGCCCACGCCCTAGATGTTTCCATCAAGACCGCGAAAACGCGACTGCGAAGGCTCGAGGAGGAAGGAGTAGTCGGCTCGAGAGGACCTTTCATGCCTCGGCGTTGGATCGTACCGGTCTCAATCCACCGTTGCCGCGGGGATGTGGAAACGATAATAAGCGCCCAATTGATGGAGCCAGCATGGGTCGCATTAGCCGCGGATGGCAGCTGACCAAGGTGGCCTACGGCGTCATCCGAAAGGACAAGGAGCTCCTTCTGTTTCCCTTTCTTGGCCTCCTGATCTCCGGCATCATGTGGGGCCTCTTTATCGCTAGCGTCTTCTTCCTGAACATCCCCTTCTTCGAACAGATCCAGGGGGATTTCCCCATCCTGTACTACGCCCTCTACTTCATCTTCTATCTGGTGACGGCCTTCATCGCCATATACTTCCAGGCGGCAGTGGTGGGCTCTGCCATGATCCGCCTCGAAGGGGGCAGCCCGACTTTGGGCGACGCCTTCCGGGCGGCGAACAAGCACTTGGGCAAGCTCTTCCTATGGGCTGTTGTCTCCGCCACTGTGGGGCTCATCCTGCGGGTCGTTCGGGAGCGGGGTGGATTCATCGGCCAGATGATCGCCGCGGGGCTGGGCATCGCCTGGGCCCTGGCAAGCTATCTTGCCATCCCCGTAATCGTGGCCGAGGGGCTTGGCCCTTGGAGCGCCCTGAAGCGCTCGGCCTCCCTCTTCCGCAAGACGTGGGGGGAGACCCTAGTCGGGGGCCTGGGCCTGGGACTCATTCTTTTGGGTCTCTTTCTCCTGGGGCTCCTTCCTCTCGCCGCTGGCATCTACCTCCTGATGCAGGGCCTAACCCTGTGGGCCTTCGTGCTCATGGGGGTCGCCGCCGTCTACTGGCTCATCATCGGCCTGCTGTGGGGGGCCGCGTGGGCGGTCCTCTCCGCCGTCCTGTATCGCTTCGCCGCCCACGGGAAGCTCGCCCCTGGCGTCCCGGCGGATGTCCTTCAGTCGGCAATCCAGGCCTGAGGTCACGCGATCTCGGCGCCACGTAGGGTCCTAATCATCGGGGGCAAGTCTCTGCACCCGGCAGCGGCCTCTCGATTCGTCATCGCCTTGCTGTGGAAAGGTATAAAAAGAGTTCAACTCTCCCCGCAGGAGAGGATATTCATGGGAGGAGGAAAGCAACTATCTATGAGCGAGGTCCGACGGACCATCGCTACTTCGCTTGCTGCGGCCTTTGGGTTCGTGATTGCCCTGGTTTGGAGCAACGTCGTGCTAGGGGGTCTGGCTCTTACTGGGGCTCCTTTGACCGCGCCCAAGGACCTGATGGGGCTCGTGATTGGGATCATCGTCGCCTTGGTCTTGACCATCGTGATGATCGTCCTGATCATCGTCATCAGTCGTTGGGGTGGAAAGGCTTAGTCGCGGCAGGCAGCCTCCCACTCATCCCAACGGTCAACGAGGGGGGCCTCCAGGCCCACGCGATACCCGATGGCTCGGGATTCGAATCGTCCAGCTAGCCCTCAGGGGAGTGAGGTGCGGTAGGCTGATCGCTCAGCTCTATGAGAGGCGGATGTACCCACCCAGGAACTGGTGCGCGCGAGGCGCATAGGGACCCCGGTACTTCCGGCTTCCCTCAACCCATTGGGGGAGTGTGCCAGATTGCCATATTGGTCCCGCGATGACGATCGATCATACTGCAGCCGAACACGAGTCCGCCCAGGAGGAAGGCGAACCTGGGGACTGCGGGGGAAGGAGTTCGCTATTGCGACTCCGCGCCCTTGGAAGCTGTCCTCGAACTTGACGGGCCACGCCACGACTCGTAGCCAGCCCGTCACGCGTTAGCAGAACTGTGTAGCAAAGGCTTGCGCCTGTCGTTTCGTTGCCCCTCTGCGCCTGACGCGACGACGCTCTAGCTCGACTGCACCTTCCGTAACACCGTGAGGACCCCGTTCTCTAGAACCCGAACCCCTTCTGGGGTGCGCCGCGACTGAAGCCTCCTGCGGATCTCCTGCTTCGACTCCCCGTCGAGCTCGTCGTATTGCGGTCTCCACTTCTTCTTTATGGCCTCGAGGACTTCATCGGCCGTGTCGTAGTAGATGTTGTTCGTGAACAACTCCTCCGCAATGAGGCCAAATTTCCCCTCGATCAGGGACGCCCGCTTCAGGGCATATCGGGCATCGAAGTCATCGGTTTTGACATCCTCGCCGACAAGACGCTCGGGGTCCCTCGTCACCAGGTACGTGATTTCTCCCCAGTCAAACGGTTGATGCAGCGAAGGTTGGATGCTGAGAAGGATCCCCTCCTTTCTGAGGACTCGCCAGGCCTCGTCGAGCGCCTTGCTCATGTGCGCCTCGGAAGCCATGCAACAGAGAGACCAAGTGAAGAAGACTTCGTCGTAGGTTTCGTCCGAGAAGGGGAGCTTCTCCCCCGTTCCCGTGAGGAAGTTCAGTACCGGAACTAGCGCTTTGGGCGTGTTCCGCGTCGCCTTCTGGATGTCCTCCGCGATGGGGTCGATGGCCACCACCCTCTTGGCCATGCCGCCGAACCCGAAGGTGAGTCGTCCATCCCCGCAGCCCACCTCCAGAACCTCCTTGTCCGTGAAGGTGGCGTGCCTCAAAGCTGTCTGGAGTTGAATGCCCTCGGGATCTTCCCGCATCACCATCCTTCCACCACCTCGCTAGAGATCTCTCCATCAAGTCCTTTTATGCAGGTCTCGAGGCACCGGGACTGTAGCGTGGACCTCGCCTTCAGAGGCATGCCTCACTACGTGCGACATGCACAAACGTCACAAGATAGCCAGATCCCAGAGTCAGCCCTGGGCTTCGAGCCCCAATTGAGCCATCATCCCAAGCAGATCGTAGTAGCTGTGTTCTTCCGTGATCTTGCCGTTCACGATCTTCATCACGCTGCACGTCTGGAACTGCAACGGCTTGTTCGTCGGGGGAATCTCCTCTCCCGTCGGACCCTTGAGAGGTCCCTTGTGGGTCCCCTTCACGGTACTGACCTCGCAGACCCAATCGCCTGAACCGAACACCTGATCTCTCTCCATCACGAAGTCGGGAAAGGACTTCAGGATGCCCTGCATCCCCTCCCGATGCGCGGCGATTCCCTTGGTGGGCTCGAGGCTGAGCGGCGAGTACGTCGTAACGGACTCATCGTGCAACGCGTCGAAGCGATCCCAGTCTCTTGCCTCGACGGCCTGTTGTGCCTCATCCAGGACCTTGATGTTCTCCTCCACACTCACTCCTTCTCACCTCCTCCCGCTGAGCGGGCTTCGGGTCTTCCTCGCGCTCCTGAGCGGCACGAGTAGAGGGCTGGACGTCTCTGGACAAAAAAAGGGCACTAGACGGTCTCCCGCTCCTCCACACCGTCCATGGAGAGAAACCGTTTAACGTTTTCTGCCCACTCGTTGCACACCGGGACCGGCCTCTGCGGCTGAGGATTGACGGGGTTGTCCCTTCCCCGACCACTCTCAATCGAATGGTGAGCCTGTCAAAGATCTGCTGCGAAAGCCCATCGAGGTACCGAAGGCCCTTAAATGTCGGGAGACAAAGACACAGAATTGGAGGCCGTGGGCCCCCTCAGGAGAGGAGAAAGTACATGACTAGCACGAAAGAACTGTCGGACGCCTTCTACGAGGCGTTGAACACCCACGATGTCGCGAAGCTTGGAGAACAGTTGTCGGAGGAAGTCACGTATTGGGAGGCGAACCTTCCCGAGCCCATCAATGGCCGAGAGGCCGTTAAGAAGCACATGGCCGGGAACTGGGAGTCCTTCCCGGACTCGAGGGTCAAGCTCGTGAATCGTATCGAGAGCGGCGAATGGCTCGCTGATCAGATGGAATGGACCGGGACGAACACCGGACCGATTGAGATCCCGGGTCAGCCCCCGATTCCCACCACGGGAAAGAAAGCCACGGGCTCGGCGGTGGCCATCGTGAGGACCGCCGAGGGAAAGATCACCGAGCTGCGGGTCTACTACGACAACCTCGGGATGCTCGCTCAAATCGACCTGTTGAACCAGCCGGGTTCCGAGTAGATGAGAAGTTCTAGCCCCTCCGGTGAGGGAGAGCTTTCAGGCCAGCTGCAGCAAGGTTCCGCTCCAACTCGGACAGCGATTCCGGCAATGCCACACCCTTAAGTGGGATAAGGATATCCGCCCGGACTAATAGGTGTGGTTATATGGCGGCAAATCCTCAAATGGAAGAGCTACAAGCAGCGACTGGCAAGGTCCTCGCGTCCTACGCGGGATACATGAATACGTGGAGCATCGAACTCGGCCTTCGGTTGGGGCTGTTTGATGCGATTCGGGAGAACCCCGGCATTTCCGCAGGCAAACTGGCGGAGACCCTCAATTACGACCCGCTCTACACAAAAGTCTGGTGCAATGCAACGTACGCGGGGGGATTCATCGAGAAGTCGGACGGCGGCTTCGCGTTGGCACCTCATATGGACACCGTGCTTCTCGACCCAGATTTCCCCATGGCGGCCGGCGGCACCGCGTTCACCATGACGGCCTTGAGGGAACACATGGTGAGCCTTCGTGAGCGGTTCCGAACTGGCGAGAGAACCTGGTGGGACAGGACGTCCATAGAGTTTCGCGAGTCTGTGGGGATGGCGAGCTATCCCTTCTACGTTCGCCTGGTGAGGCATGCCTTCCCAAAAATGCCGGGGGTCCAGGCTGCTCTTGAGGCCGGAGGCCGTGTGTTGGAGCTGGCCTGCGGGACCTGCCGTGGCCTCACCCTGATCGCCAAGGCATATCCCAACGCGAAGTTCACCGTGGTGGACGGCGATAGTGAGTCTCTGGAGATGGCACGCGCTCAGCTGGACATCGCAGGCGTCGAAGGCGTCCAGATGACGCACTCCCCACTGGAGGACATCGAGTTCGAGGACGAGTTCGACGTCATCCTAATCAACGTGAGCCTCCACGAGGCCCGGGACATGAAGAAGGTCGTCGAGAATGCGCATCGAGCCCTCAAGCCTGGCGGGTGGTTCGTTGTGTCGGACTTCCCCTTTCCTGAGAAACTCGAGGCGCTGCGGACAATTCCGGCCCAGGTGATGTGCGGCATTCAGTATTTCGAGGCTCTCATTGACGATCAGCTCCTGCCAGCCTCGCACTATGCGAAGGAACTTGGGGCGGCGGGCTTTCGGGATATCGAGACCCTGGACGTCTCACCCATCCACGCGATCGTGTACGGCAGAAAGTGAAGGCATAGGACGGGTAGACTTCACGAAGTCTCCTGCCTGACCCATCCCCCGGAACCGGCGTGCCACACTGCGTGGCCTGTGTGGCAGGGGGGACGGTGTGGAGGGCTGCAACCACTAGGCAGTGTCACGCTCCCCCCCGGGTTACCGGGGGAGGAACTCGATCCAGATCCCGTTCGGGTCCTTCACGTAGGCCTCGGCCCACCCGCCGATGGTGTAGGGCTCGACTAGGACCTCCACGCCCCTCTTCCTCAGTGCATCGACGGTCGCAATGACGTCCTCGACGAGAAAGGCGAGATGGTCAAGCTCTTCTCCGTTGGTGTACGGAGCCCAGAAGGGACTGTCTTGTTCGTAGTGGTTCAGCTCCAGCAGCTGGTCAGAGTCGGGGCTTTTCAGGGTAACAACCTCGCCCTTCGTTGGCTCGAGCCTTTGCCTGTCGTCGACGATCTCCATGTCAAGGACTTCTGTGTAAAACCGGATCGATTCGTCCATATCCTTGACCCGGATTCCCGTGTATGAGAAGGTGGCCTTAGGCATGGCGGCTACATCACAGAAGCCTCCTTACCTATTTGGTGACGGCTTACCTTCTACATTCTGGGCGAAGGACGACTCACTAGCCGGAGCCATCGGGACTGAACCCCGAAACGGTCCGAAGTCGTCCCCTTGACTCTCTTCGGGGATGACCGCAGGGGACGCCTCCCCAGCGATATCCACGAGCCTCGGCTGGCTCTACGCGAAGTACGGCCCAAAGCGTTCTCTGGCTCGCCCCGTGTCGAGCCAGCGGTCATGTTTTCGGTTTGGGTACTCTGCCTTGCCCCTTTGGGACATTCTATATTCCTGGTTAACGCTACCCTATCCACTCCCCAACATCAACCGGCAGCTGGGGAGGTACCCAAGGTGGCGATACAACCGCTTACGGTGAAGCAGAGAATCCTCCTCCATCTCTTCGAGTTCAACCGGTTTGCAGACGAGTACACAGTTCCTATCGAGGTCACGCAGAGTGGGATCGCGGAGGCCGTCGGTATCAGGGTCCACCACGTAACACAATACGTGAAACCACTCATCTCGGATCGTTTGGTTGGGGAGAGGATCAGCCACATTCAAGGCCAGCCACGCCGTCGCAAGGCCTACTTCCTGGAGTATGGTGGGAGGCAGGAGGCGGCCTCCCTACGTCACCTGCTTCTCAAGGAGGCAGTGCCGTATAGGACGCGGGGCAACGAAGTGACGGAAACCACGCTCTCCGAGGTGTACCACGAGACGCATCGAGGGTCGAAGCTGTTGGAGCTCCTCGGTGAATTCAAGACGAGTGGACAGATTTCTGAGTTGACTCTCAGGCCAATCGAGGGCCTGGTCGATCTCTCCCTGGATGCTCCTGCCGTCGAGAAGTACTTCGGGCGGACGGAGGAAGTTGAACANNTTATGGAGAAGTGTTCGGTCGTGGGACTCAGCTCTGGATCTCTTCCGAAGTCTCTCGGTCTTCTTGAATGCCCTCGGGCGGTTCAAGGTCTCCCGTCTTCTGGCTCGTCCACAGGCGCCGAGCCTTGGCATGATCAGAGAGCTTATCCACGAAGACCTAGCTGGATTGGAGGCGCTTTTGATTTTCGACGACGTCCATGAAGCCCAGACGGAGGCAGCGGCCTTCTTCACTCTGCTGCATGAGGCACTGAGAAGAACGAGCAAAGGTCCCTCTGTCCTCCTCCTTTCTCGGACTGTCCCGGACTTCTACAGCCGGCGTGACGTCGACGTCGACCAGACGGTCGTCGAAATCCTGCTCACTGGGCTGGCGCCGAGGGACTCCTTGGCGCTCCTCTCTGATGTCGGCGTTCCCCGACAGGTAGCGAAGACTCTGGCAACGCTCTCAGAGGGGCATCCCCTCTTCCTCAAGCTTCTGGCGAGCGTCCACCCGAGGGCAGGCGTGGAATCTGGACTGCGACATCTGGAGAGCTACATCGCTGAGGAGATTGTGCCGACGTTGGACGGGGACGAACGCCTCGCCATGGATGTGGCCTCCTTCTTCGACGTTCCAGTTTCCGCAGAGGACCTTGTCAGTGCGGGCGGCCTCGGAGGTGAAACGGTCCTCAGGCTGCAAAGGAAGGGCCTCCTCGAACGGTCTGAGACGAGGATCGAGGTGGTTCACCACCTGATTCGGGACTTCTT
>JABAOH010004253.1_pt1 | contig 24962 bp, 15 predicted proteins | sample 7062181 | NCBI WGS metagenome assembly JABAOH01 (sample SAMN14538630, study PRJNA623070) | marine sediment metagenome | biome: marine biome [ENVO:00000428]; feature: marine pelagic biome [ENVO:01000023]; material: deep marine sediment [ENVO:00002113]; isolation source: pool of 5 deep marine... | reverse complement strand
TCACATCGGCAAAGAGGCCTTTTTTCTATCACTCAAAACCACACAAGTTGGGACGATTACTAATTCATTGAGCCTACACTTGGATGAATTTTTTACGCTTTAATGGAGGAGTGATTCTTTTAGTCGTCCAGCTGGTCTGCAGTGTCCTTTTTAGGCCTTGGCCTTCAAATCATTACACATCAGGTGTTAATACTTACGACACTAAATAATCCCTTAGTTCGTCATTTTGGCTTTTGCAGGAACTCATCGATGAGTAACATGCGATAGTTGAATCGTCAGTCGAGCTAAGGTGCATTCTGCTCGCGAAAAGACTTGGAATGTCCTCGTACAGGTTGTCCTCTCGAATAAATTGTGTTGCCTTTTTAGAAGACACTTTCGAACTATAAAACTCGAAAGCTAAAGAACTGTTTTACGGTCTTACTGCCGTGCCGTCACTTCTGCGCACTGGTCTCCAATAACCTGGATGTTCGGGCAGGGGAAATTTTGCGGCCAGCTCCTCATCGATGTCAACACCAAAGCCCGGAGCCTCGTTTATGTACATGTAGCCGTTTTTCAAAGTGGGACATCCTGGAAAGACTTCCCTTGTCCTCTCGCTGAATCGGCTGCTTTCCTGAATCCCGAAGTTTGGAATTGCCAGGTCGAGGTGTACATTGACGGCGTGACCGACCGGAGAGACATCACCGGGTCCGTGCCATGCTGAGCGTACGTTGAACCATTCACATAAGGCGGCGAGTTTTCTGGCAACGCTAAGGCCGCCGATTTGCGAAATATGCACGCGTATGAAATCGATAAGTCTTTCTGATACAAGTCCCACCCACTCATGGGGATTGTTAAACAGTTCGCCCATAGCGATTGGGGTGCTGGTCTGCTGCCTGAGCAGTCTGAAATATCCATTGTCTTCAGGAGCGAACGGGTCCTCGATAAAGAAGGGGTGATATTGTTCCAGCTCCTTTACCAAGTTGATAGCCAGTATCGGCGGTATTCGTTCGTGAATGTCGTGCAGCAATTCAATTTCATCACCAAACGTCTTCCTTATATGCTCGAACATTTTGATAGTGGCCCGTACGTATGGTCCGGGCTCCATTAGGGAATCTGATTGTAAGCCGAATCCCTCTTCCTTGAAATGCGCGCTCTTTGAGAGGTGCGGCGAGCCATAGCGTCCGAGCTGTATCCGTATATGCCTGAAACCTGCTTCCATACCCCTGCGTACACTGTTTTCGAGTCGTTCAAGGTCCCTGCCGCTACAATGGGTATAACAGTCAGCCGCGAACCGGCATTTACCTCCAAGCAGTTGATAAACGGGCATATTCGCTCGTTTTCCCTTTATGTCCCACAGGGCCTGGTCCAGGCCGCTCAGAGCGTTGTTAAGAACAGGTCCGTTGCGCCAGTAGGAGCTCGTATAGGCGTTCTGCCACATATCCTCTATGTTGTCGGCGTCCTTGCCTTTTGCAAACGGATTCAGGTATTTATCCACGGCCTCAGCTACCGGCAAGGGACGTTGATTGAAAGTGGCGCAACCCAGACCGTACAAACCCGGCTCACTTGTTTCGACCTTGACCACGCAAAGGCGTATCCTTTGTGGGGCGGTGAGAATGCTCTTGACGTTGGTGATTTTTAAAGGTGGCAGTCCTTTGGTTGCCTTTTCATAAGTATTTGCAATAGTCTCATCGGTTTTTGAGATGGTTCCAAATATGCCCGTCGCTACTCCCAGCCCCAACCCCTTGATAAGATTACGTCGATTCATTTTTACCTCCTTTTTCATCCAATACAAGTCCTAAGATTGCAGCGCGTTCAAACACCCGTTTTTCGGAAAGTGCCCCGGCGCGCCGGGGACGCGCATCGTACGGTTTGCGAGTTCACATTATCGGTATGTCCAACGCCTGTGCAATACCTTTCATATAGCCAATTGCGAAGATCTTACCCTGCATTGCATAGCCCGGACTTCGGTTGCTCTCACCTCCCAAAGTGGGTGCGTGGTCCGGACGGATTGGCCCCTGGAAACCGACTTCGTGATAGAGCTTTAGTATTTCGGCCATGTCGGTTGGCCCGTTATCGTGAAACGTCTCACGGAAACGTTCGCCCGTGCCGCAAACATCGCGAAAGTGGACGAAAAAGATCTTGCCCTGTCCGCCGAACTCCCTTATTAGCGGTTTGATGTCCTCGCCCATCAGCACAAAGTTGGCCTGGCAGAAAGCAATGCCATTGACCGGACTCGGCACGATTTGAAGGACCCTGCGAAAGGCCTCGGCACTGGTCAGAATGCGTCCGATCCCGCGAAGCGGTGAAATGGGAGGGTCATCCGGATGCAGGGCCATTTTCACACCAGCTTTTTCAGCAACGGGGATGACTTGTTTCAGGAAGTAAGTGAGATTGTCCCAGATTTTTTCTTCGCTGATTTTGCCCCACCTGGTGATTCCCTGCTTTTCTGCGATTTGATTATCGAACTCGCTGGTCAGTGCACCGCCACGTTCGGCTACGTCGACCTTGGTGCGATACCACCCGATGCCTGCCATGAAGTTGTAGCAGCACATCGGTATCCCGACTTGCCCCAGGGCCTTGATAACGGCACGGTAATTGGCGATTTCCTCATCTCGGCCGGGCAGGCCTAACTTTATCTTTTCTGCCGCAACCGGATGGCTCTCAACGCCGGCGATCGTTAGCCCCGACGACTCATAAGTAGCTTTCATCTTCACCAGCGTATCGAGGTATTGATCCCGTTTTATCCTTCTTAATGTTCGACTCGCAGGTACGATTGCGTGATTGACGCCAATCTGACGGGCCAATATCCATCTTTCTTTATTTCGCATGTCGAGCGTCAGGGCCAGCTTCATTCCCGTACCTCCCTGTCGCTCATTTGCATAGGACCGACTGTCTCTTGGAAGCTTCTCTTCGGCTGTCTGTGCAATAGACGATAAGGCTGCCGGGCCGCCAAGGATGCCGGCCAAAATGGCCTTGCCAAAGGCACGTCGGCTGGGTTTCAATGGTATTAGTTTAGACTCCCTGCCTGCACCTGTGTTTGCCTCGACACAGGTGGTTATCTTATTTGTGGCCATAACTTGACTCCTTCCCTAAATTCTGTTTTCGACTGGGTTGACTCACCGGTTTTCGATGCCACCAGGTTGCCAGGACCGAACCTGAGATGTTCATCCAGGGACCAAAAATCGCCGGCGCAAGAGCTGCATTGGCACTATTGAGTACATTCATAGCAAGGGCTGAGGCCATCCCACCATTCTGCATGCCGACCTCAAATGCCACAGTTCGACATGAAATTTCATCCAGACGAGCACCCCGGGCGAACCAGTAGCCCAGTATATAGCCTATGAAGTTATGGAGAATGCCGGCGGCAATTAATAAGAACCCGATAGTCATTAACTTCTCCGCGGAGCGGGCAGTTATGATTGCGATGATATAGCAAATCCCTGCCATGGACACAATAGGTAGTGCTTTGTCCATCCAGTTCTCAGGTCCCTTCAACCATATACGAATCACAAGTTTAGCTAAAGCAACCACGCCGATCAGCATTATCGCTACAACAAAACCATCTTTTTGGAGGGCGCCGCCTCTAAAAGTGAAAACAGGTGCAGGCCCAAAAAGCATCACGACGACGCCCAGCAGAATGCCGCCCGATGCAATAAAAGCCAAAGTCCTACCTCGATTGAAGACCTTACTCTGGCTGTACAAGATGCGATTTGCAATTAAGCCCGCGACAACCGGGACTATGATTATGTTGATGATATTAAACATCCATTCAAAAAAGTTGACAGGGACAAACTGGCCGGCTAAGACTTTCATCAAAAAGGGCGTCATCAAAGGAGACACTAATGTCGAGCAGGAAGTCATCGTAACCGACAAGGCGACGTTACCCCCGGCCAGATATGTCATCAAATTGGAGGCGACCCCACCGGGACAGGAACCTATCAGAACAACCCCGGCGGCTATCTCCGCTTCGAAACCAAATATCTTAGCCAGAGCAAGGCCGGTTAAGGGCATAACCGAGAACTGTAGGACAAATCCTACTAAGACCGGCCAGGGCATCTTGAATACGCGACCGAAATCCGCCACACTCAGGGTTGTCCCCATCCCGAACATAATAATCTGTATCAAAGGGACAATAAGTATCTTCAAATCGACCCCAAACCAGGTGCCAAAGGCTATTGGGTATACCATCGACGCTGCTACAAACGCAAAGACCCAGGCGGTGAAGGTAAAGCTTTTGAGAAACGGATGACTCATAAAATACAGAGCCAGCGAAGCGAACATAATGATAAGCGCCGGACCCAACCCGGCTCGACGGCCGGTGGCAAACATGATGACGACCGCCGCCAGACAAATAACAAATACGAACTTAAAGTATCTCAAAAATGAACTTTCGGTTCTCATGGTTCTTCCTTCCTTGAATCGACTATGAACTTAGCCGCTGCGGCAGGGGGGTAAGCCAAAGGCCCTTAGCTCCACAGCCGGTCGTTAGAACGATCTCTATTCCATTCTTCGGTGGGGGCGAAAAGCTCCTGACCCCGCCCGAGGTGTTCTTTCACAACGTCAAGGTTCAACTCTATACCCAGGCCGGGCCCTTCCGGGACACGGGCGAAACCATTTACGTGAAGCGGTTTCTCGATACCTGTCACCATATCCTCCCACCAGTCGATATCGACCGAATGGTGCTCCAGGGCGACGAAGTTCTCCGTGGCCGCTGCGCAGTGCACGTTGGCCATGAAAGATACGGGTGTGCCCGCGAAGTGCATAGCCATAGCGATGCCGTGCTGCTCCGCGTGGTCGCCAATCTTCTTGGTTTCCAGGATACCGCCAGCAGTAGCCAGGTCGGGATGTATCATATCGACGGCGCGCCCGTCAATCAGCGGCTTAAAGCCGTCGAGCAGGTAGATGTCCTCGCCCGTCAGCAGCGGCACATCAATTGCATTCTTGATCTCTTTGAGCATATCGGTATATTCCCACGGAACCATATCCTCCAGCCAGGCCAGTTGGTAGGGCTGCAGGGCCTTGCCCAGTTTGATGCAGCTATTAACACCGATATGGCCGAAGTGGTCCGCGGCTATCGGGACTTCCCAGCCAACCGCTTCGCGGGCCTCGGCAAAACGCTCGGCCATAAGAGCAGCGCCTTTGTCCGACAATTGAATACTCGTAAATGGATGTTTGCCTCTCCAGTTGGTCCCTCTCCTTGGGTAGGTCAGCGCTCCCGGGACCCTAAATAGTCTTCGGATACCACAATCCATTTTCAGAAAAGTGAATCCCTGGTCGAGTCTTTTCTTGAGGCCTTCAATGCTACCGTCGGGCGTATCGGCGTACAGACGGACTCGGTCACGGTATCGGCCGCCGAGCATCTGATAGACGGGGACACCGTACGCCTTGCCTGCCAGGTCCCACAAGGCCATCTCCACACCCGAGACACCGCCTCCCTGGCGGCCGTGATGTCCAAATTGTTTGATTCGTTTGAATATCCGCTCTACGTTGCAGGGATTCTGACGCAGAAGTCTGCTCTTAAGCATTAGGGCATAGCGCTCGCTGGCGCCGTCGCGGACCTCTCCGTAACCGGATATATCCTGATTGGTATCGATACGGATCAGAGGGCAGCGGAAAGGCGCTCTGGTGACCACCGCTATGCGCAGGTCTGTAATTCTCAGTTGCGAGGGTCTGGAGCTGCGTTTTACGTTCTGCGTTGCATAGGCTACCTGCTCTTCGATAGGTGCGCAGGCCATGCCTGCCAGGCTCAGGCCTGCAAAGCACGCACCGGCACCCTTGAGTAAAGAACGCCTCGAGCACACCGTCTGCTCCTGCAACCCTTTTGTCAGGCTCTTCATAGTCTCTCTCCTCGTCGTGAATTATCTACAGTCTCACGAGACACACGTAGATAACAATTTTTCATTTACCAGTTCCTTGTTTTTGGATTCAGGATTCCTTCGATTACATCCCTTGGCACAGGTAGCTCGTCAGTGTTATTTTTGAGCCAGTTGCGAAAGTCATTTTTAATCTCAGGCGTCCATCTGCTGTCGATCTGTCCGGGTGTGTATTTGCCTTCCTTCAGGCGCTGGTGCCCGAACATATCCCGCAGCATCATAGCCTCGGATTCGGTGACGACTTTTTCGGCCAGATGAGCGGGGATAAACACGATACCTTCGCGCTTAGCCAGCACAACGTCACCGGGGCAGGCCACGGCTTTGCCGATACGAATCGGGACATTGATGCTCGTCATCATTACTTCACGAAGGAAGCTTGGGTCCGCACCCTTGTGCCAAGCGTTGAATCCTTTAATCGCTTCAAGGCCTTCCAAGTCACGGACACCGGCATCGAAGATGACGCCGTTGCCGGAGTTGGCATAGATGGCATTGCCCAGGTTGTCACCTATCAGGGTCCCGTCGAGAACCTTGCCGAAGCAGTCTGCGACATACACATCTCCCTTCTTTAGCATATCGATTGGCCATGAATTGGAGTTGCCGATTCGGCCTTCGGCACGTCCCTGACGCATAATCGCTCGATTGAAGTTGGGGTGAGAGGGCATATATTGAGCAGTCAGCACCCGGCCGACAATGGCCTCATCAGGATACATAATTACCCAGCCGGCGGCATTCTCGTAACAGTTGCGGTAGCCGGCACCCCTGACAATACTCCAGGCCATTGTGACCGAGACATTCTTCATTCTCTCCAGAATGTCATCAGGGACGTACGGCCGACCGTCTTCCATCCGCTTGCCGGTCCAATCAGGTGTGCATTGTAGCACACGCTGCCGGCTGGAGATCGCAGGCAGTTCAACGCCTTCGTCCTCTGCCTGTATGCGTATATTACGCCAAAGCACCTGGTAGGGGGTGGCGTCTTTTCCTACGCCGTGGACTTGCAGACCAATGATACCGCGGCTTGTCATACCGTCCCTCAAATCGACACAAGGGATATCGTTGATCCATGTCCTAATCCTGTCGCCTTTGCACTCTATGCGGAACTTGTTCCATTGACCGTCTTTGAACGCCTTGCTGGCAGCCGGGTCGGACGTTGTGCTCGCGAGCATGAAAGCCCGGCGAGCCTCGTCGTAGATGCTTCCGGAGGAACCGCTTTTCTCGGTCGCAATTTCCACCTGATAACCGTAGACACGGTCCGGCGGTATCTTTCGCCTCCGGGGCTTTCCATCACGTCCACTGAATACGAACACCTTCTCCTCTTTGGCAATCTTGCTGCGTATTTGCACACCTGAGTTCAGCCTGGGATCCAGATGGACTTCGAACTCTAATATGAAATCACCGTATTCCCGGTCGGTGCAGAGGAACGTGTTGGGACTGCCCTTGACCGTAGTGCCGACAATGGCACCATCCTCGATATGATATTTGGCAAAACCGCTATGGACGGTCCATCCGTTTAGGGTCTTGCCATCAAATAGAAATGTCCATTCGTCCCTCTGTCGCTCCCTGGCCCCCTTCTTGCTTTCGCCAGAAAGCAGGGGGCTGAAGCTTGCCAAAACAATCAGCAAGGCAATCAACCCCGTTAGAAATCTTCCACTTTCTCTATAAGGGATGTTAATTTCTAACGGGGCCAACCAGTGAATCCTACTGTAGTTCATAATATCCTCCTTTCGTCAATATTATTTTGTTATGTAGCTGTATCTAATATGGCTTTTGTCAGGTACCAAATCACTCGAATCTACCGTTGGGAAGTTAGGCGATTTGTCGAAATTATATCATACTCAAGAAATATGACAAGCAGGAATCCACAGGACTCCTTACGGAGCAAAAACTCTATTTCCCTACTGCCGTGACCTGTCTCTGGCACGTCTGGCAGTATCTATAGCTGGCTGCGTGGTTCTATGCTGAGTAAGTGACGCACGAACAAGTCTATTCATCCTTCGCAGCGGCTCTGCTACGGAGAATAGATGCGCCGTCGGCTTGCACTGGGAATTTCACCGCCGAAAGGCATCTGCCGTAAGGCATCCTGTGGGCTGTGGATTAGCGGTTTGGGATCTGTTTAAGGATGTAGGCCCGACGGTCGCGGACGAACTGTTTGATTCCGTCCCGTCGGCCGCTGCCAAGCCCCTCGGCGATCAAGGCGTCGGCGGAGGCATCTAAGAACCGATCGAAGGCTGTCGGTGGATTTCGCGTTCCATAAGACGTCTGCCACGGGCCGTCCACCAGCTCAGCCAAGGCCTGCAGGTACATCTGCCGGTATTTGGGATATTTCATAAACCGATCGACCTCCGGAAACTGCCCGGTGTTCACCGAGAACAGATTTGTACTAGCCCCATCGCCCGAACCGAGCGTAAAGTCGATGTCCCACGGCAGGAGGTACCACTTGCCCTCCGGCAGGGCGTAGTAGAAGTAGTTGTTTTTTCCGCGCCGGTACCCGTAGCTGTCCCAGTCGCCGACGGCGTGGCGAAGCGCCAAGACCCGGGCGAAGTGTTCGGGATGGATGACCGACTCGATGACCTCCTCATACGACCTGCTGCTGGACGGCGTGTTCAGCGCAACGGCCAGGTCGAAGAGATGGTCCCAGTTGTCATCCTCGCGATGCGACCGCTTCTCAAATCCCCACCGATAGGTCTCCTTGAGCAGCGGGTGTCTATTGTCGAACTTCAGTCCTTCATCGAGGTTCGTGAATCCCGTGCCGTCGGCTGTGTACTCGAAGTAGTCGTCGATTTTATGAATATAGCCATCGGTATCGTTCGGAAACCACCCACGAATATAGTCACCGTCGACCTTCTGGACGTCCTCGTAGATGGAGTGACTGCGGCCGTTGATGATTACGCGCACAAACTCCTGCATCGAGAACTGCAGGCCCATCTGTGAATGGAACCAGTACGATGCGCGTTCCTGGAGTGGGCCGCGGTTGCTCCCCTCGGTGTTGTCGAGATTAATCTCCTCACGATTTCGGAATTTCTGGTCCGGATTGAAATCGATCCGATAGGCGTAGCGGTCGCGTGGGTCGCGGCCCCGGCCGCTACGGATGAACGGGCTGCCGCGATAGCGGATCCCGCAATTATAGAAAACCTCGGTGTCATTGTATACGAAAGTGCAGTCCATCAGCTCATTCGAGAGATTTGGGCGCGCTCGAAACGTGCTGAGAACGTCATCGGATAGCCAGATACGATAGGTGGCAAACTGGGTATTCAGAAGGGTATCGCCGATACGAACCAGGCAGGTTCGGTTGGGCACATCGGCCGAGGGTTCCAGCCGAGTCGGGAATCGTGTCGATGCCGAGCCGTCAGAGGCTTCAATGTAGAATTCCTTCATTGTACCGCTGAGGCCGCCCGGAAGTGTGGCTGTGAAGATCCCGTCCCCGCCAATTTCATCGTCACTAAACCCACTGTCTACCATTGGTATGCCGACGAATCCTCCCTCCCTTTTGGAAAGATGGTAGAGCATTACCCAGTCCACACCGTCATTGTCAGCTACGCGGGCGGTTACGACGATAGGCTCAGAAGCCGTGGGCAAGACTGGCGCGTGCCGCACATCGAGGATGTCCGGCCCACGGTTGTTGACAAACGCCGTATTCTGCGAGCCGGGCGTGCCCAGATTCATCGGCATTTGGAGTTCGAATGCATGCGCCGGTCGCGGCGGCTGGACGGGCGCTCTTTCCCTACTCGTTCTCAAGAGCAGGAATCGGCTTCCCCGCAGCCACCGTGCCCAGCCGCGGAATGTCACTGTGGTTGCGGTTGTAGTGGAAATCGACTGGTTGATACGATTGGCTCCAGGGTCACCATGGCCGGTTGCAATCACGTGCAACGACCGCGACCCGGAGTGACTATCCTCCGTGGTCACGAACGACCGAACGTGATTGCCGAGCATTCGCCAGTCCAGCCCGCGATTCTCGAAGCCGCTGTTTTTAAGGCGGTTCGTTCGGCCGAGGCCAACTCTCATATCAAGGTCGTCCAAAAGCACCTCGCCCCGGTTGAGCAATATCAACCCGAAGATTGTGACCTGATCGAAGCTGTATCTGGAATCATTGTTGTCTATGGTAAAGGAGAATTGCTCCCACGTAGTCTTGCCGCTCTCGTCACTATCGGCCCAGGCATCGGGCGTGTTGTTGTTGCTGTGCGGGTCACGCAGTTCTAAGCTGGCCCCCTGGCCGTCGGCCCACGTTGGCCATCGGCCGCCGTCATAATAAGTTACCTCATCCGCCGTGACCATTGTCACTTCTATTTCCCCGGTCTGGCCATTCAGATTCTCTATTGGATATGACAAGCGAATTCGCTCACTGTGGTCATTCAGACTACCCGAATAAGGGCCGACCAGATTTGTCCCCGCAATCAGGTTGTCATACACGCTTTCAAGCAAGTCCGGGTCTTTAGCCACCACCAGAAACGAGCCCGGCGGCATCTCGGTGTCCTTGCCGAAGTCGTAACTGATACCGTCGGTAAAGGCCCATCCGCTAAGCATTACAGTGCTGCTACCCCGGTTATACAGTTCGACAAACTCATATCGTTCATCACGGGTTCCGTGGTGGTACATTATCTCGTTGATCACGATGTCGCCAATCAACGGCTGGGCGTTGGGTCCTTCAAAAGTAGCTGAAGTTAGAAAGTCAAAAAAGTCGGACCCATCCGGGGATCGGCCGAAAGTCACCTCCGGCTCTATACACACATAGCGCATGGCGTCCAGGACACGGACCGGTTTTGGTACAGGTTCGTTTGTGGCCACCGTAACGTAAATTGTCTCCCCGGTGGAATCCAGCGCAAACGGAAACGCCGTCGGCGGTATGCCTTCTTGTACGGCCCAAAATTCCCCCGGCCGCAGAATGGTCCCGTCTGGAATTTTGTATTTAAGCAAGTTTACCCGATCGTCACTAAGATAGACATTGCTCATATCGACCGCGGTTGGGCCCGGATTGTACAGCTCAATCCAGTCAGTGCCCGGAGGTGCATCGCTATTGGCCAGCAGCTCGTTGATTACCACACGGGCGCGGGGGTCGTCACCACCGGCGGATTCCTCCACGACTGCACGAAGGATTGGGCATCCGATACAGTCCGAACTACCTGAGATTCTCGCGTTGTGAGCCTGGATGGCCAGGACGTTAGTGCCGGGAACCAGAAGGTTTATTCGGTTTGTCAGGTTCACGTTGGCAACTGGTGGCTCCGTAGCGGGACCGCCGCTTTGGTCGAAAGGGGGTGGGTCACCGAGGATTTGTCCGGAGTCCGCCACTCGTGTGCCGTTGAGATACAGCACAAAGCCATCGTCGTAATGGACCTCAGCCAGCAACTGGGAGAAAGAGGTGATTTGCTCTGCCGTGAGCGTGAATCGGAGCCGAGCGTACACGGAGAGATAGTTTCCGTTCATGTCGTTTAACTGAGTGCGGACGAACTGGAGCTCACTGGAGTTGTTGCTGTATCCGTATCCACTTAAACCTTCGAGCCACGCAGTCGTACCGGGGTCATCATTGAACTGCAATTGCGTCCAGAGCGTATTGATTTTACTGCCACGGACCGGCGATGGTTCTTCTGTCCCTTTGAAATACAGCCCGGGGTGGCCCACATCCACGAGCGTTACCTGCGTGGGATTTCCGGGCGCAATCTGGACCTCATCCGGCCCGCCTGGTGTGCCACCGATAAACGTGCTGGGCGACCATGTTGACGCCTCCTCCGGGTCCCCTCCAAGCTTCGCGAGAATCAGCGAGTGTCCTGCCCCGTCAGCCGAGGCTGGCCAGGGCCTTCCGTCGTTGTATCGAAACGAGATGACAATCTCCCCGTTGCCATTGGACAACTCGACCCGCTCGCCATCGTTGCTGAGCCGACCGTCAAAAGGGCCATGGACATCACCAATCCCATACGCCGTCTCCAGGGCAGCAGGATCGAACGCTACCACAATGTACTCCTTGGGCCCAATAATCGTTCCCGGTTCAAACATATAACTGATGCCGTTTGTGAATGCATACCCTGTGAGGTCTTCGAAGACGGCTCGGTTATTATAAAGCTCAATGAATTCGTACGTTCCTCCACCCTCAGCCGGGTGATACATCACCTCGCTCACCACAAGTCCCATACCGGGCCGCGTGGCCCATAAGACGACCACACAGGTCATCGCCAACAAACTCCACCGATGCTGCCCTTGGTTTATCATGTGTATCTGTTCCATTCCCAAATGATAGCAGTAACCCCCCTAACTAACCTCGTACAACCTCTCCTCACACTCAGTGTGATCCGGAATTCCATGTTTAGATTACTTTAGTAACATTCCCAAAACCTTCCAATGCGCTATTCTACCAAATCCACACAGATATTTCTATTGTTTTTGCTCTTTTCGTGCAATTGGCTCTAAAAGTCAGAAAAAGAGTGATAACAATTTGTATATGGACGTATTAGGCTGTCAAATTTGATTTGATAGCTTGGAAGGGTGGCACCTAACCGTGATTAGACAACTTACACATTCAAACTTGATGGACTACTATCTTCTTGTTGACTTAGTGGGATTTTGCTATTTTTGCTCCTCAAGGATACCCATACCGCTACGATCCGGGTAAGGCGGTCGTTTAGCCGGTACATAGGGATTTCTCTTAATTTCATCCAGCATATATTGTATGGCGGCATCGAGCTGTGGGTCGCCGCCATCGACCATTAACGCCGGGTCATCGATTACTTCTATGTCCGGATCCACACCGTGCCCTTCCATAGTTAGCGTTCCGTCTGTTTCATAGAAAGTGATGAATGGCACGGTTATTACAGCACCATCAATAAGGATCGGATTCTTGAAAATACCGATCACGCCTCCCCAGGTCCGCATGCCGATGAGCTTTCCCAGTCCTGCTTTGCGAAAGAGGTAAGGAAAGATATCTCCGCCGGAGCCGGCCTCACCGTTGATCAACATGCACTTGGGGCCCTGGTGGCTCAAGGTCGGTACCCGCCAGTCGTTTTCATAACGCTCGAACAAATGCAGGTATATGGGACGATTTAGCAGCTCAATGAAACGGTCGGCAATATTACCGCCTCCATTCCAACGCTCATCGATGATTAGCGCACCCTTGTTCATCTGCCCGTAAAACTGGCGGAAGAGTTCGCGTTGTCCCCGGTTCCCGGTGTCCGGTACGTGTATGTACCCAACCTGACCGCCGGATTCTTTTTCGACATGCTGACGATTGCTTTCGACCCATTGCCGGTAACGTAAGGTGCGTTCGGAACCCAGCAGCTTCACCACCACGTTCGTTGTCTCCTCAGGATCAGGCTTGGCACCGACGGTCAGCATCACGGTTTGACCGGCCAGGCCTTCGAAAGCCGCCCAGGGTGCCTTGGAGGTATCGACCGGAACACCATTGACTTTGAACAGATACTTAAACTGCTCGCGTTCTTTCTCATCCAGCTCGTGCAAAGCAGAGCGTGCGTCGGTGTCCCAAATACCACCCTCATAAACCTTGGCAATGCGATAGTATCCCTGGTCGAGCTCGAAGTCCACACCAAGATAGCCGATCGATTCTCGTGGTCCGGAGTCCACATCACCACCGCCGTAGTAGGTATGACCTGCGTTGACTTCGCTAATCATTTCACGAATGATATAACCAACGTCGCGACGTGACACACAGTCATCTAACATGGCCTCGTATTGTTTGCGCACCGCAGGCCAATCGACCTTGTGCATATGGGGGTCGTAGAAGTAGTCACGCATGAACCGCCATGCATCAATGAAGATTTGCCGCCACTCCTGGCGAGGTTGAATCACCACGTTCATCGGTTTGGTTACAACCAAGTTCTCGAGTTTTTGGTCGGGCTTGGCATCGATGATACCAGTCTTACCCTCACTACGAACGAGAAGCTTTTTGCCATCAGGGGTCATCCGCACGAAGTTTACCTTTTTGAGAATCGTTTTCTCCTCGCGTTTTTCGTCGTTGGGATCGAAGTACTGGAGCGTGTTTTCTTCTCCACGTCGCAGATAAATCAAATGGTGCTTATCATTGACCGCAAGGTATGAAAACCGTCCGCGCTTAATGGGTACTCGGTAGGAACGTATTTCCATATTCTCAAGTTCAATATCGACCGGTTTGATTTCTTCCTTATCTTTATCCTTTTTGTCATCTGCCTTTTTGTCGTCCTCATCTGCGGGCTCGGTAGACTCTTTATCTTCGTCTTCCTTCTCGGATTCTTTGCTATCCGAATCTTTGGGCTCTTCCCCCTCAGACTCTCCATCATCTTTATCATCTTTTTCTTTGTCTTCCTTGTCTTCGTCTTTCTCCTTGTCTTTTTTGTCTTTGTCGTCCTTCTCGTCCTTTTTCTCTTTCTCCGGCTCTTCTTCATCGCTCTTGGCTTTGAAGGGATTCGAAACGGTTTTTCTCAAGGGAACTGCGTGCAATACGGCTGTGTCCTCGTAGATAAAAGTCAGGCCGGCATCAGCATATTTGGCTCGTGAAATTTCTCGCTCACTGAAGAAATATAAAAAGTCTCCTTTACGGTCAAACGTAGGTAGATAATCAACAAACATACCTTTAGTCACCTGATGTAGCTCGTCTTTGGGAACGTTGTAAAGCATGACTATGTTCATGTTATCCTCGTTGGGCTTAGTGTAGGCCAGCCATTGTGAGTCTGATGACCAACGAAATGCCCTGGGAACTCCCCAGCGCCACCCACTGATGTTAACACGGTCGAAATAATGGACTTTGCGTTGCTCAACATTGAAGACGTAAAACCTGCTTTCATGGTCGGTGAATAACATCCACTTGGAATCAGGTGACCAGATGGGTTGATAACGATATCCGGCTCCCATGGAGGTGATAGTTTCAGGCTTGCCTTTTCCGTCAGCCGGTCGAATAACAAGCTCGTTTTCATTGGATTCATCTGAAAAGTAAGTTATCCATTTTCCATCCGGACTCCAGGAAGGCTCGCGTTCTGCAATATCACTCGTGCGGGTGAGGTTGCGAGGGGTACCGTTCTTGGCGGGAAGTGACCAGATATCGCCGCGACTTTCTACCAGAACACGTTTGGCTTTAGGAGAGATGTGCCAGTCTGAAAGTCGCCCGCTCACGTCCTTGCGTATCGGACGGAGCTTCGGACGGGCGCCTGGAATCGAAATATTAACGGGTGTTGTTTGCTCGCTGGCCAAATTCAGCAGGTAGAGTTTGGCGTTATATTCAAAGATTATTTCACCTTCGCCATTTGGCCCGGGACCATTTGAAGGCCATTTTATATCGTAATCTTTAAAGTGGGTAATCTGTTTTCTCTCTTTCGTTTCCAGGTCATAGCACCAAATATTAAGGCGATGATTCCCTCCGGCGTCCGAAAGGTAATATATCTTCCTGCCTTGCCACATGGGAATAGTATCGGTGCCTTCCCAATCGGTGATCTTTTCCGAAGTATGGTTCTCCAGGTGGAAAAGCCAGATGTCCGACGCCCAACCTCCGCGATAACGCTTCCAGGTCCTGAAGTCACGATTGCGCGGCGTATAGGCGAGCCATTGCCCATCGCCCGAAATGACCCCGTACCCACCGTAAGGCACTGGTAGACGATTAGGCAAACCGCCGCCTTTCTGTACGGTGAACAATTGTACCTGCCGACCAAGTCCACCCAGTCCATTCATCGCAAATAGGAGCCGGTTGTCGAAAGACCAGTCACACAAACGCTCACCACTGGAATGATAAGTCACCCGTTGTGGAATTCCTCCTTCGGCAGCTACCGTGTAGATATCGTAGTTTCCGTCATAGTTCCCGTTGAATGCAATAGTGCGCCCATCCGGACTGAATCGTGGAAACGCTTCTCCGCCGGGAGGGCTTGCCAATGGAGATGCTATTCCACCCGCTCGCGGTACTACCCAAATATCATCTGCATAGACAAAAACGATATGAGTCGAGCTGACATCCGGGTAACGCATCATACCACCGTGGGGCTGCACCGCAGCACTGGCAGCAAAAGCATATAGAAATGACAAAATCAGGAAAAAGCTGAACGGCAACAGTTTTGAAAACGCTCTCATGATAATGATCCTCCTTTTCAAAAAAATTTAACTTCGAAGCATTAAGTGCTTATTTGAAATCCAGCACTTCACTCACTAACCTATCGAAAAAAGACTATAGCAATTTTACCTGCCGCCTGCACTCGTGTAACCGCAGGTGCGAGCGGAAACCCAAACTCCAAAGACTTGTCAATATTATTTGTACCAAATTAGTCGCTTTCTCGTCAAGAGAAATCTTTGGTTCATTCACTAGCCCTAAAACAAAGGGGCTTATACAAAATTATTCTGTATAAGCCCCGAATTGCCTGCACTTGTGTAACCGCTATATCAACCAAACAATTCCAATTGTCGGTCAAATCACACGGCTTATGGCGATGGAGGATACAGACAAATGTCGTCAAAGTACATAGTACCTGAACCGCCAGCCAGTGGATTGTTCTTATTACCAAGACCAAGGGAAATCGTATTGACATTAGTCAGGTTCACGCCCTGGTCGGCAAATAGCTGTAGGTCAATATTCCACCGGGTCCACTCACCTATCTGTGCTGCATCAGGATTATCATTCGTGACAAGCACATTGCCGTTGAGAGCAACATACAAAGCCTCAGCAGCGTTGTCCGAATCGCCTCTTAACCAAATCGTTAAGGTGGTCACACCATTCTCAGTCCAGTCACGTGGATAAGTCAACGTTAGAGTCGCCTCGGAGTACCCAAAACTGTTGTCGTAGAAAAGCGGCATCGACTGGTTACCTCCGTGAACGATAGTTTGCTCAGCAAATGGAGGAGTGTCATAACCAACTAAAGAACCGTTTGTCGGGTCATCATATCCGTCTATCCACACGTTAAATATCCTGTTGCTCTCGGGATCGGCTGGGTCAAGGTCGTTGTAGGACTCAAAATCATCAACGACAAGGAAGTTGGCTGTAGTAAAGCTCCAGAGTATGCCCGGCCACGGGCTGTCTGGATTGGTGTTATTGACCTCATCAATCTTCCAGTAGTAGGTGGTATCCCATTCGAGCATTCCTGGGTCATAGCTCTCAGCACCAAGGTCCCTGGTGCCTTTGTACTCCGGCGAGCTGGTATCGGCATTTTTCACGGCATCTTTGTCAGTGCCAAAGTATAACTCATGCGAAGCAGCAAAGACATTCGGCGAGAAGGTAATAATCTGTGTCTGCTTTACATCCACAGCACCATTAGCCGGGTTCGGGTCCCCGACGGCACCCTCAGTAATAAAGCTCCAGACATCGCCTTTATGCGTCTCGACAGCATCAAATTCGTCGACACGCCAGTAATAGGTCTTGGCTAATTCAAGCGGGCCCGGGCTGTAGGTTGCAGTTCCCTGAACTTGACCGCCTGTTGCATTGTCCACCTCATCAAAAGTTTCGCCAAAGTAAACTGTGTGTAATTTCGCACCGTAACCCGGCGTCCAGCTAAGATCTGCGTCCAGGGCTACAGACTCGGCATTATCAGCCGGATCAGGGGAGTATGCTGTCTTGGGAGGAATACTGAAGCTCCAGATGTCACCCTTCCACGGGCTGTTCGGCTCGGCTTCGTTGACTTCATCGATGCGCCAGTAGTAAGTTGTTCCCGGGACAAGGCCATCCGGATAAGGAAATCCGGGGAAGCCAACGACAAAAAACGTATCTGTCTGGTTGCCCTGGAACGTACTCTCGGCACCGGCATCCACAGCGTCGAAATTCTCGCCAAAGTACATATCGTGCGAGACCGCAAAATCTCCCGCCCTCCAGCTAAGGTTAACCCAAGTATCCTCATGTAGTGCGGTGTCCTTTGGGACCGGACCAAAGGCATACGGATATCCTTTAACACCTTCCATAGCGGCCAGAATCTCGGCTTCCGTCAGTGCGTGGTCGTAAATGCGGACCTCGTCGATAATCCCGTTCCAGTAATGGGAGCTGCCGTCCCGATGCCCTATTCGCAGAGGAAGGTTTGAAGGAATGATCGTAGCAACCTGGTCCATTTCCATAGCCATCTCCCCGTTTATATAGATTCTTGTGACAGAACCGTCCCAAGTGCAGCAGACATGCATCCATTCATTTGGCACTACAGAATTATTTGGCGAATTCTGCTGAACGCGTCCGACATCTAATGCAAGCACGAAGTGGAAGTAACGCCCATCTCTGTTGACAAATAGCGAATAATTTTCCCCTGGACCGACCATCATCCCTTTTGACAAGATACCCTGCCAGGCATCGCCGGCATCAATCCAATTTATCCAAGCAGCAATTGACACTATTGTATCTATCTCAATACTGTCTGAGTTGGGCACTTCTACATAGTTGTCTTGAGCATTGAAGCGAAGAGCGTTTCCATACTTGCCGGTGTCCCACGTTGCGCCATTGATAGTGCCGTTATTGTCGTTACCGCTTGAGTCGTAGACAATATCCCCTGAGCCCTCATCAAACGTCCAGTAAGCCACGAGCTCGGCTGAAGCATTGCCCGCTATGCTGAGAATCAAAACAAAAGAAATTAAATAAATCAATTTTCTGTACATAATAGTCCTCCTTAAAAAAAATAAAAACATGTTGTTAATTGAATTTAATAATGTTCATCGCCAAGCACAAAGTTCTCGCCACAACTCTGCGCTTTACGCAATTCATAATAACTCCTCCTCTATTTGGAAAATTATAATAATTGCACCTGCTGAATAGCCTCAAAGCCACAGTTGCCCGACTGTGCAGGCACAATCTTTACTAATGTTATCTATAACAAATTATCCGCTCTCCCGTCAAGGAAAATCTCTGGAGCATTCATAGGCATGTGTTTTGTGGTAAAAATATGCAGCATTGTGGAAAAAGCAGGGGATATCGCCCATTTGCGCATCTTTAACATATTGTAGATGTGCCTTTAGGGATATCATAAAGGGCTTATTTTCAGGAATCGTGGTTTAGATTCGCTGAGAATAGCGGAAAAAGCGTTATATTCGGAAAAAGCGTTACATTCGCTATCACTGGTGGCACATAGATATAGTCTTTGCTATTTCATGTTCCCAGGATAAGTGTATTGAATATACACTAAGATTTAAGCCCTTGTTTTACTTAATCTCCTCCTTTTATGTAAAACAGGGGCTTTTATATAAATCGCCTCAGAGGGCATTTTAACGATGAAATCTTCTTGAGGGGCTCATATTAGCCTATTTTCAGGAAGAGGTCCCAGATTGGGGGATTACCCGCTCAAAATATTCACAACGTTCGCCCTGTTGCACTAAGCATTCATCTCGAAATAAGCAGCCGCCATAATGATGGTCGAAGTTGGCGCATCCGGGATTCTTTGATTTTGGGTCGGCATCGACTATTTCAACGTGCTCACTAACGTGTTTGATCATTTTCATCTACCTATAATCCTCCCGCAATTCTGTAAAAAAGTCGATTGTCCGGCTTTCAAATCCTCACTGCTAAGGCCTCAATCTATAAAAAATATAAGGTATTTATGCCGAGGTGCAAAATTCTGAGGTAAGTTTTTTTTCGTCCTATATTAAATTGTTGTCTGTCAGTTCAAGGTTTTCCGGACCGAATTAAAATTGTCAAAGACTTCTTTATACTACGAGATTTAGGTGTTATGAGGGAATGAAGGACTGACGGCCCATAGGGGACCTATAATATCTACCTGCTGGGAGATGTCCTATCCAATTCCGTATTTTTCTTATCCGGTTTTCGAACTTCTTGTATCCTTGGCTTGTCAGATTCAGGCTTCGATTGAGAGCCACCTTTTTTCCCAGTCCTCCCTTTCATCAGAGACAGGGCTTTAACACATGCCGCTCTGGTCGTTCGATCCCGATGCTTCAGGCCTTGTTCAAGGACCTCCGAAGCCATTTTCTTCATCCTGCCCCTCATACTCCTCAGTCCGTACGCGGCTGCTTTCTTGGTAGTCCTTGAGTAGTCACCAAGTAATGTCTCGGTGAGGATAGCCAAGCCATCTTCCTGCATCCACGACAGATTGAAAGCTGCCAGCCTGGCAGTTGAAATATCATCTGAGCACAACTTATGTGTTAGCTGCCTCAGAAGCTCGATAGATGCTTCGTCTCTTTCCTGTCCGGAAGATTTTTGTTCTTCTGACTTCATAGAGTCTCTTTCAAATGAAGGTAAGTATAATAGAAAACTCCTGATTATGCCAGTTGTAAAAGCAGGTTCACAAAACGCACTACAAATTTTTTGTGTCGGTGATATTTTCCATACATTCAAATTACTTTAGCTTTTATTTTTGTGAGAGTTTCTTTGCCGTATAGTCCAGCAGGGCTTTGAGCTCATTCCAGCCGAGATTTTCGGGCTCATTCTGCATCGAAGCCGGTATATGGAAAGCGGCGGCTGGATGTTCAGTAAACCGCCCATTTCCTTCAAGCCAGCTCTTGTTCGCTTTCCAGTAGCCCTTTAATTCGCGTATTTCTATTCTCCTAAGCACATTGCACCTTGGTAAGCTCTCATCGTCACCGCATTCCCGCAATGCCAAATCGATTCCGTCCCCGGTGAGTCTCGGATGCAATTGTGCGTAAACTTGCTGTCCCAGATACAGGTTGGTATATTTGCTTCTTTCCTTGGCAACACTGCCAAATCGTTGAATTATTTCTTTTCCAAAGGAGACTTTTTGACTCTTCTCGACAGATATTTCCTGCTTTCTGTACTCGGGCATCTGCTCAAAAGACAGGACCCAGTCTCTGAGGCGAGCTCGGTCAAATAGAACCTTGCCGAAGGGGAGGAGTGAGTGTGGAATCTTCTTTTCTCTCACCAGATGCAATACATCTTTATCGCCACATTTGAGAAATTCGGCAGCTTGTTCTATGTCAAAGAATCCCTGGTTACTATTGTTATCCATTTTCCGTTCTCCTTTTTTAGACTTTTGTATTGTATACTATACTTCACATATAATATACATTAGCCAATACACATCTTATAACGATTTACGTCAAGCATTTTTTGCTTTTTTTCCTTAAAGACGTTTGTGTTCATTTGCAATCCGCCTACGGCGGACAAGATTGGGTTTGTTTTGGGTTTGTTTTTCTGATTTCACCAAGTGTCCACTTTCACATATTTACTTGTTATAAAAGAGCTTACGTTGATTTGAGCGTACTTGACTTTGGGTTTGTTTTGCATAAAAAGGTCGATTTGTAGAGGATATTCGACAAATGTCGAATACAGACGATTGATGATAAGTTCTTGTTGCATAAAGAGTTATCTCTTATCGAGAAATCCGAAATACTAAATCCTAAATTCTAAACAAATTCTAAATACAGATGTCCGAATGCTCCAAAAGAGGTTTTTTGGCGTGTCCAGCACCAAAAAAAGCACGTCGTTTTGGTGCGGGACGATTCGTGCGGTTCTCCGCTATATCTGCCGCCTGCTGGCTAAGGACCTATCCAAATAACCCATTCTATTGCGGCCGGCTGCAAAGCCCGATGCCTGCGTTGTCGGCCAAAAACGTTCTCAACGTGGAGTAAACCACGCCTCCGAGCCTTTTTGACCTGCCGCCTTGGCCTCGGACTTTTCGCTCGACCTCATAACGATCCGGTTATCCGGAGAGGTCCTTTATGTTAACCTGCTGGCTAACATATGAGCATTTTAACGTACTTACAAACAATGTCAACAAAAAAATGGCCAAAAAAGCACTTTTTTTGATTATCCTAAGCCCATATGACTAATCCTTCGGCTTTGTTCAAAGCTATGGCTAATTCAAGGCTGCGGCTAATTCAGGAAAAACTCTGTCGAAGGACCAATTAGATAATACTGCCTTTTGTATTCTTGCTTCCAATCACCAAAAACACTGAGAAAAATCAGATGCGCTGCACGAATTAAACCCCTGCCTCCTGTCCACAGGGTTAGCTCCCGGGCACAGTGGAACCTGCCGTTACAAATATTTTTATTTAATTTTGTTGACAACCGTTACTTCCGCCGTTATATTAAAACAAGTTTAGTGGGGTATGTTCTTTCATCTCTCAAGAATATTCTCTTCCAAAAATCCGAGAGATAAAATTTATGGCCATTGAAAGGCCAAAAGGAGTCCAGTTGTGAGTAAAGGTACAGTAAAATGGTTTAATGAGAAAAAAGGTTTTGGATTTATCACGCCTGATTCCGGCAGTGAGGACTTGTTCGTTCATCACTCGGAAATCAAGACGACCGGCTACGCCAGTCTCAATGAAGGCCAGGCGGTCGAATTCGAGGTAGGACAGGGCAAAAAAGGCCCGTGCGCGAACAACGTAATACCTTCATAATCAGAAGCATAAAACCGTAAAAACCAACGGGCTCCGCAAAAATGCGGGGCCCGTCTCATTTTTAAACTTGTCCCCGCAATCTTTAGTCGAGGATATAATTAACCAATTAACATTTAACCAAAAACTCTGAGAAAGAGAAGCTTCGACGCTTAAATCCGTAGAAGACCGCATAGACTAAAGACTGCTTAAGAAAATCATAACCACCAGAGGAAATAGGTAAATGTCCCTATTTTTGCCTTATTTTTACTTACAAATATCTATCTTTTATTTTCACTCCAATAAACACAACCAAAATCACAACAACCACACCAATAATTATCCAAGCCGTAGTGCTCAATAAAAGCATATTAGACCCCCTTTTCCACCGAACAATTATTATATAGTTTGTATAAAACGGCAAACACAGAGAAGTTTATGCCAGTATAAGAAGTTCCTGTTGCGTACGCTTTCAGAAAAAATATACAAAAAGAAAGCAAAAGTAAAGAATAAATTAGTGATTGGTTCACTGGTATCTAAAATAAATCATCGTAATTTGTGAAATCTGTGGTCAATCCCACTCGTATCTCGCAATTCCAGCCAAACTAAAATGCTCACTTCAACTCTCTAATTAACTTTCAGTGTCACCAATCCACCGATAGATTCCCATTGTATCATCGGTTGCTCTTATGTCACCAACTCGAAGGTCTTGACCGAAAAGGTACTGCACGTCCACGCACTCAGTCCAGTCCTGAAGGCAATGTGCTATTGCGCTATCTGGCCTGTAATAATCTCCACCGCCTTGGCCGTACCCAGTGCCGTATTTTTGTTCCAACCTTTCTAAAATCTCCGGATTCCGTTCTCTCAACCGATTTAGAATCTGGTAACAGAGCCAATAGCAGTTCGGCCTTTCTTGCAGAATCTGGCCCAAGGCCTCCCGTAACTCCTCAAATCTCGGCATCTTTATCTCCCACAAAAGCAAACAGCTACGACACTCAAAAGCAGAACTCGCTCAGATTCACGCACAAAATGAGAAAACAGATACGAAGTTATCTCGCCGGAGAATCTAAAGGAAAAGAAGGGGAAAGGCAAGGATTTTTTTAGAGAATTAGAGATTGGGTTATCAGAGGACCGGGTAATGGATATCAGGGGAACAGGATAACAGGGGGGCATAGCGTACAGCGTATAGAGATGCTGAATGCCGGATTCTTGAGTGGATTAGAGACTAGAAATTGGCTTCTTCGACTCTGCAACCTCGCGGCCGAGGCCGAAAATGCTCCTGACCAATTTTCCCTTCCTGGTTTTTCCCTACCATAATTGGTGCGATTCATCGCACCCTACTTTATGGCGTCACGGCCCGGTTGTAGATGCGAACATCATCAATCAGGCCAAACCAGAAGGTACCTGGATCGAGATTCATGCCTGCTCCGAATTGCAGTTCGCCGGACAATACACCCTTACCATATGTGTCAGACATGACTTCCACGTCATCAACGTATAGGATTCTATTGGAACCGTCCCATACAAGGCCGACGTGGTGCCAGTTGCCATCGGTGATAACTGTCTGAGACTGCAATGTCTGGCTGGGCTTGGAAAAAAACGTGAGTTCTGTCATCAAGCTACCATCGGTCGTATCTGCAAGGAGCCAGTCCGAACGGCCTTTTTGTGAAATAATCACCTGGCCAGGCATGCCGCCTTTAATCCAGGCAAAAACACTGCGGGATATATTTGCAGTCAACATAAGACTTGGTATGCTGACATAATCATCAATACCATCAAATTCGAGCGCACCCCCGACCATACCGTCTTCAGGCTGCCAGAGAGCCTCACCATGAACGGTGCCATCGAGTTCGCCGGCGCTGTCCGCAGCTATGTCGCCTTCTATCTCGTCCAGTGCCCAGTGTGCGAACAGAGTAGGGTCGTCCACTTCCTCAAACAAATGCTCAGCAAGGACAATCAGGTCCTGGACATCGACTATGCCATCTCCCCAGGGCATCGGGCCGATGTCACACAAGGAATAGTCTTCACCCCAGTGGTCAACCATAATGCACATGTCGGCAGAATCGACAATGCCATCACTGTTGAGGTCAACGACTGGGCTGATTGACACCTGCCATATATCGTAGGCACCGACCCCGCCGGGTCGGTTGGAGCCGAAGTAGAGGGTAGAACCATCGGCCGAGATGCTCGGTCCCCACTCCCCAGCCGAACTGTTGACAGTTGGGCCAAGGTTCCATGGCGCGCCCCAGGGGGCGGAGACAGTGGGGCGCGTTGCCATCCATAGATCCAAACCACCGGACCCACCGGGCCGGTCGGACTCGAAGAAGAGCGACAGGCCATCGGCCGAGATACTCGGGACATTTTCCCAAGCAGGGCTGTTGATAGTTGACCCGAGATTCACTGGTTCTCCCCAGGGGTCGGAGATGGTTGCCCGAGTCGTAACCCAAAGGTCGATATCACCTTCCCCGCCGGGCCGGACGGAACTGAAGTAGAGCGTCAGGCCGTCAGTAGAGATGTCTGGGTTGCCGTCGTTAGCCGAACTGTTGACAGTTGGACCGAGATTAACCGGGGCGGACCAGGGATCGTTCTTCGTTGTCCGCGTCGTGACCCATATGTCCCAACTACCGTACCCACCGGGCCGGTTGGACTCGAAGAAGAGAGACAGGCCGTCGGCTGAGATACTAGGGCCCCTGTCGCCAGCCGAACTGTTGACCAATGCACCAAGATTGACCGTTGTTTCCCAAGGGTCGGAGACGGTTGGCCGCTTGGTCATCCATAGGTCCCCTACACCCGATCCGCCAGACCGGTTGGACTGGAAGTAGAGCGAGAGGCCATCGGCCGAGATGCTTGGGCCACCTTCGAGAGCCGAAGTATCGACAGGTGGCCCAAGATTTGTTGGCGTGCCGAAGG
>JABAOH010133870.1_pt1 | contig 25001 bp, 23 predicted proteins | sample 7062181 | NCBI WGS metagenome assembly JABAOH01 (sample SAMN14538630, study PRJNA623070) | marine sediment metagenome | biome: marine biome [ENVO:00000428]; feature: marine pelagic biome [ENVO:01000023]; material: deep marine sediment [ENVO:00002113]; isolation source: pool of 5 deep marine... | reverse complement strand
CACGCGATGACGGTAAAGTTCGAGGTCACGCGATGACGGTAAAGTTCGAGGTCACGCGATGAAGAAAAGTGTGCCGTCATTGCGAGCGCAGCGAAGCAATCTCACGACATACGTGCGGTGTTCGGGAGATCGCCACGGCCTCTGCGAGGCCTCGCGATGACGGGAAAGTTCGAGGCCTCGCGATGACGGTAAAGTTCGAGGCCTCGCGATGATGAAAAGTGTGCCGTCATTGCGAGCGCAGCGAAGCAATCTCCTGATGGCATTGAGAAGCGATCAGGAGGTTGCTTCGTCGGACTTCGTCCTCCTCGCAATGACACAGGTGCTATGAAACAACACCGGCTCGATCCGCTGCTTCGACCCCGTTCCGTCGCCGTCATCGGCGCGTCGGCACGCGCGGGCTCGATGGGCGACTGGGCGCTCAGGAACCTCGAAGACAGCGGCTTCGGCGGCGACATTTACCCGGTCAATCCCGGCTACGACCAGATCCGCGGGCGGCAATGTTATGCGTCCACTGCCGATCTTCCCGAAGCGCCGGACCTCGCCATATTCGCGATCGGCGATCACCGCCTTGAGGGCTCGCTGGACGAAGCGATACAGAAGGGCATCCCGGCCGCGGTGATCCACTCGTCGCTCTATCTCGATGACGACGACGACCCGCCGCTCAGGGAACGCCTCCGGAAGAAGATCAACGATGCCGGCATACTCGTCTGCGGCGGAAACGGCATGGGCTTCTACAATGTCCGCGACAACGTCGTGGCCTGCGGATTCGATGCCCGCAAGCACCCGCCCGGCGGTAACGCGAGCCTGATCAGTCAGTCCGGGTCGGGCATGGCCGGCATCATCGACATGGAGTCGAGATTGCGCGTGAATCTCGCGGTCTCCACCGGCAGTGAACTCTCCGTGACGATGGACGAGTACATCGACTTCGCGCTCGATCTACCGGAGACGCGGGTCATCGGCCTGTTTGTCGAAACGGCGCGCAACCCGGCAGGATTCCGCGCCGCGCTCGAGAAAGCGGCCGCCAAAAAGATACCCGTCGTCGCACTCAAGGTCGGTCGTTCGAAAAAGGCCGCGGAGATGGCGATTTCGCATTCGGGCACGATCGCCGGAGACGACGCGACCTACGAAGCGTTGTTCGATCGCTACGGCGTGCATCGCGCGACCGACATGGACGAGATGGCGACGGCGATGATCCTGTTTGCCGAACTGAATCCGCTCGGTCCGGGCGGCCTGGTCTGCCTGCATGATTCCGGTGGCGAGCAGCAGCTCATGGTCGATCTCGCAGAGATCGCCGGGGTGCCGCTGACTGAACTGGCCTCCGAAACCGTAAAAAGCCTCGAGAAGATACTCGATCCCGAATTGCCCGCGATCAACCCGCTCGACGTATGGAGCCGCGGCGGCGGTGACTGGGCGGAGAAGATGCGCCGCTACCTGTCGATCCTGATGAAGGACGAAGGCGCGGCGATCTGCGGCCTGATCCACGACCGGGGTCCAAACGACATCATCTATCCGTCCTATGCGGATTACGTGGAGGTCGCGCGCCAGGAGAGCGGCAAGCCCGTGGCATTGGTCGGATCTCGGCAAGGACCGGGCGGCGACCCACTGGCGCTCGAAATGACCTGGGCCGGCGTACCCGTGCTCGACGGTGTCCTGACCTTTCTCAAGGGCGTGCGCGGGCTGATGGATTATCGCGACTTCCAGGCGCTGCCGCCGATGCAGGCGCCCGCGGCAGCGAAAGACGTCGTCGGCAAGTGGCGGGCACGGCTGGGCAGCGGCGAGCCGGTCGGCGAAGTCGAGGCCATGCAGATGCTTCGCGATTTCGGCATCTCCGCGAGCGAGGCGGTCGCGGTGGCCTCGCTCGACGAAGCGATTGCCGCCGCTGACGGGATCGGCTACCCGCTCGTGTTGAAAACCGCAGCCAGCGGTGTCGCCCACAAGACCGAATCGAAAGGCGTCGTTCTCGACATCGCGGACGAGGCTGCGCTTGCCGACGCCTATCGCGACCTGGAGGCGCGTCTCGGTCCCGACGCGCTGCTGGCGCCGATGGCGGACAGCGGCGTCGAGATGATCCTCGGCGCGCGCCGCGACCCCCAGTTTGGCGCGCTGATCGTCATCGGCATGGGCGGCATACTCGCCGAAACCGTTAAGGACGTGCAGTTTGCGCTGCCGCCGTTCGACGCTGCCTGGGCGCGGCGGCTCGTCGATCGTCTGCAGTTGCGCGCGGTGCTCGACGGTGTGCGCGGCGCGCCGGCCGCCGATGTCGACGGCATCTGCGAGCTTGCCGCGCGATTCTCCGTCATGGTCGATGCGCTCGGCGAGGCCTTGCTCGAGATCGACCTGAATCCTGCTATCGTTACCGATAAAGGCTGCATCGCCGTCGACGCGCTCGTCGTCGGCGCGAAGTGAGGGGGAGACAACAATGACCACGTCCCTGGACGACACCATCCACCAGCAATGGCAGGATGCGGCCTGGATCCGGCCCTGCGAATGAGTCTCGTCGATTACCGCAAGCGCGGCGCCGTCGCCTGCCTGAAGCTCGATCGTCCTGACAAGCTGAACGCGATCACGCGCGGCATGCTCGACGAGATCGGCGGGTACCTGGACGAGATCGAGGCTGACGACGATGTCCGGGCCGTTGTCCTGCATGGCGAAGGCAGGGCCTTCTCCGCAGGCTACGATCTCGACTTCGAAGGCTACGACGACGGCGACAAGGAAGCGCAGCTCCGCGACGATCTGCGCAAGGACTTCTACGCGGTCATGCGTTTCTGGGGCTTCCCGAAACCGGTGATCGCGGCAGTGCACGGCTATTGCCTCGGCTACGCGATGGAAATCGCCGCGGCCTGCGACATCGTGATCGCCGCCGAGGGCTGCCGATTCGGCGCGCCCGAGGTGCGTTTCGGCAGCGGCATCATCTGCATGCTGCTCCCCTGGGTCGTCGGCCAGAAGCACGCGCGCGAGCTGCTGCTGGTTGGCAGCGACAAGGTGGATGCGTCCCATGCGGCGTCGATCGGTCTCGTCAATCGTGTCGTCCCGGCGGACAAGGTGCTCGATGAGGCGCTGGCGATGGCCAGGGAGATCGCGTTGAATGACCCGGTGTCGGTCAGGTTGACGAAGAAGGCGCTCAACCTGAGCGCGGAGTCCGGCGACCTGATGACGGCGCTCGAGCAGGCCCTCGAGATCGATGTCGAGATCGAATTGACCGAAACGCCCGAGTCCGTCGAGTTCAACCGGATCCTCGATGAAGAAGGCCCCAAGGCCGCGATTGCCTGGCGCGCCGCGCGCCTGCCGCAGGCCGCGGAGGACTGAACGTGAAGACCGTTTACAGCGACGACCATAACCTGCATTCGGGCCTGCTCGATCCGCGTGGCGTCGAGTGGCGGGAAAGCGCCGAATGCCCGGCGCGTGCGAACAACGTCGCGGCTGCGATCCGCGACCAGGGCAGCCTGGAGATCATCGGGCCGGACGATTTTGCCGAAGAGAAGTACCTGCGGCTGCATGCGCCGGACTACCTCGAGTTCCTGAAGACGGTCTGGCAGGAATGGGAGGCGTCCGACGAAAAGGGCTCGAACGCGCGCCCGGACACGTTCGTCGGCGCCGGCATGCGGCATGCCGACACCGAGTGCGTGGCCGGCAAGCTGGGCCGCTATTCCTTCGACTCGACGTCGCCATTCGTCGAGGGCAGCTGGCAGGCGATCCGGTCGTCGGCGAACGTCGCCTTGACCGGCGCCGAGATCATCAGGGGCAGCGAGCGAATGGCCTTCGCTGCCTGCCGTCCGCCCGGTCACCATGCGACCCGGTCCTATTGCGGCGGTTATTGCTACCTCAACAACAACGCGCTTGCCGCCCAGTCCTTGCTCGACAGCGGCGCATCGCGGGTCGCGATCCTGGACGTTGACTATCACCACGGCAACGGCACGCAGAGCCTGTTCTACTCGAGGAACGACGTGCTGACGATCTCCCTGCACGCCGATCCGAAGGTCGAGTATCCGTACTTCCTGGGCTATGCCGACGAGCCGGGCGAAGGCCAGGGGCATGGCTTCAACGTCAATTTTCCGCTGCCGTTCGGCACGGGATGGGATACGTATGCGCCGGCGCTGGACGATGCGATCGGCTACGTGAGCCGGTTTTCGCCGGACGCGCTCGTCGTCGCACTCGGCCTCGACACTTTCGCGGGCGACCCGACAACCCACTTCGACATCACGACCGACGATTTCGCGCGTATCGGCGAGGTCATCGGCCGTCTCGGTCTGAAGACCCTGGTCGTTCTCGAGGGCGGTTATTCCGTCGAGTGGATCGGCGCGAACACCGTGAGTTTCCTCGGCGGACTGGAGTCAGGCTGAGTCGGCGAACGGTCGGCTGGTAGTGCGGCGTTCCGCGTAGGATACCGGCTCGAAGTTGCGGAACCAGTCGAGCAGCCCGGCTGAAGGCAGCGGCTTGCTGAGGAAGTAGCCCTGCGCCCTTTCGCACCCGGCCTGGCTCAGCCGCCGCAAGGTGTCTTCGTTTTCCACGCCTTCCGCGACCACCTCGAGATTCATGTTGTGGGCGAGCTCGATCGACGTCCGCACGATGGCTTCGTTCTGTGCGTCTTCACAGAGGTTCATCACGAAGGATTTGTCGATCTTCATTTCATGGAGCGGGATGTTGCGCAACTGGGCGAGCGAAGAATGGCCGGTGCCGAAGTCGTCGAGCGAGATCCGGACGCCGATATCGCGCATGCACTCGAGGACGGTGATGGCGTGATTGACGTCCTGCATCACCGAGTTCTCGGTGATCTCGAGCGTCAGCGACTTCGCGCCGATGCGCTTGTCCTTGAGCTCCTGCAGTACGAAGTAAGGCAGGTATTCATCCTGAAGATCGCGCACCGAGAGATTGACGGCAACGCCGGCGTCGACGCCCTCGTCGCGCCACTCGCGGCAATGTTTGAGCGCTTCCGAGATCACGTACCTGGTCAGGTGGACGATCGTGCCGGCCTGTTCCGCCGCCGGGATGAAGCTGTCCGGCATCAATAAGCCGAGTTCCGGGTGTTTCCAGCGGACGAGCGCCTCGGCGCCGCAGAACCGCCCGTCAGGCAGCGAGATCTTGGGCTGGAAGTTCAGGAATACCTGGCCGTGTTGCAGCGCGCTGCGCAGATCGTTGACGATCCTGAGCTGCTGCAGGAAGTAGTCCTCGCGCCCCGCTTCATAGACCATGACCCGTTCCTGGCGGATCTTCGCCTCGCTGCGCGCGATGCCGGCGTTGCGCAGCAGGCCCGCGGCGTTCTTGCCATGGTCGGGGAAGGATGCGATGCCGATTTCCGTCTGCAGGTTGATGTTGACCCTGCCAAGGGTCACGCCGGCTGCGAGAATCCCTTCCATCTTGTCGGCACGCGCGAGCGCGTTGCTCACATCGCCGTCCGGGACGACGAGCACGAACTCGTTGTTGCCGACCTGGCCCAGGATTTCCTTGTCTTCCAGGTTGACCTTGAGATGCTTTGCGGCAAGCGTGACCACTTCGTCGCTCGCCTTGTGACCCAGCGTCGAAGAAATGGTGTTCAGTCGCAGCAGGCGTATGGACAGCACGCACAGGCCACGACCTGCGTCGTCATTCTCGATCGCTCGCTCGAGTAGCTGGGTGATGCGGATGCGATTGGGCAGGCCGGTCACGGCGTCGTGCATCGCCTGGTAGGAGATCCTGTCCTCGCGCTCGGCGATCGCAGTGCGCATCGCGTTGAAACTGGTCGCGAGTTCGCCGAATTCGTCGTCCGAGTCGACCCGCACGTCCTCGTCATAGTTACCCTTGATCATCCGCTTGACCGCGGCCGTCAGGTCGCCAAGCGGTCTTGCGACGCCGCCGGACAGCCACGCGGCCGCGAGCGCAACGAACGTCAACAGGAGCAGGCCGAACGCGATCAGGACGCGCCGCGCGTCGATGTAGGGGCGCATCGCCTCCTCCACGGAGCGTCTCAGCACGATATCGACATTGTTGGCGCGATCGACGAAGGGAACGTGCAATGCCAGCCAGTCATCGCCCTCGTTCTGGATCTGGTGGACCGTATTCGCCGTCCTCCTGCTGTCGAGATCCAGTTTGACCTCGAGGCCCGTCAGGTCGCGCAGACGTTCCAGGATGGTCTCGTCCAGCCGGAAGCCGAAGACGACCCAGCCGATCTGCACCGGGGCCATCAGCGGCACGGAAAAGGTGTGATAGAGGGTGTCGCCGGCCGACAGCGCCGACTCCGCCGGCCCGGTGACGAATTCCTCGTTGACGGCGGCGGTGATGACGTCCCAGTCGAGCGCGCTCGAATCCTGCGTGCCCGCGATCACGTCAAGTTCGAGATCCAGGTAGATCGCCAGGTTCGCGCCCACGCGCTGGCTGTGATTCTCGAGCACCGAGCGGATCGTGTCGGCATCCAGGGTTGCGGCAGCCTGTTTCAGGCCGAAATCCGCGGTCAGTACATCGACGCTCGTGCGCAGCTGCTCGCTCCGCGCCGTCATGTACTCCGTGACGACATTGCCGCCGATCGCCAGCGAGGTTCGGGCGCGATTGTCGACATCCTGTTCGACGGTCCGCATGACCGCCAGCAAGGTCACCACCTGCGCGATTGCGAGCGGCAATAGCGTCAGGAGCAAAAGCTTGCTGCGGAAACTGGTTCGAATATTCATGCCCTTTCCAGCCGGTCTTTCCTGGCCTCGAAGCCCGTTTTTGCCGTGCACGGTCGGCAGATTTCGGCTTCCCGGACATATTAGGCCGATTGAGAGAACGAGATTGTGCGACAGTTCACGGTTAGCTTTATAAACAGGCACTTACACTCGATTTGAGCATTCGGAAGGCAGGAATCGGGCACCCCAGTGAGCAGCATCCGACAGCGCGTAAACAGGTGGCTAGTCGCGCTTGCGTGGCTGCCCTTCCTTGCCTCCGCCGGCGAGCTCAAGGTGACGGTGCTGGACCGCGACGGCAACCCGGTTCCCAACATCGCCGTCTGGCTCGAGGGCGCCGGCGCAGGCGCGGCGACCGGGGGTACGGCGGTCATGGACCAGGTCGACACCGAGTTCGTCCCGCATATCCTCATCGTGCAAACCGGCACGCGCGTCGAGTTTCCGAACAGCGACGTCATCGCGCACCACGTCTACTCGTTTTCGGATCCGAACGATTTCATGCTGCCGCTCTACAAGGGCGAGGCGCACGACCCGGTTCGTTTCGAACATCCCGGCCTCGTCACGCTCGGCTGCAACATCCACGACCAGATGCTGGCTTACATACTGGTCGTCGACACGCCCGAATTCGCCAAGACGGATGGTGACGGCATGGCCGTGCTGAACACAGGTCCCGGTGTGGCGGGTACGGTGCACATCTGGAGCCCCCGTATCCGCGAGAGCGGAGAGATCCTGTCGCTGCCAGCCAGTGACGGCGACCTGGTGTTCAGGATAAAGGGTCGGCTGCGCCGGCCGCACGGCGGCAGCTCGGCCGGTGTGGAATGGTCCGACTACTGAGGCCGGCGCTCGCCATCTTCCTTCTGCCCTCCGCTGTAATCCAGGCGCAGGAAGCCTCGGAACGGCAGGCATTTACCGCCGGCATCGACCTCAGCTTTGTACAGACGTCGGGACTGCAATCCTGGACCGAGGGTTTCGTCGGCAAGCTGCGTTATGACGACGACAGCGACGGCGTCATGCTCAGCCGCGCATTCTTCGATTACGAAAATCGACTGGCAGACACGCTCGATCTCAGGACGTCGGTGGAGTTTTACGACGACGACCTGGGGTCGGCGGTCGACTTTACCGAGGCATACCTCGAGTGGCGGCCGGTGCCGAGGTCGCGGACGCGCTATCGACTGAAGCTCGGCGCTTTCTACCCGCGCCTGTCCCTCGAGAACACCGGCCCGGCCTGGAGCAGTCCGTATACCCTGAGCTCCTCCACGATCAATACCTGGATAGCCGAGGAAATCCGCACCTTCGGCGCCGAACTTTCCGTCTCCCGCCGGCCGCAGTTCCTGGGTGGCGAGCATCAGCTGGGACTGCAGGGAGCTATCTTCTGGAACAACGATCCGACCGGTTCGCTGCTGGCCTGGAAAGGCTGGTCGGCACACGACCGGCAGTCACGCTTCGGCGACGAACTGCCGCTGCCGCCGCTTCCGCAGATTCAGCCCGGAATGATGTTCGCGGCGCAGGATCCCTTCGTGGCCCCGTTCAGGGAGCTTGACGACCGGGCCGGCTACTACGTGGGCGCGGAATGGCGATATGGCGAGCGCCTGCTGCTGCGGGCCATGCACTATGACAACAGGGCCGATCCGACCGTGCTGGAGGATGGGCAATACGCATGGACGACCGAATTCGACCACGTCGGCGCCCGGTTCTCGCTGCCTGCGGGCTTCGGCCTGATCACGCAGTGGATGCGCGGCTCGACGGTGATGGGCCCGGTGATGAACGGCGCCCACGCCGTGGACGTCGAATACGAGAGCAAATTCCTGCTCCTGACCAGGAAGATGGACAAGCATCGGTTCTCGCTGCGCTACGACAATTTCGACGTAAGCCAGAACGACCAGACGCCCGAGGACAACAACCCGGAGAATGGTATGGTATGGACCGCGTCGTATCGCTACGCCCACTCGGAGCGGGTCTCGCTGGCCGCCGAGTGGCTCAGCATCAAGACGCATCATTGCGGCTGGGCGTATTACGATATCGAACCGACTGCCACGGAGAAACAGCTGCAGTTGAGCCTGATGCTGCGATTTTCGAATTGACCAACGACCAATGTGATCCGGTATGATCGGACCCCGGGGAGGATCGCAGGGCCACATGAAGGGATCAGCAAAGACCACCTGGCTTGTTTTTTTTCTGTGCATCGGCAACGGCACTGCGTTTGCCGACTCGGCTCTCCTCGCCGATCCGGCAGCGACGCGTCCCGCCTGGTTGATCGAAGTTCCCGACAGCGTGACCGATATCCTCATCGCCGAGACCGATGCGGCGACGATGCATCGCTTCGCGCGCGCCGGTAACGACATCGTCGAGATCGACCAGCGCTACATGTCCATCGGCCTGAATGGCCCCGGCAAGGAAAAAGCCTGGGATCGCAGGACGCCGCTCGGCGTGTATTTCATCACCGAGAGCCTCGACACGAGCAAGCTGCACGACAAGTATGGCGTCGCGGCGTTTCCTCTGGATTACCCCAACGCCTGGGACCGCTTCAACGAGCGGACCGGCTACGGCATCTGGCTGCATGGCGTCGATCACAAGAATCCCGATCGTCCGCCGCGCGACACCGATGGCTGCCTTGCATTGCCGAACGAGGAGATCCTGAAGCTGGTCGATCGGCTGGAACCGCTCGTTACCCCGGTCATCGTCGCCCGCCAGATGCGCTGGGCGCCGCCTGCCGATATCGACGCGCTGCGGGCTGAATTCCGGCTGGCGCTCGATATCTGGCGGCAAAGCCTCGAAAGTGGCGACGTTCTCGATTACCTGTCGCTGTATGCGAGCGACTTTCGTTATCGCGACATGGATCGTCGCGAGTGGTCCGCTTACCGCATGAACGTATTTGCGGCGAGAGAACTCGCGTCGGTCGAACTCCGGGACGTGATGCTGGTGGCGGATCCGGAAGTGCCCGACCTCTACCTCAGTCGATTCACGCAGGTGCTCGCCACGGCCGACGGCCCGGTGCAGACGGTCAAGCGGCTGTACTGGCGGCGCACCGAAGGCCGGCGCTGGCAGATCGTCTCCGAGGACTCCGGCTAAATAAAACAGGGCCCGTATCAGTGCACAAAAAAGAGCCGCAGTCTTCTGACCGCGGCTCTTTTCGTCTTGCCTGGATTAGCGGATGCTTTCGCGCTCGATCAGTTCGTCGATCAGCTCGAGCAGTCGCGGATAGCCGCCGGCCTCGGCAGCGCCGGTGCGGTATTTACCGTTGACGACCATCGTCGGCACGCTGGAAATGCTGTAACGACGCGCAAGGTCCTGCGCCACGCGCAGCTTCTGCGCGACCTCGAAAGAGTTCCAGGTGCTGGTGAAATCATCGCCGCTGACGCCATGCTTCGCGAACAATTCCTGGATCGAATCGACGGACGCGAGACGATTGCCGCGCCGATGGTACTCGGCAAATACGGCTGACCGGAACGTCTCTGGATCGGCGATCTTGCCGTTATTGACGAGCACTTCCTCGGTGTAATAGAGCTGCGCGTGCAGGCGGACGAGCGGATTCCAGATCGCCGGGATGCGCACGAAGCGGACGTTGGCAGGGATGTCTTCCTTCCAGCGATTGATGAACGCCTCGAAGTCGTAGCAATGATTGCAGCCGTACCAGAAGATTTCGGCGACTTCGATCTTGTCCGCGCCGCCAACGGTCGGCTGGGTCGGCGTCATGCGCGCATAGTGCGTGCCTTCGGTGAATTTCCATTCGCGATCGGCGCCTGCCGTCTCGGCCTGCGCCAGGATGATCGGCTGGTCCTCCGCCTCGGCTTCGTCTTCCTCCGCGGCCGATTCCTCGACCATCTGCGGGGCTTCTTCTTCGGCGGCCGGTTCTTCGATCGGCGCCGGCGCCTCGACCACCGCTTCCTCGGCAGCAGGGGCAGCCGCAGGTTGTTCTGCGACCGGCGGCTCTCCGCCGCCACAGGCGGCGATAAAGAATGCCATCAATGCGGTAACAATATTGAATCGCTTCATCGGGATAACTCCGGGAGGCAAATGTCGTGAACAGTCCTTATGACAGGTGTGTCCTCGATTGGTTTAGCAAGATTACTGCAGGCCCTGCATGTAGGACGAGACCGCAACAATCTCGTCTTCACTTAACGTCGCGGCGATATCGCGCATGACGCGCGTCGCGCCATCAGACTTGCGCGCGCCGCTCGCGTAGTTGCGCAGCTGTGTAGCCGCATACACGGCATACTGTCCGCGCACCGACGGTACCGAGGCCGCCGGGTTGCCGCGGCCGTTCGGGCCGTGACAGGCGATGCAGGCGCTCGTGCTGCTCTGCCGGTCGCCGCCCATGTAAATGCGCCGTCCGAGGTCGATAACGGACGGATCGGATACGGACCTGGCCGCAGCGGGCATGCTCTCGTAATAGACCGAGAGGTTACGCATGTCCTCTTCCGTCAGGGTCATGACCTGCCCCAGCATCAGCGGCTCCGAGCGCGAGCCGCTCTTGAAGGCCTGCAGCTGCTCGACCATGTAAGTGGCATGCTGGCCCGCGATGCTCGGCCATACCGGGTTGACGCTGTTGCCATCCTGACCATGGCAGGCGGCGCAGGTAATCGACTTTGCCTTCCCGGCTTCGGCGTTGCCTTCCACGAGGCCGTCTGCATGGGCGATGCCCGTGCCGAGGGCGATAGTCGCCAGTGCCGCAAACAATTTCTTCATAGCTCGTAACCGTACTTTCTCGCGCGACAGATCCGCTGCCGCTGCAAATTCGTTTGTGAAATTCAGAACAAAGACGTGATGTCAGTCCGTGTTGCCGGTGTCCGGCCGCCCGGCAGGCGCCGAATACCGAAACGACCAGCGGTCTTGCTGCCAGCCCGCGGAGCCGTCAAAATCGGGGCCCTTCCGGCTCAGCAAGCCCCAAATTATACACACATCGGGGCCCGTTCCCATGTCGCAGTACCCCGAAGCCAGGTTCATTTTGAGCGCCAATGCGGCCGCGCAGTTCCTGCCCGACACCGGTCGGGAGGTTGCCGTCGCGGGCCGCTCCAATGCCGGCAAATCCAGCGCGATCAACGTGATCGTCAACCGGCGCCAGTTCGCCCGGACCAGCAAGACGCCGGGCCGCACCCAGCTCGTCAACTTCTTCGAACTGGCGCCCGGCAAGCGGCTCGTCGACCTTCCGGGCTACGGTTTCGCGAAGGTGGCTGACAAGGTCCGCGCCCACTGGGGCCGGCTGTTGCAGGATTACTTCGAATCGCGCGAGAGCCTGGCGGGTCTGCTGCTGGTCGTGGACGTCCGCCGCCGGCTGACGGCGTTCGACGAGCAGATGCTGGCGTTTGCCGAGGCCGTCGAGATTCCCGTGCATGTTTTGTTGACCAAGGCCGACAAGCTGAAACGCGGGCAGGCGGCGACCGCGCTCCTCGAGGTCGAAAAGGCGCTTGCCGGCAGGGCGTCCGTGCAGCTTTTTTCGGCGCTGAAACGCGACGGCGTCGAGGAGGCGCGGGGCACGCTCAACGGCTTCCTCGAGACCTAAAAAAACCCCGGTTGCCGAAGCGACCGGGGTTTAAGAAAAGCAACAGGCTTGGGGTGACCGTGTTGCTCATCCGCTTAGGGAGGTAAGCGGATAAGTGACTAACGCACTCAGAAAGTTAGAACGGGTTTAAGCGCCCGAGTTCCCTCGCAAAAATAAATAACTGATTTTAATAAGTATTTTGGCAGGCCGGGGCGTCAATGCGCCTCGTCCCAGTTGTTGCCCGAGCCGGCGTCCACCTTGAGCGGCACGGACAGGTCGGCGGCGCCGGCCATCAGGGCGACAACCTCGGCGCGCACCTCTTGCAGGGATTTTTCGGCGACCTCGAGGACCAGTTCGTCGTGCACCTGCATGATCATCTTCGCCGGCGCGCCGCTCTGCTCGAGCCAGTCGTGGACGGCGATCATCGCCCGCTTGATGATGTCGGCCGCCGTGCCCTGCATCGGCGCATTGATGGCGCTGCGCTCGGCGTATTGTCGGCGCTGCATGTTGCGGTCGTTGATCTCCGGCAGGTACAGGCGCCGGCCGAACTCGGTTTCGACGAAGCCTTCCTGGCGAGCCTGTTCGCGGATGTCGTCCATGAACTTCTTCACGCCGGGGTAGCGGTCGAAGTAGAGGTCGACGTACTCCTGGGCCTGGACACGGCTGATGCCGAGCTGCTTGCCGAGGCCGAACGCGGACATGCCGTACATCAGGCCGAAGTTGATGGCCTTCGCCGAACGGCGATGATCGGCCGTGACCTCGTCCACGCCCACGTCGAAGACCTCGGCCGCGGTGGCGGCGTGCACGTCGAGGTCGTCACGAAACGCCCCGAGCAGCCCTTCGTCGCCCGAAAGATGCGCCATGATGCGCAGCTCGATCTGCGAGTAGTCGGCCGCCAGCAGCACGTGGCCATCCGGCGGCACGAAGGCCTGGCGGATCTTGCGGCCCTCGGGCGTGCGGATCGGGATGTTCTGCAGGTTCGGATCCGTCGACGACAGGCGCCCGGTCGCGGCGACCGCCTGGTGATAGGAGGTGTGGATGCGCCCGGTGGCCGGCGAAATCTGCTCCGGCAGCTTGTCGGTGTAGGTGCTCTTCAGCTTGGCGACACTGCGGTATTCGAGGATCACCCTCGGCAGGTCGTAGTCGTTGGCCAGTTCCTGCAACACGTCTTCCGCGGTCGACGGCTGCTTTTTGGGCGTCCTGCGGATGACGGGCAGGCCGAGTTCTCCGAACAGGATCTCCTGCAGTTGCTTGGGGCTGCCGAGATTGAACGGCCCGCCGGCGAGCTCATGCGCCGTGGACTCGAGTTCCAGCATCGCTTTCGCGAGCGCCGAGCTTTGCTTTTTCAGCATGTCGCGGTCGAGCAATACGCCTATCTCCTCCATGCCCAGCAGCACCGGGACGAGCGGCTGCTCGATGTTTTCATAGACCGATTTCAGGCTCGGCGTCTTCTGCAGTTCGCCCCACAGGTGCTCGTGCAGGCGGAGCGTGATCTCCGCGTCTTCGGCGGCGTAGGGCGCCGCCTGCTCGAGATCGACCTGGTTGAAGGTCAGCTGCTTCGCGCCTTTGCCGGCGACATCCTCGTAATGGATCGTGTCGACGTTCAGATAGAAACCGGCCACGGAGTCCATGTCGTGTCGCGTCGCCACGCTGTTCAGCACGTAGGACTCGAGCATCGAGTCGAACGCCATGCCCCGCATGTTGATGTCGTAGCGGGCGAAGATGTGCGCGTCATATTTAAGGTGATGGCCGACCTTCCTCTTCGACGCATCCTCGAGCCAGCCTTTCAAGGCCGCAAGGACCTCGTCGCGGTCGAGCTGCCCGGGCGCGCCGGGGTAATCATGCGCGACCGGGATGTAGGCGGCTTCCCCGGCCTCCACCGACAAAGAGATGCCGACGAGTTCGGCTTCCATGTAGTTGATGCTGGTCGTCTCGGTATCGATCGCCACCAGCTCGGCCGCAGCGATCTTCCCCAGCCACTTGTCGAACGCGTCCTGCGTCAGGACGGTCTCGTAATCGCCTTTGCCGGCAGCCGGCTCGTCGTCGCCGCCCGCTGCGCTGTCGTCGTCGAGCTGGCCCAGCAAACGGCGCAGCTCGAGGCGCGTGTAGATCTCGCGCAGCGTCGCCGTATCGGGCTCGCCGCGCTTCAAGTCCTGCGGACCGCTGTCGAGTTCGACGTCCTGGCGGATCGTCGCGAGTTGCTTCGAGAGTTTCAGCTGCTCGATGTTGTCACGCAGGCTCTCGCCGACCTTGCCCTTGATCTCATCCGCCCTCTCGATCAGCTTGTCGGCGGTCGCATACTCGTTGAGCCACTTGGCGGCCGTCTTCGCGCCGACCTTGGGCACGCCGGGGATGTTGTCGGAGGAGTCACCGACCAGACCGAGCCAGTCGATGATCTGTTCCGGGTACACGTCGAACTTCTCCTTGACGCCGTCACGGTCGAGGACCGTGTCGTTCATCGTGTTGACAAGCGTGACCTTGTCGTTGACGAGCTGCGCCATATCCTTGTCGCCGGTCGAGACGAGGACCTCCATCCCCGAATCGGCGGCCTGCTTGCAGAGCGTGCCGATGACGTCGTCGGCCTCGACGCCTTCGATGCGCAGTAACGGCAGCCCCAGCGCAGGGATGGTCTCCAGTATCGGTTCGATTTGCGAGCGCAGCTCGTCCGGCATCGCGTCCCGGTTGGCTTTGTACTCGGGGTAGATATCGTCGCGGAAAGTCTTGCCCGGCGCGTCGAAGACGACGACGAAATGCTCCGTGTCTTCTTCCGCCATCAGCTTGGCGATCATGTTCAGGACGCCGTGGATCGCGCCCGTCGGTTCGCCGCGTGAACTGGTCAGCTTCGGCAGCGCGTGATACGCGCGAAACAAATAGGATGAACCGTCCACGAGGACGAGTTTGCTGTCGCTCATCAGCTTACTTTCGCGGGCTTTTCCCGCTCCCGATTGAACTTGTCGTTAGTTTTGTATCGTAACCGGCGTTTCGTCGTCGTCTTCGTCGTCTTCCGCCGTTGCGTTGTTTTGTGGTGGCGGCGCGGAGTAAATCGTGCTCGGGTCGCCCGGCAGGTACAGCGGACCTTTCTGACCGCAGCCCGCAATGACGAAGCCGGCGAGCAGCAACAGCACGAATCGGTTCAGCGTCTTAAGCATGGCAATGATCCTTTGCGTGGTATTCATCGCATTGCACCGGATGGTATACCAGATGTGCCGCAAAAAGCGTGATGCACTGCACCGCGAGCCGATTTTGACATTGTCACTGACACGCCGGTTTCCATTAAACTCCGGGATTTTTAGCGGAAGGAGCAGGCGCATGGCGCTGCCGGAAACGATCGAGGTGGAGACCGGGGCCGACCTGGCCGGCGCAGTCATCTGGTTACACGGGCTAGGCGCCGACGGGCATGATTTCGAGCCGATCGTGCCCGAGCTCGGTGTCGAAGAAATGCCGCCGTTACGATTCGTTTTTCCGCATGCGCCGATCCGCTCCGTCACGATCAATGGCGGCATGGCGATGCGCGCCTGGTACGACATCCTCACGCTGGACCGCGGCGGGCCCCAGGACGAGGCAGGCATTCGTGAAAGCGGCGCCATGCTGGAGCAACTGATCGAACGTGAGCACGAGCGCGGCATCGCCTATGAGCAGATCGTCGTCGCCGGCTTCTCGCAGGGCGGGGCGATCGCACTGCACACCGCCACCCGTTTCACCGAGTCGCTGGGCGGCCTGATGGCGCTGTCGACGTACATCCCGCTGCGCGACAGCCTCGAGGCGGAAGTTTTCGGCAACGGCGACTCGCAATCGCGGGCGCTGCCGATCTTCATGGCGCACGGCACTTTCGACCCGGTATTGCCGGTACAGCTGGGCGAGAGCACCCGCGACCTGCTGAACGCCAACGGCTTCTCGGTGGAGTGGTATGACTACCCGATGGCGCACGCCGTGTGTCCGGACGAGATCCGGCATATCAGCGGCTGGCTCAGGAAGATCTATGCGCCGGACTGACCGGCCGCGATCGAGAACCTGAATTCGGACTCGCCGGCTTTCTCGCCTGCAGCGCCGAAGCGCCGCTCGCGCAACGACACGTCGCCCTCGCGGCTCCAGCGCAATACGGTCGTGCAGCGCGTGCCGTACTGGTCAGTGACGATGAAAGGCGCCGTTATCGCGCGCGCGAGTTCGAACGGCAGGTCGCCTTGCTCGATTTCCGAGACCGGCAAGACGCTGCGGTCGGCGAGCAAGCGCATCAGGTGCGTCTCGTCGACTTCGTCGCAGGCGATCAGGTCAGAGAGCGCGTCCCGCGTGCGCAGCAGTTTTGACCATGGCGTATCCAGCGTCGCGTTGCTCAGCCCGTATACGCCTGCCGGCAGCTGCCTCGGGCCGTCACCGCGATTCGATACGTACCAGATGCCGGTGTCGTCGGCGGCGAGCAGGTTGAAGCCGGCATAGCGCTCGCCGGCGATGCTGGCGACGAAGTCCGCCGGCGATTCCATACCGGTGACGAACGCGGTCACGAGTCCGCCGCGCGAATCGAGGCCGGCCCGTCGCTGCTGCCCTTCCCGGTAATTGGTGACGGTCGCGAAACGGCCGCTCCTGCTCATCGCGAGCCAGGTCCCGCCTGCCTGCAGGTCGCGGCCCGCCAGGATGTCATGCCGGTCCGGCCACCAGTGCATGTCCTGCGACGGGCGCTCATGCAGCTCGTCGCGATTGGCGGCCAGCAGCAGGCGATAGTCCGGATGCGCGTCCCAGGCGAAAGCGATCAGGCACATGGCGACGTCACTCGTCTTCCAGCCAGCCGTCGACCAGCCGCCTGGCAATCGACAGCCGGAACGGCAGCTTCGGGAAACCGGAGCGCAGCTCCTTGCGCGTGAACCACTGGGCATCCTCGAGTTCGCCGTCGTTGAGACGGATGTCGTCGGAGATCGCGTCCGCCGTGAAGCCGAGCATCAGCGAGGAGGGGAACGGCCACGGCTGCGAGCTGTGATAGTGCACGTCGCCGACTTCGACGTTGGTCTCTTCGCGGACTTCGCGGCGCACCGCGTCCTCGAGGCTCTCGCCCGGTTCGACAAATCCTGCAATCGTCGAGTAACGGCCCTCCGGCCAGCTCTCCTGGCGGCCGAGCAGGCAACGCTCGCCTCGCGACACGAGTACGATGATGGCGGGATCGACACGCGGGAACAGCGCCTCGCCGCAGTCGGGGTCCGTGCAGCGCCGCGTGTTGCCGCCGGATTCGGCATTTGTCGGCGCGCCGCACAGGCTGCAGTACTTCTGCAGCCGGTGCCAGTTGACGAGGGCGATGGCGTGCGCGACGAGGTTCGCTTCGTCGACGGGCAGGACGGTGCCGAGATAGCGAAGGTCGTGGAACTCGCCGTCGTTGTCGAAGGGCGGATCATCGCTGCCGACATCGAAGGCAAACGCCGGCTGGTCGCCGAACATGCCGAGGAACACGGACTCCTCCGGCGCGAGCAGCGGGTCGACTTTTGCATGCGGCAGGAGCGCCGCTTGCGGCGGATCGCCGGCGACCAGGCACTTGTTGCGCCAGACCGGGGCAAAGCGCGCGTCGGGGCTCTTCAGTGCGTCGCGGATCCAGTCGGCATCCTTGCGCCGGTGTCCGGAGCGATCGACGAATGCGCCTGCGAATACGTTGAGACTCTTCATGCGACGAAGAGTGTACCGAATGGTCGTCGATCTGGCCGTTACCGATTCGCTGCCGGGTTATCGTTGCCGGCGCGGCTCAGCGCACAGCTCGGACAGATCCGCCGATCCAGCGCATAGGCGTCCTGCACGTAACGGCTGCGGCAGCCCCGGCACTGCGCGAGGAACAGCTCGTCATTCAGCGTGATGCTGCGCAGCAGGTTCCAGGCCCACTCGAAGGTAAGCGCCGCCCGGGGATGGAGGAGGCGATAGGTCTCGTACGCGCGGCAGGCGCGGTGGCCGTATTCGACGTCCGGCCGGGGCCAGCAGGAACGAACCTTGTTGGCCTCGTCCACCCGCAGGAGCAGGCTGGTACAGAACAGCGCGATGAGGGTCGTTGCCTCGAGCTGGTTCCGGGGCGACTTGACGAACAGGCCGATCTGTCGCGGCGACTTGCCCCGCCGCCGGCGAACTTCCGAGCGGCCGGTGTCTCTGAAATAGGTCGCATACACCTTGCGAATGCGGTCATCGCTCAAGCCCGTGCACTCGCGGATCGTGCGGGTGCGGGCCTCGTGGCGAATCATCCTGAGCGCGAGCTCGAACTGGGCTTTTTCGGTGGCATAGCGATTGTCGGTCAGGCGCATTTCCTCCCCTTTATGCTAGTTATAGACCATATGTAGTGACTTTGGAGCCTATATCATCCATTATTGGGAAACAAATCAAAAATACAGTAAGTCGGGCTTGCACCGACAAACGCGGCAAACGACAGCAATTGGGGAGATTCGGGTATGTCCTTCGAAGGTCCGGGAGCGCGGGATTTCGACAACGTCGCCTCGTTGAACGCGGCATACCTCGCGATGCTGGGGGCGGAGCCGGCCCTGGCGCGCGGCCTGTCCGGCTGTGCCTCGACGGTAAGGGAGCGCCTGTTGCGGCTGACCCAGGGCGAATGCCGGCGGCTCGCCGAGACGCCGCTGCTGCTGTTTTCCTTCCGCGAACGTGACGATCGCTACTGGGACGGGATCCTCGATAAACGGCCCGAGCCGGGACTGTTCCGGTCGAGCGGTTCCGAGCCCGTCGATACGCTCGTTGCCGCGGCGCTCGGCTTCATCTGGCAACTTGCGAATGGCAACCCTTACGCGCTTCGGCTGATCTGCGGCGCGACGCTCTACTGGTGCGAGCGGATCGCCGAGCGCACGTTCTTCGGTTTGCTGGATGCCGTCAGGAACGCCGGGGATGTTCCGCGTTTGCGCCACGGTCACTCGGCAGCGCTCTGGGAGAAGCTGCTGAACGAAGGCACCAGCGCCGACCGCGAGGTTCGCCAGGCGGCGCAGCTCGCCGCCTTACAGTCCGTGCTGACCGACCCCGCGCCGTCGCCGGCGTCGTCGAGCTGGCGGCTGGCGGCAAAACGCATCGACTCCGCCGGAACCAGTGCCGCCAGCGTCCGCGATCAATCGGAGCGCTAGCGGCGATCCTTTGTATACAATACGCCGCGTCATGTACGCGCTATCCATCAAAGACCTGAGGAAAACGTATGCGGGTGGCGTCGAGGCGCTGAAGGGGATCAACTTCAACGTCGAATCCGGAGACTTCTACGCACTGCTCGGCCCGAACGGGGCGGGCAAGACGACCGCCATCGGCATCATTACCTCGCTGGTCAACAAGACCTCCGGCACCGTCGAGATCTTCGGTCATGACATCGACAAGGAAGTGGAGGCGGCAAAAGCGTGCATAGGCCTGGTGCCGCAGGAAATGAACATGAACCTGTTCGACTCGGTGCTGAACATCGTTGTCAACCAGGCCGGCTACTACGGCATCGATCGCAAGACGGCGCTGGTTCGCGCCGAGAAATACCTGACGGAATTGCGGCTGTGGGACCGGCGTACCGCGTCCGCGCGCGAACTGTCCGGCGGCATGAAACGCCGGCTGATGATCGCCCGCGCGCTGGTCCACGAACCCAGGCTGCTGATCCTCGACGAGCCGACGGCTGGCGTCGACATCGAGATCCGCCGGTCGATGTGGGACTTCCTGCGGCAGACGAACGAAGCGGGCACCACGATCATCCTGACGACGCACTACCTGGAAGAAGCGGAGAATCTTTGTCGCCATGTCGCGATCATCGACGAAGGCGCCATTATCGAGGACGCGCGGATGAGCACGGTGCTGCGCAAGCTGCAGCGGGAAGTCTTCGTGCTCAGCGTCAGGGATCCGCTGACCGAAGCGCCGGCGCTCGACGGTTTCGAGACCGAACTCATCGAGGAATGCGAGCTGGAGGTTGCCATCGATGCCGAGGACGATCTCAACAAATTGTTCGACGTCCTGAACCGGAACAATATCCATGTCCTCAGCCTGCGCAACAAGGCGAACCGGCTCGAGGAGCTGTTCATGGGGATCGTCGAATCGAAGCAGGCGGTCAGCCAATGAACCTCCGCGTCAACTGGATTGGATTCAAGACGCTGGTCCGCAAGGAGATCATCCGCGTCGCGCGCATCTGGGTGCAGACGATCGTTCCTCCCGCGATCACGATGACGCTCTACTTCATCATCTTCGGCAACCTGATCGGCCGCCGGATCGGCGTCATGGACGGCTTCGACTACATGCAGTACATCGCGCCCGGACTGATCATGATGTCGGTGATCACCAACTCCTACGGCAACGTCGTCTCATCGTTCTTCGGCGCGAAATTCGGCAAGCATGTCGAGGAGATGCTCGTCTCGCCGATGTCGAATGCCACCATCATCCTCGGCCATGTCGCGGGCGGCGTCATGCGCGGCCTGATGGTCGGCGCGCTGGTCACCGCGATCGCGTTGTTCTTTACCCGCCTGTCGGTTGCGAATCCGCTGGTGACCTTCTCGATGGTGATCCTGGCGTCCATCGTCTTCGCTCTGCTCGGATTCGTCAATGCGGTGTTCGCGAAGAAGTTCGACGACATCTCGATCGTCCCGACCTTCGTGCTGACGCCATTGACCTATCTCGGCGGCGTCTTCTATTCGATCTCGCTGTTGCCGGAGTTCTGGCAGAAAGTCTCGCTCGGCAACCCGATCCTCTACATGGTCAATGCGTTCCGTTACGGGATACTCGGCGTATCGGATATCAATATCGGCTGGGCATACCTGATCGTCGGCGTCTTCGTTGTCGGCCTGTTTTCACTGAACCTCGCGTTGCTGAACCGCGGCGTCGGCATCCGCGAATAATATGTGCGGGCGATTCGCATTCTATTCACCGGCCGAGGCGACCGCGGCGTTGTTCGGCGTGACCGGCAGCCTCGACGTCAAGCCGCGTTACAACATTGCGCCAACGCATTACATCGCGGCGATTCGCAACGACGAGGAACAGAACGCCGAGCTCGTCAGTTTCCGCTGGGGCCTGGTGCCGTTCTGGGCGAAGGATCCGTCCATCGGCAACCGCATGATCAACGCGCGCGCCGAAACCGTCGCCGAGAAACCTTCGTTCCGCAATGCGTACCGCAAGCGCCGCTGTCTCATCCTGGCCGACGGATTCTATGAATGGCACACCGAGGACGGCATCAAGATCCCGTACTTCATCTCGCTGGCCAGCGGCGAGCCGTTCGCCTTCGCCGGCCTCTGGGAGAACTGGACGAGCAAGGAAACCGGCGAGACGCTCGAGACTACGACGATCGTCACGACCGAGGCCAACGATTTTCTCAGGCAGCTTCATCACCGCATGCCGGTGGTTTTAGAACCGGACAGCGGGACTCGCTGGCTCGGCGGGGACATGGCGCTGCTCGACGAGTACGCTGACAGCGTGCCTGCCTTGCGCGCGTGGCCGGTCGACCGCAAGGTCAACAACGCACGCAATGAAGCGCCCGACCTGATCGATCCGGCCGGCGACGAGCTGGGCGAGCGGCCGTCAGAGCCGTCCCTGTTCGACTAGGCAGGACGCGACGTTTAAGAGGGTGCTGAATACTCCCGCGAGTGCATGAACCCGTCCCAGCAAAGCTTCACGAGGATCAGCGCTGCGGCAAATCCGGATGCGTTGAAATACCCGGGCCAGGCCTGGATCGCCGTCAGTGCAGCGACGATCGTCAGAAAGAGCGCGAAGCTGTGCTTGAAGGGGTACCAGAGCAGGGTCTTGATCCGCGCGCGACGCACCTCGCCGAAGACCAGGAAATTGATGACGAAGGCAAGCCCATGACCGACGGCGAAAAGCATCGAACACTTGAGCAATAAGGGCCCTTGGGCGCTCACGAAGTCGTTCCCTGGAATGCCAGTGAGCCCTACGTGCGCAACGACGAGCGCGACGCCGGTCAGGATAAAGATTGCGAAAAAGACGCCGCCTGATTTGACCAGCGCAAAGAGTGACATCAGCAAGCCGGCGCCCGGCGAGACATCGACCCAGCGATTTTCATAGGGATCGCCGAACAGCGACGCGGTCAGCAGTCGGAGTCCGCTGAACAGGCCAATCCACAGGGTCTCGAACCAGTAGACGACGATCACCTGGAACAGGCTCAGGTCGAGGATAAAGAACAGCAGCAGCATGCCGGCATTGGTGACGGTCAGGCTCAGCAGGGACGCCTCGCGCGGCCCGAAGCCCTGCGCACGGGATTGATTCTGAACGATATTTTCGCCAACCGTACGCATATCGCCATGCTACCGGCATGCCGGCGAACTCGCGCATACGGGGTTCACGGAAATGAGGCGGTATGCCGGGAATAGCCGTGGGGCATGATCGCCGGTTTCGGCGGCCCGCGACCGGCGAGCGGAGCCCGGCGCTTCCGGGGCGATCCTTCGGCTACTATTGTCCGGGACGACAGTAAACAGGCAGGCATACATGAGCACTCCGACCTCGGCGAACTTCAGCGCCCTTCTCAGCCTTCTTTTGTTGTCCGCGTGCGGTCACCAGGACCTGAAGCCGCCCGTTGCAGGCGAATGCAACAACTCGGCGCTGACCGGCTATGACGAACTTTTGATCATTGCGCCACATCCGGATGACGAGGTCCTGGGTTTCGCAGGTCTTGCGGCTGAGTTCATGCGCCAGGGCAAGCCGGTGCGCACGGTCGTCGTGACCGACGGCGACGCCTATTGCACTGCCTGCAGCCTGTGGACGACCGGCTCGGTTAACGGCAAAACTTGCGATGCTGCGACATTATCGAACCTCGATACGCCAGAGATCGACAGCCTCGCAGAAGTTCGCAGAGCCGAGAGCGTTGCGGCAGCCGCGGTGCTGGGCAGACCCGCGCCGGAGTTTCTCGCCTATCCCGATACCGGCATTGGCTTTGCAAAAGCGAATCTCGATGCCGGCGTGCCCGACATGCTCCTCAGCCGGTCCGATTTCTCGAGCTGCACGAGCTGCGGAGAATGCAGTACGGGTTTCGGCACCGGACCCGTCACGGCGCTGAGCGCGAACACGCTGATATCGTCGCTGGACCGCTTGCTCGGCGAATCTGCTCAGAATGCGCTGATAGCGACGACCCACTGGCTGGACAGTCACCCCGATCACGCCGCGCTAGGTGCGTTCGTCAGCGATCGTGTATCGGCGGCGAGCGAAGAGCGGACTATCGCCTTCGCCGTCATACATGCCAATACGACGAACGGTTATGCGTCTGCCGAGTGCTGGTACCCCGGACCCGCGGCGAAAGAGTGCGCATGCTTCGACGAAGAGAGAGTGTCGGCCGACGCAGCATGGCTCGAGGCACTTCGTGCGCATCGCGAACGGCCGGATTGGCCGCAGGTGCTCCCGGACGATGTCGACTACGGCGAGCCCTGGCAATTGTGCCTGGATGACGCGACCCGGCTTGCCAAGCCTCGCGCCATCGATGCGTTCGAGACACAGCTGGGAACGGCAGGCAGGGCGCCTGGCATTCTTCCGGAATCGCGCAGCGGACTGCTCGATTGTTCCGCTTACCTGCGTTCTTTCGGGCGGCGAACAGAGGTTTTTGTCGTCAAGCAATACCCGGAATGAAGATCGTCGGCGTCGAGCAGCCGTCTTATCCTCGGGCGCAGACATTCGGCTAAACTCAAGTTGCCTGGCGGCTAACGACCAAGCGCGTACTGTCGACGTTTCGGCATCGCGAACCCTGTTTCCTGAACACAAATTTCGAATACGGAGAAGATCATGTCGCTCGAGCAATTTGCGTCACTTGCAGAGATTCTTGGGCTCTTACTGGTTTTCGCGTCGTTGATCTATTTGACGAGGCAGCTGAAGCAAACGACCACCATGATGCGGATCAGCGCATCTGGCGAGCGTCTGCAGCGCGATACCGACATTATCAACAGCATCGTCCACAGCCGGGAGGTTGCCGAATTCTGGGCAAGGGGCGCCACGGAGTTCGAGAGCCTCGATGACATCGACAAGCAGAGATTAGTATTTTTCGAACGCCGGGCAATCTTGCATTGGCACAATATGTTCGGCATGCGGCAGCACGACCTCGTCCCGGAGCCGGACTGGATTGAAATGCAATGGATCATTCAGAATATCGGCCGTCGTCAATCCATCCGGGAGGCATGGAAAGCATTCAAGGACTCGTTCCAGACACCGTTTCAAGACTTTATAGAAGAGCAATTCGCAATCGCGGATGATGCGCAACTCCGTGGCCAGGCAGAATGAATGGTGCTTTCTGGCCCTTACCGGTGGGTCGGCAAAAAGTTGCGAGTGTCCGCTATACCCCAAAACTGGCCGCTCAACTGCTAGGATCAAGGTAGTTTTGAGCGGCCGCTAATGACCCAAAGCGGACGCTCACGGAGCCGAGGGCAGATTGAGTGGATTCAGCCAAACTAAATGACTGGTTGCAGGTGATCGGCATATTTGCGCTGGTTGCTTCGCTGATTTTTGTTGGTTTTCAGATGAAGCAGGAACAAGAGATCGCGATCGCTAATCAATATCAAGCTCGGGCTACAACTGCGGTGTCAGTGCAAGAGGCTAGGGACCAAAGTGAAATTGTCAGGCGGCAAGAAGGGCAACGGCATATTGATCTCTACGGTTGGCCCGAAGGATTTGATGAGGAAATGTCTGCTGAGGAGTTCGGTTCCATAATCTTTGATGCCAGACGATTGATATACGCCTACGACAACAATCATTATCAGTACCACGCAGGTTTTTTACCGGAAGACACGTGGCAATCGAACAGGAAGACGATACAAAGGTTGGCCCAGCAACCAATATACCACTACCTATTCGAGGCTAGTCACGGAGCATACCGACCAGCTTATGTCGATGTCTGGTACGGCAGAGACTCAGATCAGTATTCGGAGCCTGAGTAATCTTGTATTTCCGATGTCCGCTTTTGGCCGAATGCAGCCGGTGGACTGCTAAAC
>JABAOH010005931.1_pt1 | contig 25012 bp, 16 predicted proteins | sample 7062181 | NCBI WGS metagenome assembly JABAOH01 (sample SAMN14538630, study PRJNA623070) | marine sediment metagenome | biome: marine biome [ENVO:00000428]; feature: marine pelagic biome [ENVO:01000023]; material: deep marine sediment [ENVO:00002113]; isolation source: pool of 5 deep marine... | reverse complement strand
ATCGGTTTCTCGTCGAGCAAAGCGTTGGCATGCAAGGTGCCGAGCCGTGGGCGCTCTTGGTCGGCTGCTATACGTTTGACAAGACCGAAGAAGATGTGAATCTGCTCAGGAGACTTGCCAAAGTAGCTCAAGCGGCAGGGGCGCCCTTCTTGGCCGCCGCCGGTTCACATTTTGCGGATTGTGAATCAATCGCTCTTACGCCGGACCCGGACAATTGGCAATGGCAAACTAAACCGGTGGCAGCGCAACTATGGCAGGAGCTTCGTAACTCGCCTGAGGCGGCTTCTATTGGCCTGGTCCTTCCTCGATTGCTGCTTCGCTTACCTTATGGGAAGGATACCGAACCTATCGATCGATTCGATTTTGAGGAGCTGTCCTGTAATGCGGACCACGAACAGTACCTGTGGGGTAATCCCGCTATTGTCTGTACGTGCCTGCTGGCCGCGGCGTTTCACACATCCGGCTGGTCTCTTACCGGCGAGCTTCAGCAGGAGCTGATTGGTCTGCCCATGCATGTGTACAAGGCCGATGGCGAAACGCGCATTACCCCTTGCGCGGAGACATTCCTGACTGAGCGGGCGATGGAGATTCTCATTGGCAAGGGCCTCATCCCGCTACTCTCCATCAAGGGTCGAGATGCCGTTCGGGTTGCACGGTTTCAATCTATAGCTGAACCGAGCGCGCCACTGGCTGGGCGATGGCAGTAGCTTGTGGCAACCTCCAGGAGTTTCTGAACAAAGCAGCAGTGAAGTTTCCGGAATAATTAAATACCAGCGGGCAAGGCTCCACATCTCTACACAGTGAAGTGAATTAAACAGGTTAGGCCTTCCTCTGATAACTCTGCCTCATTCGCCACTTCCCGAATCCTCTATAAGTTTTTTAGTTCGTTCGATAAATTCCGGACTCAGGTTATATGGGATACTGCTCGTAAGGGGAATCACCCTGAGGGAAGCCCGCAGGCAATATAATTGCAAATGTGTTGGCTCACCTATAATTATATCCATCCACTGGTTTTGAAGGGGCATTAGCAGAAGAACAGATGTATTAATGCCAAGTTTCGTGAGCAAAAAATTAGTCCACAGAGGCACACTTTCTATAACAGGGGGTGGGGAGGTGGGAATACGAAGCGAGATCGGACGGAAATTCGCGCCTTTGGGATTATCAAGATGATCTCGTCCAACTTCACGCTCAATATGATACAGGATACGGAGAAGACCTTGATGATTTGGGCCTCCCATTTCCGGATATTTGGTAAGCTTCGCCATTACGTCCGTGCAGTCAGTCGGCAAAATGGGTGAAGGCTCACATTGTTGAGTTAATTGGCGAAGCTCCGTTTGGGTGTTTTCAATGGTCAAGCGGACGTCAGACGCGGAAGTCGTTGCAGCACAAGTATTTTCAACTCTTTCCAAAAATGACAAGATATTTTTTAGCACCCAATCAAGTGGTAATTGACGACACTGAACACAAACCACCATTGGATAGCTTGTGCGTCCCTTGCCGTCCCGAGAAGACCACAAGCGCCCAACAATTAAGTTACCGTCAATACACCAAACGAATGCATGTTTAAATTCTTCGATTGGTTGATTTTCCTGGAGCTTATCCCAGCTTCCGGAGTCAATGTTGCCGCCGATACCCTGAACATAAAGTATACGTTTTACAGCGATAATAATGTCTGTTTCGAGACCAATATCATCGATGTGGTCATCCCAACCAGGGTGTTTGCCGAATGCGGCAACAAAAACTCTTTCGGATGAGGCATCCTTTCCCTTCGGAATTAAACGCCTTGCTAATCTTTTAAGAGGAGAACTCAATAGCTTCGTCTCGCTAAATCAATACCTGCTGCTTCAACGATTATCCATGTTATGGCTTCAGGGGCCAGTCATTGCCTCTATAAAATTCACATCGACCGGTTGTTTGCAATCGATGTCTTTGAAGAATTCAAGGTGCAAATATAATATTCCCCCCAAACTCTCTTTGCTGTCAACATTAAGCCTGATGTATCCTTTTTTTTGATTGTCAGAACCCTGATGTAACATTCTAAGACAAGCCCATGGTCCCGAGAATTTTAAAACCCTACGCGGTTCGGTATCTGATGGGTATTGGTAAAATTCGACATGAAGCTCCGGCCCGGGATATTTAACTGTACATACGTTTAAATCCTTCCTCGAACGCGTGTTAAACCGCTCGCTCTCCTTATTTCCCTGGACAAATCTTAATTCTGTGAGATAGTCAGACAAAGGAACTTCGCCCTTCTGCAGAAGACTACGCTGCGTCCTCTCGCTCAGTAGTTTTATCCTGCAGTAGCATAGACTTCCACTTCTGGGAAGCCCCCCGAAGATTTGTTCGATTTTCTTCGAGTTGGGATCTATTGGTGTTTCCTGTTCCTTTAGCCGCTTAAGTTCAACATCTACCTCATCAATGTTTGTCTTCTGGCCGGACCCGATTGTCCCCTCAGGAAAACTCCTCTGGGAATGAGTTCTATCAAACAACAAACGCACCCTGTTAAAATCTTCTTCCATCAAATCATCCTTGCTGCCCGGATCCAAGGGAAATTTGCTGCTGTGCTTTCTTAGCTCATTAAGTGCTTCTGTTTTCTCACTTTGTACTTGGGAGGTTAATCGACGCAGCATGCTACAGGTTAGTTTTACCAGGTACATGTCCACAAATTGTGCTGGTGATTTATAAGAAAAAGGCGCATAGCTATCGCGGAAAGCAGCCGCCCGCGTGCTCAATAAAGTTCTCCGCTTTGTCTCGGCATTACCTCTCAATGCAGTCCAATTATCAAGCACCCGCCGGAATATATTTGTGGTATCGTACTTGTCTTGCTTGACTTTATTCAAATTCCTGCTGAATAGTGTGATGTCATTAGTGTCCGGCGGTGCATATTTATTCTTATCAAGCTCGGTAAGAACCGCTTCGAGCGGCTCACCAAGACCAACTCGCAGCTCTTCTAACACCGCAGTAGCTACGACATTCTCGTATCGCTCCGAATCACGCTTGGCCTTGTTCTCAATAACACGATTAGGCACTGTTTTGAACCAGTAACGCAGGAACTGTTCTGCATATCTTGTGTAAGTTTCGTTTGCAGCCGTGTACTCTTTTTTGAGGCTCGTTTCTTGGCTCAACTGTTTTTCTAATATATCTCCAAAAGATTTCCAGGCACCGAGCATAGCTGCGGCGGCGTTCGGATCATATCTCCTGTCGATAATTGTTGTTGAAATGTTTGCCCAATCCCATTTACTTTCTTTTTCTATTAACTTCTCGAGATCTTCGATGTTCTTAGGAGCTGCATCTAAGCTGCTTTTCATGATTTGATAGAGCTGTCTTTGCTGAGCTAAGGCAAGGGCCAAGTTAGAAATAGAAGATGCTTCTTGGAAACGAGAAACAGCGGGGTTGGGATCATAGTCTCGTAACTTGCCTATATTACGACTTGCTTCTGTGAATCCTTCCTCCGCCTCTGAAATGGCTCCAACCACCTCATCTACGATATTGGAGATGGACTTTGTTGCGTTAAGTTGTTCATTCGCCTCCGAATATATTTCGTAGCGGATTGCGTATAAACGTCTGTTCCTCGGGTCGCGAGGAACTTCGGCGTAAAATTCTTTATCAAACCGAGCAAGTTCTTGTCCAAACCCGCTCTCGCTTAGTCTATTTTTTATTCTCTCAAGAGCATTCTCAAGCTCGCCCCGCATATTACTAAGGAATACTTGCTCTACCTCATTGACGTCCTTCAAGTCGCTAAGAAGGAAATCGTAATTTTCGCTGACATCTTGTAGGGCACGCTTTGTCTGCTCGGTCCACAGAGGTACAAGTGATTGTGGATTTTTGAGGGTAACAACATAATTGTCAATACTTTCCTTGGCTCTTTTGAGATTCTCAAAGCTTTCGTTCCAGTTAGTGGTAAATTTATTCGATTGTTCGACTGTATAGTGATTGTCTGTTTTGGGACCAAGGTCATCACCAAGAGCTAAAATACGGGTTTCAGCAGTATTGAATTTTTCAAGAGCATATTTGAGGTTCCTCATGGTCTGGACCTGGGCGTAGTCTCGATTTTGTTCCCCCAAGCGGTTTGGGTCATTCCAATATTCATTGAAAAGTTTTATTCCATGTTCTATTGCTATTTCGAGGTATTGAGAATTAGGATCTTTTGTCCGAAATACAGGAGGCCAGGCTCTCAGCCCCATGGCTTCACGCTTTCTTTCCCCTTTACCGTTAATCCGAGCATAGATCATCCCAAGCGGCCGATGTAGTTCGGCTTTGTCATCCTTGAACCTTTGAATTTGGTTAGGGTCGTGTTTAAAAATGTATCCAAAGAGGGGATCTAAGAAAGTTTGAGCAGAATACTCACCTTCTTCATTCAAGGATTTAGCCGCTTTGACCCGAATTAGTTGAAGCAAGGCACCGGTCTCAACATCTTGAAGTGTCCAATTACCATTTTCTTGTGTCTCCATTATGTCTCCGGCCGCATCCAGGAACGAGCGTAGAATACCTTCCTCATAAACAATACCTTGGGCCTTGCTCAGGCTTTCTGCTTCAATACCCTTTAGAAACTTAGCTGCCGGAGCAAAAATCCAAGGTATTTTCCATCGGGCTACTGAGTCGGCAAGCTGTGCAGAAAATTCAAATCTCGCGAGGTCCCCTCCTGGTATTCCCGCTTTGCCAATATATCTATAACTATCTTCCCCATCGCTCCTTAGCACTTGTAGTTCATTCGGTTTTCCTTGAGAGATATTAGAGATTAAGCTCGCTGAGGTTGCCAAATAACCGTTCATCTCGCCGACGGACCCGCGAAACGAAATAGCTATGTAGATAGTGAAGAAGAGAAGTAGAATCACACTTGCGGCGGCCGAAAATAAAACTGTGGCTTTTCGTCGCGAATGTAATTTCTTTGCATTCGTTGCATGTGTAACCAGGCCCTTCTCGCGAAAAACCTTTTTCATAAAAAGGTCCCTGAGAAAAAACGCCCTGTCGCGTTCCCATACTCGTCCATCCGGAAGAGAATCAACTGGTACTCCGACGGATTCGGCGAGGTCTTCGTCCAAAGCTGAGCCTTCTCGCATTGAAGAGGTGAAATAGATACCGCGGAAGAAAAGCGGCTTGCAAGACCACTGACTGCCGACACTGAAGACCAACTCGAGGTATCGAGCCATTCGCGGAGCGATTTTAGTAAGACTTTGAGGGAATGCATACAACGTGTCTGTCTGGCACATCTGTTCGGTTCCAGGTTCATCGGATCCAGACATTATATCCTGCAATAATGCAAGTCTGCGCCGGTAAAGGCGGCCCTGAATTGTTTTCAAGTGCTGGTCAATAAAACCAGGATTATATGATTCGTCGAGCGGTGCGGGGTTGGACCAGCCCATTATCTGGTGCTGAAGTTGTGGGTCTTCCAGGTTATCAAAGAAATCACGGAATCCATTAATAAGGTCGCTTTTAGTAACGACCACAAAAACAGGAAACCGGACATCCAGAGATCGCTGGATAATATCAAACTGCTTGGCAATCTTGGAGGCTTTTTGCTCAATTTCATCAGCGGTATCTTTAATAAGGCTATCAGAAGGAATTACTAAAAATACGCCGTTGATTGGGCAACGCGGTCGAGACTTTTTCAGCAGCGTTAGGAACTCTTTCCATTCACTTGAGCCCCCTGTTTCTACCTCTTCGAACATCAATCGCCCGGCGGTATCAAGAATGACAGCGTGATCGGTGAACCACCAGTTCATGTTAATTGTACCACCAGCACCTTGAAACTGGTCCTGTAGGCCTGGGGGAAAACCGATGTTACAATGACGTATAGCTTCAGTCTTTCCTGAACCGGGTTCACCGGCAATCATATACCATGGAAAGTCATAGAGATTCTTGCCGGCAGCGCGGAACTTCTCGATACCATCTTCGAATTTTTTCCGCAAATCATCCACACGGGCCATGTGTGCAGCATCGCTAATTCCCTGTGGTGCTGTGGTAGCACTATCGACAATGCCGCGTTCCATCGGCGCTGACTTGCGTTTCTTCTGCCATTTTAACAGGTACCGGTATAGCAAAAGAAGCAAGATTATAATGGCAATTCCTATAAACACGACCCAGAGTACCCGTGGGGGAAAAACATACCACATCGCTGTCATAATACCCCCACCGGATACCACCAATAGTCCGACTTTGATGGGCGTCGGAAGATTCATAAAGCTTGAAATTCTTGGATTCATATTAGTAATCACACAAATTTTGGTCTACTTGATATTGTTATATGTCACTCAGTGACATAGGCCGACTTTTCATGTTCAATGATCGTATCGAGCGAAGTGGTCACATCATCCAACGTCCATTTGAGCAAGCAAAAGTACGCTATGCTCCAAACAATAATGAGACCTATTAAGGTGATTCCGATACCTACTAACTTTGTACTTGGTGGCTCAACGAAATCTCTATCATCTACATTTTCATAGGCCTCCGGGCAAATATAAGACTTTTCATCGGCATCCATCATACCAGAAATGCGAGCGGAAATTTTCGACATTAACCTCTGGATACTTTCCGGCTGTCCGGTATAAACGCCCGTAAAACCCAAACCGATACAAGTGTAAAATATCACTAACCTCTCAGTTGCAGCGTCACTCGAATCCACAAGGTTTTCATCCAGCAGGTCAAAAAATTTCTCGTCTCCAGCTAATTCGTTTCTTTCACGACCCAGCTCGTACCAATCGTAAGCAAAAGTCAGTTTGCTCTCTTTAATCATGAAATCAACAAAGAAAATTAGAGGTAATTCAATCTTCTCGTACTGGGCGGTCAATCCTGCATTATTTAAAGACTCCGCTCTCATCACTTCGAATATTCTCTTAATCTCGTTGCGTACCTGGTCCATTTCCAGAGTGCAACCCGAGCGTGCTAACCGACTGAGCCGACATACATATTGGAAAAGCGGCTCACATAATTCAAGCAGTGTCATTTGTTATGCCTCCGTATCCGGAACAGTCATATATAGTGTAACATCAAAGTCAGAAGATTCAATTCCAGGCCATCGCACAGCGCACGCTTTTTCTTGCGTTATCCTCTCCCAGAGCCGCGCACTTTCACTCCGCATCACCCGAAAATAATGAAGTCCTACTTGGGCTGGAAGTTCAACTGGTGGATACAATTCTTGGGCAAGCTTCACACCGAAGACTCGCTGATTTGCAAGACTCTGTGGCATAAGTTTAAATTTATCACGATCCAGGACCAATTTTGCCAGTTCCGAAGGGTCTTGCTTTGTTTTAATAGCAAGAAAATATTCATTTGGTAAGGATAATGCTTCGTCACTTAGAGACGCTGCCAAGATTTTTTGCTCTTGATCCATCGTAAAGGGAACTTTAAGAAATCTTGCCTGAACTACACCCTTGAGCAGCGCTCGAATCCTGGTAGTAACCTCGTTGAAGGCAATTGCCGGGCTGTCATGATCGTATTCAGGAATCTCGAACTGGTCCCGGTCAGGACGCAAGGCAGCAAGTTCGGCAAGTAGTTGTCTAAGCTCTATATACATTCCGAATGGTGTAACGCCACTGGGGGCATGGATAAGAGAGGCAAGGCTGGCGCTGAACCGATTGAGCGTTCTGAGACGGAGCATTTGCTCAAATTGAATACCACGTATGTTTTCAATACTGAAGCCGCCACGGTTAATTTGTACTACCAATTCGTTCCGGCTGGCCATAACTTGGTTAGTTATATCTCGAAGTAGCTCGCTCAATACGGGTGAGCCACTAATGACAAGGCATGCGGGAATATATGCCGGATCTCTACGAGGCAATCCGATATCCTCACCCGCCGCGTGGACAATGCGCATCAACGGTAATACTTCGAGATCTGAGCTGTCATCAGTGTCGAGCAAAAGCCTGGCGTTTATCTGGCGGACAAGGATTGGCTGTGGATTTTCACCCGTGTTTTCATCGGGTCTTTCGATCTCAACTACCCGATATGTATGCTTAGTACGCCAGTCTTCACTACCTTTTTCAATAACATTTCCTCGAGAAGGGTACCACACCGGCACACCAAGAGTGATGTTTAATGGACCGCTACTCGATGCAAATGCTTCTTTTATATCAAGCGACGGAAGATGGGCATTATCGGGGACGTTCACTTCAAGACCGCTCGGCATTACAGCCCGGAGTCGGTCGAATGATACTCGCATATTTTCCAGCTGGTCGTCAGAAACTTTTGCCTCTATCACACCATAAGGATAACTCCAAGACAAACGGCGTTCCCTTGTGAAATTTTCGAGGATATACCTTTGCATGGACTGGAGATGGTGAGGCTGAAGGAAGAGACCTTCGCACCAATGAATTTGGCCTTTTATCGTCATAACGTACTACCCCAAATTAAGGTCACCGACTCGTTCTTTTCACTAAAGACTCCACGTAGTCAACGATGGCCTTTCTTATCTCCGTCTCGATGGTGTCTTCGGTCAATGTATCCGCCAGTTCGACATATTTTCGCCAGCATTTTACTTCGTGACTAACAAGAACGCTTTTATGTTCCATTCGGACCAAGGCTGAAATCTCGGAAGGCGAAAACTTGGCGAGATGACTTTTGGCGAACTGACCACCTACTCGACCAACTGCTGTGGTAATAGCTGCAACAAGTCGTTGCAATTCTTTAAGGTCACTATCAACTTGCTCCCGAGACACTTTGGAGTCATTGTACATGAACTGTCCTATGGCATTCTTCAGATCGCCGGGCGGACTAATGTTTGACCGAGGGGACAATTTGCGCCATGTATTCCAAACCAAAGGCTCAAGTCTGTACACGAAGTCAACAAGTAAGATAATCAGTTCAGTCAGCCGGTTGGCATCGAAACTCGGCCTATCATCAAGATGAAGCTTGGCCTTCAGTTTTTGAATTGATTCATCAGAATAATCCTGTCGTATTTGTGGTTCTACTTCTTCTCCTTCTTGAAGGCTTTTGATAACATTTTTTTTCTGATCTTTAGAAAGTGTCGGGGCGATTTCTATAAGGTTGCGGACAAGAAAATCGGGGTCGCTGAGCTTACTAAGCTCCATTGTGGAACCACCCTTAGCCTCTCGTTCTTCCAATATCGGCTGAGTACTAAAGCTCAGGGTGGGAAATCTTGTCATCAATCTTTCCAAGAATTCATTCCGCTCATTGGGCAGGACCATTTTCAAAGCCCGTTCAATCTCCTCGCAGAGGTACTCATTTCTAGTTTGGTCGCTCTCGTCTGCGAAGTCCACCTGTATCAGACGGAGACGATTTGTTGTCTCGCGAATACAATTTTCCAACTTTTTATTATTCTTCGCAGTCACAGTTTTTCAGTCCTCTCGGGACAGAATTTTAGTATCTAAATAAAGACTATTATCTCCAGTATTTTCGCATTGTCAACAATAATTGTAAGTGCAAATTTAGTTCTTAGTGGAACACCACATTTACGGAAATATGTTAGGCAACCAAATTTCTCAGTACAAGGTCGCCCGCATCCTTTTCAAACTTCTTACTCCTAAGCCATGTCGACCATCCCAATTGGCCCATTTTCCCCAAAGAAATACTTGGAACCTCTATAGCTCTTAATATCAACTGAATCTCCCAGCTCAATTCATCTCCGATGTAATTCTTCACCCACGCGATAAGCCGTCGAATACTATCGCCTCCCGGTAACATACGCTGGTATTCAGAAAAATGCATAGGTCCGAACCTAATCCTGAATTTTTGCTGACACTCCCAAAAACGAGACCCTATAATCAAGGTGGATCCCATTTGTCCGTTTTCGACAGATTCCCCTAATCGGCAGCAATGTTCTTGTGGAATATCGATCCACTGTCCAACAAACTCTTCAATATACACAGTTATTCCAAAATAGTCCTGAAGAATCTCTCGCAAGCCCTCGGCATTCTTGGTCTCGCAAACAAGACGCCCGGAATAGTGAAGTTTCCCGACGTCAGGGACAGCATCTCTGTTACGAAATGAATCTTCTCCTATTCCAAATAGACTTCCTATGTAAACTGCGAACGGGTCCTTTTCTGTGCGATCATGGCTCACACTTTGCTGGTTACATGCCCATGCGCGATAGAAAAGAGATATCATTCGATGATTAAAAACATTAAGGAAGCTTGCAAGTGTTTTGTCTTTATGGTTTTGTAATCGGTCATGGACATATTCAGTTATAGGCAGGGGCAGAGGCCCGTTGGTACCGAGAAGTCCGAAAAAATTAACAACCATCCGGCCGGGATATTCGTCTGTAGCTTCGGAATAGGCTTCGATGGTTGAAGGTGTAAACGCTAAAGACACATTTTGGCAGAATCTGACGGGATCAAACTGAGGTCGCTGTGAATGTCCGATTCGCGGCAGGTCCGGGTTGGCGCATTCGAGCCGTCGCACCGCTTGGAAAAAGTCGAAACTATAGGGTTTGTCCCGTAATGCCTGCGTTACAGAATTGGACGCAAGCCGTCTCTCATTTTCCATCGCATAATCTCTCCACGTTCAACTGTGTTCACTACGGTTTCGGTAAAAGAATTAATCGAAACATATTTGGTGAAAAATTGTTCAAGAACAGCACCAAGCAGGAACACCCCACTCCCCTCGAACGCCGCTTCTTCGAGAGTTACTCTTACCTCCAACCCGCGTGCAAACGCCATTGATCCCGATGTTGTGATTCTACGAGTGATTGGCTTGCAACCTATCGATTTGATGCCATCAATTTGCTTGTGAGTTTGCAGATCACCGGTGTCACTGTATAGTCGCAAGAGGTCGCGGAGTGCTGACGCACCTTCACGCTCATCAGTATCGGTAAGCGAAAGATAGTTTAGTGACAGGTGATTAATAATGCGCCACGCAATTTCCCCCTCGGCGTGAGATGGCTTGGGCATGGTTGGGGCCCCAAGGCAGCGAATTGATGTGCAAGGCGCTGTCTTGTCCATAGTAAAGTCGGAGCTTCCCAGTCCGATTGGCATATGGAGGGGCAGATCACGGTTTGTACACAGGGCCTCCATGCCTAACTGTTTTAGATCGGTACTATACGGTGCAGCGGTTGAATCAACAAGAGATATGTACACTTCACTGCCAGTATAGCTTCTCGACCTTCGGCTTTGCAACCTTGCGTCCTGTGACTGTGGCCTTGGAACTCGGTTCGTAACATAATAGCCGCCTGTACTGCTGTCTCCCAGGTCTTTAGCCAAATAAAAAGGGAGAAACTCCTGTAGCTGGTCTGACATGGCACCATAACCCATTACCTTGGAAAGTTTGTAAACCTCGAAGTCCCGTGCTCTGGTTCGGTCCGGAACAACATGAAACTCAAAGACTTTGTCTGATACGAGTATGCGGTCCAGTCGTTTTTCAAACAGATTTATTGCCGGCGAACAAAATAACCCAAAATTATCAGCATTGACTGCGCCCTCAAGTTCAATATTCGATTCTCGAAACAAGATGATGAGGTCCAATTGATTTTGATCACAGCTTTGGATTGCAGCACTCAAATCTGTAAGTTCAATGAACATAAATCGTTGAGGAAATGCAAAGTACTCATGCAAAAGACGATATCCCTGAAAAGACCGCGCATCGTAAGGTAATAGTTTTTGTTTATTTTCGAAACCCACACGCCGAATACAAGAAGCATCAATGACCTTGTGCCACTTTATGGGCTTAGTTGTTGGTTGGGCCACAACTGCCACGGCATCTGCAAAAAACTGTTCGTACAAATGCATTGGGATCTCGCCGGCTCCCATAAGATACAAAACCAAAGAATCCAGTTTCAACTCGCTAAGGTTAAGTCCTGCAGTGGATTGGATCCGGATTTTAATTCCAGCCTTGACATTGGATAAATTAGGTACTTCGAGCGAGGCCAGCTCACGTGTATAGTAATTTGCTTCTTTCACCTGAATAGGCCAGAGGGTCACGTCGTGTGCAGTACGGTATTCGCATCTGGTTTGGTCTGTTTTGCCCAAAGTGCTGTAAAGCGAAGAGCCACGGGGCATGAAAAAGCCATCAGCTAATCCACTCTCATCCAGGTCTGGCTTGAACTGGACAATACACATAGATGGTGTGGGTGCCAAATAGTGGGGGTAGATGGTTTCGAGCAAAGATTGTGTAAACCTCGGAAACTCTGCATTAAGTTTGAGCTGCACTCGCGCAGCGAGAAAAGCAAACCCCTCAAGCAATCGTTCAACAAAAGGGTCCTGGCACGGTTGAAACTCATCCAGTCCACCAAGGCGGCCTGCTATTTTCGGGAACTCCTTTGCAAACTCCGCCCCCATCGCACGAAGATGCGCAAGTTCGCGATTGTACAAATCCAGCAGACGTCTATCCACTTGGTTCACCCTTTAATTTGTGGTGACCGGTTTCCAAATCGACTTCTGTCTTAACAAAAAGATGGTCCGGCAACGGTTGTGCCCACATCTCGCCCTCTATTTCGAACGAGATGGTACGGATGTGTCCCGAATCCAGTGGAGTGACAATACGAACAGACAGTTGTTTACGCGAAATTCGCGGCTCAAAACATAGAACGGCTTGCTTCACTTGTGATTCAAACTCAGCCGGACTGATTGCTGAGATAGTTGCACCGCATACATCGGGTATACCGTAGTTTAGCACAGATCGTGCTGCTTCGCTAAACTCATATATATTGTCGTGTAATGGGTGTCTCTTCGTATTTAATATCATCTCCAAGTCGCGAAGTACTGCCCTTTTGTATCTTCGTAGTGATACTACGCGTTGGTCGCGGCTTTCCTTACTCACCTCCGGCTCATCGTCGGTGAGGCGATCAAGCAGGCATGGTTGCAGACGATCCATTGGTGTAAGTTCAGCCATTATTCGTCTCACCACCTTGTTGGTCTGTTTCTGGGTGGTCCAAATCTATTTGTCGTATCTGGAGCAGCGGGAATTCATCTTTGTCGGTGGCAAACATGCGCTGTCCCAAGCCAAGGTACAGATCGCCTGGTTGTTCAGCCCACTCGGTCTTGCGGGCCAGTAGTATAGCACTATCTTCGCTGGCTTCCGAGTCTGGGTACCGTGTTGGTATCAGGCCGGTCGTTTCACCACCATTGACCCATGTGAAGTGGGCGGGAAGCCAGACTACGTCACGCAGGTCGGCTGGGGGTTCAATTTGGGTTCGCTTTATTGCTGTGAAGGGCACCCAGTAGTATTTGCCGTCAAAAATGGCCTCGAGTATTGGGCCAAGCCTGGAATCAGCGTCACAAATCCATTCGAATGGTTGACCATCAATAGAACCCGCAATAGCAGGTGCCGCGTCAAATGCACGCTCTCGCAGTTTCTGTGACGCCTGGTATTTTCCTTCCGCAATCATTTGGTTGGCTTGTACCAACCAGCTAATCCACTCAGCCGGTTCGCCGAAAACAAGCGGTGAGCGTTTGCCGTTGAATATCTCAGCTCGCAATGCCTCGCAATTGAGCGCTGCTCGGCATACCTGGGCCATGAGCAAATTCATGGGGTCAAGTTCCGCCGCCACGTTTAGCTGAGTCAGGGCTCGTTCCCAATCTCCAAGAACAGACAACATCTGGAAAAGGAAAACTCGGAGCTTGGCATTGGCAGGGTCAGAGCGTATCTGATCCTCCAGAACAGCAAGCGCCTCAGTAAGCTGGCCGGCTTGCAGTAATTCTTCTGCTTGCATGTCAGTACCCTCGGTAGCTGTACAGAATATATCCCCACCGGCGATGTCTTGGAGGACAGGCCGGTAAACGGTCGTCAGACTTCAATGAACCAGTATCAGCCGCCCTTGTTGAGCTCCAAGTCCCAATTGGTCTTAACGTCGCCCTTCGGCTTGCCGGTCTTATGGTCCGTTTCAGTATAGACCCATTCGATTTTGCCGTAGTTGAAAGTAACTTCTTCAAGAGGTAAAGCTTCACCACCCTGAGATGAGCCCCCTGGGCGGACCGACGAGACAATCGAATCTGTTAATATGTATTCCATGTATTTCTGCTTATCGCCAGTGGCACGGCAGAGCTCGATATTAATTAATTTTATGTGGGTGCCGTTGCAGCAGTAAAGATTTAGCTTGGGCGAGGCTTTGTCGAGCGTCTTCACAACAGAGAAGTCCTGGTGGTCGCATCGCTCGGCGCTGCGGCCGCCGCCGCTGCTGACCGACCCTGATGACATTTGTGAAACACCATGACTATACGATAGCAGCTCAATCCATTCCGTGTGTTTGTCGTCGGTGCTCTCACCCGGCACGCCATCAATCTTCAAAAAACAATCAAAAGCCATCTTGTCAACTCCTTATAAAACAAAGTAATCCTATTAGTTTCAATTCTTAACTTAGCTACCTAAAACATCTTAGGAGCTTCACATTTAAATTACATTAACCCATTAACCTCCACCTTTAGCTGAAGGCAGCTTGGATACCAATCGCAGCGAAACAGACAATCCCTCGAGCTGGTAGTGCGGCCTCAGATAGAATTTGGCGGAGTAATAGCCCGGGTCTCCTTCCACTTCGTCAACCACAACTTCCGCCGCTGCCAGAGGATACTGTGCCTTGACTTCTTCGGAGGCGTGAGGATCACTGGTGACGTACTGCGTGATCCACTTGTTAAGCCAGGTTGCCATGTCCTCGCGCTCTTTGAAAGACCCGATTTTATCCCGTACAATGCACTTGAGGTAATGCGCGAATCGGCAAGTTGCGAACAGATACGGCAATCTTGCTGCCAAATTTGCATTTGCCGTTGCGTCAGGATCATCATATTCGGCCGGCTTTTGCAGCGACTGGGCCCCGATAAATGCTGCATAATCTTCGTTTTTCCAGTGTGATAACGGCATCAGGCCGTTCTTCGCTAACTCCGCTTCCCGTCTGTCTGTGATGCCAATCTCCGTTGGGCATTTCATATCAACCCCACCATCATCGGTGGGGAAAGTATGGCAGGGAAGCCCTTCGACTATTCCGCCGCTCTCGACTCCGCGGATACTTGCACACCACCCAAACTGCTTAAAAGACCGGTTAATATTCACACCCATTGCGTAGGCTGCGTTTGTCCAGAGATATTTTGAGTGCTCGCCTCCAGCGGTCTCCTCTTCAAAATCAAAGTCTTCGAGAGGATTCGTTTTGGCACCGTAAGGTATCCTGCCGAGAAATCGCGGCATTGTTAAGCCGATGTACCTTGAATCTTCAGACTCACGCAGGGACCGCCATGGGGCATAGTCGGCCGTTTGGAAAATTTTCGTCAGATCGCGAGGGTTGCTGAGCTCCTGCCAGGAATCCATGTTCATCAAGGTGGGGGCGGCCGCGCTTAAAAATGGGGCGTGGGCCGCAGCGGCAATCTGGGCCATCCCGTTAAGTATTTCAACGTCCGGAGGGCTGTTATCGAAATAATAGTCACCGATGAGACAGCCGTACGGTTCGCCGCCTGGTGAACCGAACTCTTCTTCGTATAGCTTTTTGAAAAGCGGGCTTTGGTCCCACGCTGTACCTTTATACTTCTTGATAGTCTTTGCCAAATCTTTCTTGGGGAGGTTCAGCACACGTATCTTCAGCGTTTCATCCGTTTCTGTGTTATTTACGAGATGATGCATACCTCGCCAGGTGCCCTCGAGTGCTTGAAAGTCCTCGTGATGCATGATTAAATTAATCTGCTCAGACAGCTTCATGTCTATCTCGGCAATAATCGCTTCGATTGAGCTGACCGCATCTTCGGAAATGAGCGCTGTTTCTGCCAAAGCTTGTTCAGCTAATGTTTGCACTGCCGAAGTGATAGCCTCTCTTGCATGGTCGGATTTCGGCTTAAACTCTTTCTTAAGGAGTGCTTCGAACTCACTTGGTTCTATTGCCACAGCCTCAGCGGCCTGTGCTTCTTCTTTTTCTTTCTCTTTAGCCATCGGACGATTCCTCCTTAGAAGTTTCGGTAGGTTCATCTTCCTGTTTTGGCGCAGAAGTCAGGGCATTTAGCAAAGCCTTGTCTTTAAGGACCTTCGCCATCAGCTCTTCGGCGCCACTTTTACCATCCATGTACGACAAGAGGTTTGACAATTCCGTCCGGGCTTTCAACAGCTTGTTTAAAGCGTCAACCTTACGCGCCACAGCCGCTGGGGAGAAATCATCCATACTCTCGAAGCTGATATCGACGCTCAGATTGCCTTCACCCGTCAGTGTGTTAGGTACTTGAAAAGCAACTCGGGGTTTCGTTGCTTTAAGCCGTTCGTCAAAATTATCTACATCAATCTCAAGGAACTTACGCTCTGCAACGCCGGGCAAACTCTCTTCAGGCTTACCAGATAAATCAGCCATCACACCCATCACGAAAGGTAAGTTGATTTTTTTCTCTGCACCATACAGCTCCAAATCATACTCTATCTGCACACGGGGGGCTCGGTTACGAGCTATGAATTTTTGACTACTTTTCTTTTTTGCCATGCTTGCTCCTTTCTCAACAAGAAATACTTAGCGCCGAAACTATCGGCAATCTTAGACCTGCAGAATAGCATAATATTGGTTACTAACTCGACTGATCAGTACCAGAATCACTGCTGCTAACTCCACCAATCATTTCAACTTGGTTCATGCCATCTGGACAAAAATCCTTAACGACTTCCAAAAAGCTTTTCGAGACTAATCTTTGCGCTCTGCGCAGAAGTAAGGGGACCGGACTGGATGGTTCATGGCGGTCGAAATACTGGCAGACTTTATCGAGAGCCAAAAGGGCTTCTTGGGCGGATTGGATGTCACCCGAAAGTGATATTGCGCCTTTCTTTTGTTCGGTACCGGGTACTGCGGCGCCCTCCTCGACAGGTTCTCCGTGTCCCCGCTTTGCCAGATATTCCTGAACACGTTTTTGGATATTTCCAAGAACGCCTCGAAAACCACTAACGTCCGGAGTCTGGCCTTCTGAAGCGCGTTCAGAGAACACACTCATTATGGCCGCTATGTGTTCAATAGCTTCTTGGGTGGCTTGGGATGTTGCCAGGAGTTCATCCGTTGCGGTATCCTGAAATGCCGCATCAATTACTGCCGTATCGGGAGCTTTTGCTTTCTGGTCATCTGAAACCGTAATCTCTCCTCTTGCAATCTGGATGTCTCTAAGGCCAAACCTTCCCATCTGAACTGAATTACACAAAGGCACTTCTGACAGCCGTTGCTTGAATTTCATAGGGTCCTGTGCACTGACCGAAGTTGGGGACAACGATTGTAAAATATTGATTCGTTCAAGAGGGTCGTTATTATCCTCGGGGTCAAGTTGAGGGTAAAGATGGTCCCAAAAACGTTCCAGCAATCCGCGGAGCAGAGCCAAGCCATCACGCAGACCGTGGATCCCCTCCAGCTTTAGAAGGGAGATGGTAAGGTACATTACAACCCTAAGGTCTTTCGAGCGCTTTAGCAGCTCGGAACTTTTGTCGCGAACCTCCCGCCAGTTCGGCTCTTCCGCCGCTTCCTCCACACCCTCTACTACCCCGCCGCCAGCCTTGGTTCGCAGCATGTCTTCGAGAGCCAGGAAAGAGGCGTCGTAGGAAAGGTCCTCGCCGCAAGGGGACTCGGCACTCACTTCAGAAAGAAAACTTTCGATATCAATCGCCATTGTAAATCCCACCAAATCAATAGATTAAAATGACCCGCTTTTGGTCTAAAGTAATATTGCAGCCGTATTTTCAGCAAAAGACCATAAAGCTAAGAACATTCTAAAATATCACAAACAAAATCGACTGTAAAGCTCAAACTCGACGAGCCTCTTTACCTTTCACTCAGAAAGCTTCGAATACTGTCTAACTAATCGGTGCTTATTTTCAGACTACTCACAGGAGGACTTAGAGCTTCCAGAGTAGAGCACATCAATCCAAGGTTCTGGAAAGTTTCTCTATAATAAATGAGAGATTTTACTATGGTTGAGATAGTGTGTCAAACTTTTTTCCTTTTTTCCAAAAAAATATATAACTTTTTGTTAAATTGTACTTTATGTTCTCGTTAGAGAGATGTAGTTTAGTTGTAATACCTCTGTTGTAATTCGCCGCAGGTTATCCGGGTTTTACTGATAAAACAGTTCTTTCATCGAGGCAATAAAAGAGCATTTTGTCATATCTTGTAATCGGATAGGGGCGAATGCGCTTTTCAGCTCTTCCAGGCGAGCCGCTCTAAAAAAGGGGGGGTAAAAAGATAATTTAGGAAAATACCTCTTGACTTTTCCGTGCACCTGACAAAAATGTTACTTATATTGGTAAATTACTAAATCATGAGAGAAAAGTCGGGCCAATAAGATTGTGGCAACAATCGTAAAAAATAGTCTTACAGCAACAGGATGAACTAACAATGTGCTGGATTCATAAGGTTTACTTGTCAGAGAGCATCTGGCCAATTGAGATATAAGGACGTTTAGGATGTTAAGAGCAGAGATATACTGAATGTGTGTATCCTGTATATCTTTCAACCGACAAAAATAAATGACTATCCACAAATATTAAAGAAGGAATTTTATGTCAGATGGAGAAAAGCATAAATTTATAGTAAATAACATGCCGATCGCGCAACGCCAGTATGGTGCTGAGGGCTTTGAGCTCGATGACAAGACGGCTCATCGCATTAGCGAGACACGCGGCGGCGGGCAGCCCTTGGATGGTGCACTGCAAGAGCAGATGGGTGCCAGTTTAGGCCGGGATTTTAACGAGGTAAGGATTCACACCGGCGCCGTAGCGGATGATCTCAACCGCCGGCTCAGTGCCAGAGCCTTTACTATCGGTTCGGACATCTTTTTCACACGAGGCGCCTATGACCCGGACTCCATTAGCGGCCGGGAGTTGATCGCCCACGAATTGATACATGTGGTGCAGCAGCGCAACGGCGGGGTGAGCGGGGATGCCAGAGGCATGACCGTCCGACCGGCGGGCGACGAATTTGAGCAGGAGGCCGACAACCTGTCCCAAATCGTAGCTGGTACGCGGGAGGTTCTGACCGAGCCGCGCGTCCAGCGAAGGCTCCCTGAAGTAGCCGTAGTACAGAGGGCTTTGAGAGATCGAACGGTAAACATCGACAATTTTCCTGATTTCGGTCCTATAAACAACAAGACGTGTCTTGGGGTCGTAATTTACTGGCTGTGCCTTGAAGCATTAGAGGGGACCGCGCCCACTGCAGAGCAGTGGTTGACCGCGTGCGATAACAATCCCCAGAGCTTTATGGATAACTTGGCAAATGAGGGCACCAAACGCTCGCGCCGAAGTTTTGGCCGTGCCATAATTGTGGCAGCCGGGTCGGTGTTATTCTTCACAAACGCAGGACGAGTGGCGCATGCGTGTGTGATGGGCAACAGCGCGACGGGAGCCTTGGGCCTTCAAGGCGTCAACCAGGGAGGGGGGTGGTGGACGGGGGGGCACGCGGGAGCGTGCCCGATGTATAGTTTATGCTCCCATAACCCATCAGAGATAAACTGGTCAGGCTTGTTTCATTCTGATGTCAGAGTAGGGAAGGTCGATCACTCTGTCTACACGGTGTCTGGAGTGACAGCTGTAAATACCGTAAAAAGTAATTTGGGGATACCTTAAGATACTTGCATACCAGCAGTCTCAGGAACCAATTCGGGAGGCAAGCGCTGCCAAACGGTTTTTGATACCTTATTCTTACCTGGAAGTCTCGCTGTTGCTCAGCAGATTTGACGTTGCACGTATTATGGTAAATATAGTTGAAAATAAATCGTGAGGGAAGCTATGGCGCAAACACACGGCGCAACACTATTTCATCTGGACCGGCCGCTGGACGGCAAGAAGTTCAAAAAGGTCCTAACTGATGCCGGGTATTCGCAGACGGCACTGGCCGAGACGCTGGGCATATCGTGTGCGCATGAACGGCAGGATGTAGAGGTTGTTTATCGCCGCGTTAAGACAGACAACCCATATAATATCCTGGTCCGATTGTTTTGGCTTGGACGGGCGGTGCCTGAATCTTCTCTTAACAAGGAGTTGACGAGTCTTGACGTTAAGGAGCTGGTAGGGATCGGCCTGCTTAATCGTCAAGATGGGATGGTTCGGTCTGCTGCTAGATTGACACCATACCATGACCTGTTGCTGGTGAGCGATTTCTCGCCGGAAATCCATCGTGAATTGTCGGCCGACCATGTCCTTGGCGTGGGCGCTGCTTCTTTGACTCTTGCCAGCTTGACGGTTCGCCGAAGGGTAAAGACGGCCCTCGACATTGGCACGGGCGCAGGCATACAGGCCTTTCTGGCCGCCTGCCATGCTGACCAGGTCATCGGGACGGATACTAATCCACGGGCGTTGAACTTCGCCAGGTTCAATGCCAAGCTAAACGGAATAGATAGCATCGAATGGCGTGAGGGGAGCTTTTACGAAACGGTTGCAGAGCAGCAATTCGACCTGATCGTATCGAATCCCCCCTACGTTATTTCTCCGGAGTCCCGGTTTGTTTTTCGTGACGCGAATCTGCCGGGCGATGCCGTCTCAGAACAGGTTGTGCGGGGGGCCGGGGCCAGGCTGTCTGAAGGTGGTTTTGCCTGTATATTGTTCAATTGGCATCATCAAGACGAAACGGACTGGGATTCTCGACCGAAAAGCTGGATGTCGAATACGGGCTGTGACGGCTGGCTGATATGTTTCAAGTCCACAGAACCTTTAACCTACGCTGCGGACTGGCTGCGCACCAGTGTAGGGCAGAGTTCGCCGGACTACGGACGGTATCTGGATGAATGGATGGCATATTATAAAAAGATGCAGATCGGGCGGATTAGTGCCGGTGGAATAGTTATGCGAAGACGAAGCCGGCAGGCCAACTGGTTCCGAGCCCATGCGATCGATAAAGGTCGCTGTACTGGCTCTTGCGGAGACCAGATTGAACGTATATTTGCTGCCGAGGATCTACTTCAGACCCTCAATGACGACCGGCAGTTGCTGGAGCAACGTTTTCTGTTTGATGAACACCACCGCCTGGAGCATCAGTTAGCAGTTCGGGACGGCTGTTGGACTGTCAATAGTGAGCACCTTTATGCCTCCGAGGGGATTCCATTTGCCGGGAATATGGACATGTATATTGCGAATTTGCTGGCTGGCTGTGACGGCCAGCGAACCTTGCACGAGCTTATCGAGGCAGTGGCCGACCGAATGCAGACTGACCCGGAAAAGGTAATTCCTGCCTGTTTAGCCACTGTTCGCAAGCTTATGCAGGCCGGATTTCTAAGTTCAGCTATTGAGCCTGAGACGGCGAATCCATAAGAAAAAGTGTACAGACGGACACCCCTTGACTACAAAGCAAGTTCAGTTTACTCATACGGGTGTCTTATTCGGAATTCCCTGTGTCATCTAAATTGCCACCTCAGATGCTGAACTTCAATAGCAGCAAGACGTTGAGAAGGAAATTCATGGTATATCCAGTGTAATGCCCGGCCGAATTACGTCTGGATTTTTGCCGATGAGACCTAAGTTGGATAAGTAGATTACGTCCCAATACCCAGGACTACCGTAGTATTTTTCTGATATCTTAGAAAGTGTATCACCAGCTATAACAGTGTACTTACCAGGGGGCAGGAGGCGGTTGACGCCTTTGAGCGGGTCTTCATCGGAGCCGCCCACAAACTGATGAAGTGCCATTTTACTTAGCAAATTCCTGAAGTTTTCTTTTATGGGAGCGCGACGAAATTCCTTTTCGGTTTGGTTCTTTATTATCGTAGTGGCTTTGACTGCCGCTTTCATTGCCTCATCTGCTAATCTCTCTTCCTTCTCACTCCCTAACGACTGAGAAGCTGCCCAGTCACCAAGCATGACACGTAGATTCTTTTCGGATGGATTTTCATTGAGCTGAGCAATCGAGTTCTCGAGCATCTTATCTGCTGCCTCGCTCGCCGCTTTGAGAAGTGATTGCGCCAGTGGGTCGTCCTCATTTTTCAACATCTTCTTCTCCGCTTCGAGAAGTGCCTTCTTTATACCTTTCTTTGTTGGCTCGACCACGATAGAAGACTGTTGCGTTTGTGACTCGGGCTCCGGAGGCGATTCTGGAGTTAAGCCGACCGGGCCTCGTGGTGACCCTTCCGGAGCACCGCGTGGCGAGAGTGACGGTCGTTTCGGGCCCTCAGAGAGCTGTTGTTTTTTGAGAGCTGCTAACAGCCTCTCGTATTCGAGCTTGGCAATCATATAATTCTTGAAGGCGTTGAGGTAATCCTGGATAAGCATTTTTTGTGAAAGCTCGTTAATAAACTTTATGTCCGGAGCTCCTTTGTGCATTGGTTTGTATGAGTCCGCAGGTGTAACCTCCTCCCTGGAGTTTTGTAGCCTGGCACGTGCCTCTTCAAGCAGGGCTTTTGCAAGGCCATATCTCATCTCGGCCAGTTGAACACGTACTTTCAGGGACGCGTTATGCCAATTTTCTCGATAGTATGTACCCATGGCATTTTGCCAATGCTTAAGTCAAGATTTCCTAAGTAACCGTTCGCGCACACTATTCGTGGGAGACGTTAGCGCCATTATAGCGGTAATGGATGAACCGTGCAAGCAAGATTTTCGAGGCCGGACTCACGTAGCTCAACCAGATTTTCTGGGAGGCCCACGCTGCCCGTTTTTCACCATTGAAGAAATTCTGATTACACGCCGATTTGGATAGCTCCCTTATCATATTGCAAAATCGACCTAACCCACATTTTCTTAAAATGTGGCAGACTTTTTCAGCAAAATAGATTATTATTACACAATATCTTATTTTTCAGGGACAACTAAGATAAAAATTGGTTGACATAGCGGAGCATTTTAGCTAAACAACCTGTTTAAACGTAGTAAAAGTAAACATTGTAGCAACATGATGAAAGAAGTTCCAATGTGGGGCATAACTTTATTAACGTACGCCAAGACGGCGAGAGGGAACGGCAATGGCTGAAATAAATCGCACATCTCTATTTAGTAAGCTCAACAGTTTGGGCTATAAGTCTATCGAAAGCGCTACAGTTTTCTGTAAGCTGCGAGGTAACCCATATGTGGAATTAGTACATTGGCTGTACCAGATTCTGAAGCTGCCCGACTCGGACCTGCACCATATCATAAAGCAATTTGAAATAGACCCATCCAGGCTTGCCAAGGACATGATGGAGGAGCTGGATCGACTGCCGCGAGGGTCCACATCGATATCAGACCTGTCTTCTCATCTTGAGGAATCTGTAGAGCGGGGATGGGTTTACGGAAGTCTGTTATTTGGGGAATTGCAGGTTCGCACAGGCCATTTGATAGTTGGCATCCTTAAGACCAGCGGTCTGAAGAATGTCCTTCTGCGGATCTCAAACGAATTCAGCAAGATCAAGCTCGAGCAATTAACCGATGACTTCGCGAAAATTGTAGGCGGTTCACCGGAAGAAACGCTCACAGCAACTGATGGTTCCTCGCTCCGAGCTGAGGCCGAAGCCGCTCGTGGTCCCGGAGAGATGGCACCGGCTGCGATGGGCAAACAGGAGGCACTGTCAAAGTTTTCGGTGGACCTTACCGATAAGGCTCGGAGCGGGGATATGGACCCTATTGTAGGACGCGACGACGAAATCAGACAAATAGTTGATATTCTGATGCGCCGCCGTCAAAACAACCCGATTCTGACAGGTGAAGCGGGAGTTGGCAAGACGGCAGTTGTTGAAGGTTTTGCCCAGCGTATCGCTGCCGGTGATGTGCCCCCATCAATTAAGGATGTGTCGCTGCGTGTACTGGACGTAGGATTGCTCCAGGCCGGTGCCAGTATGAAAGGTGAATTCGAGAATCGCCTGCGTCAGGTTATAGAAGAGGTTCAAAGCTCGCCTAAACCGATTATTCTGTTCATCGACGAAGCACATACTCTCATTGGTGCCGGTGGCTCAGCAGGTACAGGTGATGCCGCAAATTTGCTCAAGCCGGCGTTGGCTCGCGGTACGTTACGAACTATCGCGGCCACTACGTGGTCGGAGTATAAAAAATATATTGAGAAGGACCCCGCACTTACCCGTAGATTCCAGGTAGTCAAGGTTGATGAACCCGAAGAAGAAAAGGCAGTAATGATGATGCGGGCAGTGGCTTCGAAACTTGAGAACCACCACCGCGTTCAGGTATTAGACGAAGCCCTGGATGCAGCAGTTCGGCTTTCGCACAGGTATATTCCTGAACGGCAACTGCCTGACAAGGCCGTGAGTCTGACCGATACTGCATGTGCAAGAGTCGCCATAAGCCAGCATGCAGTGCCACCGGAATTGGAGGATTGCCGTCGGCGAATCCAGGCTCTGGAGACGGAAATGGGAATCATCGGCAGGGAAGCTGCAACCGGGGTAGACCACACAATACGCGAATCTGAAATCACCGAGAAACTTGAAGCCGAACGCGAAAGATTAGCCAAACTGGAAGAACGATGGACAAAAGAAAAAGAGCTGGTTGATGCTATCTTAGACATCCGGGCCAGATTGCGCAAATTGGGGGAGGGCACTATCGAACAAGCGAAGACCGTGGGAAAAGAAGCTGGAGAAACCGTCGAGAAAACTGAGGCTGCGCCTCAGGCCGATACGGGCGAGCCTGCCGAGGCAGCGCCCGAAAAATCAGAAGAGCCGGATAAAGAAGACAGAGAAGAGTTGCTCAAAGAGCTCAAATCACTACAGGAACAGCTCAACGAGCTACAAGGTGAGAGGCCTCTGATTCTTCCGTGTGTGAATGCACAAGCCGTCGGTGCGGTAGTTGCTGATTGGACGGGGATTCCGGTCGGTGGAATGGTAAAGAATGAAATCGAATCAGTTCTGAATTTATCGGATACGCTCAAGCAACGCGTTATTGGCCAGGACCATGCACTGGAAGCAATTGCCAAGCGCATAAGGACGTCCCGCGCCGGCATAGAAAACCCGAACAAGCCGATCGGAGTAATGTTCCTGGTGGGGCCCAGCGGCGTGGGCAAGACCGAATCGGCACTTGCTTTGGCTGAAGCTTTGTATGGCGGTGAAAGTAACTTAATCACTATCAATATGAGTGAGTTCCAGGAAGCCCACACGGTTTCAACGCTTAAAGGCTCGCCTCCCGGATATGTCGGCTACGGCGAAGGGGGTATTCTGACAGAGGCCGTGCGAAGGCGCCCCTATAGCATTGTTTTGCTCGATGAAGTTGAGAAAGCTCATCGCGATGTGCA
>JABAOH010005788.1_pt2 | contig 25031 bp, 29 predicted proteins | sample 7062181 | NCBI WGS metagenome assembly JABAOH01 (sample SAMN14538630, study PRJNA623070) | marine sediment metagenome | biome: marine biome [ENVO:00000428]; feature: marine pelagic biome [ENVO:01000023]; material: deep marine sediment [ENVO:00002113]; isolation source: pool of 5 deep marine... | reverse complement strand
TTGATACAGTGAAGTATCGATCAGGATTTCTTCTTCGGCTTGAGAAGAAATGACTTGAGGGAGCCTTTCTTCTGCGGGCTCCTCTTTTTCCTGGATAGTCCGTTGGGCTTCAGGCGATTCCTTGGCGTAAGGAAGCTGTTCTGGCTTCTTTGCGATTTCTGTGATGCTTTCAGCCGGGATTTCTGGCTGAGGTTTTTTCTTGAAGAAAATCGCTTGGTAGAGAACCAATACCAGAAAGGAGAGGACGATAGCGACTAATACTCTTTTTTCCATTGAATATCCTCTTAAGGTACGTGATCGACTCCTCCAGGATGAAAAGGATGGCACTTAGCAAGCCTTTTGCCTCCTAAAAATATTCCTTTGAGAAAGCCGTGTTTTTTTATTGCTTCAGAGGTGTACACCGAACAAGTCGGGGTGAAGCGACAGTTGCGTCCGAACAGAGGGGAAAGGAGCAACTGGTAAATTCTTATTAGGAATATGGCTATTTTTTTCATGGAGAAGAGTTATTCTCGGAAATGGATTTTATGGCAGCCAAGTAGTCTTCTTGAAGCTTCTGCCAGGAGGCCCCGAGGATCTCTTGTTTGACGATAATGATGATGTCAATAGAGTCTTTGAGCAAGTTTTTATTCCTTCGGAATAATGTTCTTATCCATCTTTTGAATTTATTTCTTTTAACAGCATTTCCGACTTTTTTACTGACAACGACTGCCATTCTGGAAGAACTTGAAGCGCTGGAGAGATAAACAAGATTGAAATATTTGCCTCTGTAACGCTTGCCTTTTTTATAAAGGTGGAAAAATTCCTTGTTCTTTCTTATTCGTTCGGGAGGGCCAAAGGTTTCATCCATTAACCCGCGAGTCTTTTTCTGCCTTTTTTTCTTCTGTTCTTGATTATGTGCTGGCCGCCTTTTGTCCGCATGCGCACTAGAAAACCATGATTCTTTTTTCTTTTTCTCTTGTTGGGCTGGAAAGTTCTTTTCATCTTTTTAATTCTCTGTGTGTATTGTCAGAGAAAGTATGTTAATAAACCTTCTTTTATCTGTCAAGCTAGAAAAGAGGGCGTTCCTTTTCTCTGCCAACGTTCTTTTTTTTCTTTGCATAAATTTTGACTTCACTTACATACCGCGGCGTGCCCGCACACAGAGGAGATTTCATCCAGTTTGTGATGATGAAAGAAGGAGAAAAAAGGTTCAATTTTTATTGGAAATTGATTTGACTCCTTGGGATGGATTGACTATAATAATCCCCCATGGACTCCTTCAAGGTTGGTGAAACAATCATTTATCCCAATCAGGGGCTAGGCATTATTGAAGACATCCAGGTCGAAGATTATTTCGGGGAAAAATCCAAAGTGTATCACCTGAGGATTATCTCGAACAACACTCTCGTCATGGTTCCCTCATCCAATGCTGAAGAAATAGGGATTCGAAAACCCATCTCGGTCAGGTCTGTCAAAAAGATTTTTGATTTTATGCGGAACGGCGATGTTGATGTCCCGATGAACTGGAAAGGAAGATACAAGGAGCACCTCAACCTTTTGAAATCCGGAACGATGCTGGACATGGTTATGGTCTTGAAAAGCCTGTATTACTTGAACCTCATCAAGCCTCTTTCTTTCCGCGAGAAGAAAATGATGGAAAGGGTCAAAGAACTTATTGTCTCAGAAATCTCAGAAGTCGCTTCTCTTTCCATTTCAGAAATCGAACAGAAGATTATGGAAACTCTCTCCCTCTGCTTCAAAGACACCGTTTCCCGTCTTGATTCTTGATTTTATAGGAAATGTTCTTCCCTGCCTTTGTCCTCTTTTTGTTTTTTCTTTTGCTGAGTGCTTTTTTTTCATCTTCTGAAACTTCCTTTATCTCTGCCAGTCCGTTCAAGCTGGATTATTTGGAAAAGCAAGGCTTAAAAAGGGCTGCGCTCGTTAAAAAAATGTTGAAGAAAGTGGACAGCCTCCTGGCTACTATTCTTATCGGGAACACTCTTGTGAATGCCGCAGCTGCCTCTATCGCCACTTTTATTTTTGTCTCTTTTATTCCGAACAAGAACCATGCGGTTTTACTGGCCACGGTCGTGACGACTTTTTTAATTCTCGTGCTTTCTGAAATCACACCAAAGACCTATGCTGCACACAATCCCATAAAGCTTTCCTTCCTGTTCATACAACCCATTCGGTTTTTCATCGTTGTTTTTTATCCATTTGTCAAAGTGTTTACTTTTCTTTCTCGGCTCCTTGTCCCCTCTTCTCAAAAGACGGGGGGCGCTCTTGCTCGTTCTCTGAATGAGGAAGAGATCAAAGTATTGTTATCTGCTGGGATAAAAGGAATGTCAACGCTGAGAAAAAAGATGATCTCAGGCGTTCTGGATATCGGGTCGCGTCCCATTCGGGAAGTCATGATTCCTCGGCCTCAGATCAAAGCGATTGAAATCACTTTCTCCTCTCAGCAGATACTGAATACAATTCTATCCGGTGGATTCTCCAGGTTTCCCGTCTACAAGGGAGAGCTGGACAATATCGAAGGAGTGATTCATGCCAAAGATATTATTCCATATCTTGTTGATAATAAAGAATTTAAATTGAGGTCGCTCCTGAGAAAGCCGCTTTTTCTTCCGGAATCAGCTTCACTAGAGAAAGCCCTGCTGCAGATGCAGGAGACAGCCAACCATCTCGTTTTTGTTGTGGATGAATTTGGGAGTATGGAAGGGATCGTCACGCTAGAAGACATCATCGAAGAGATTGTGGGGGAGATTCAGGATGAATACGATGCCAAAGAAAAAGATTTATATGTCCAGATAGAGGAGAATGTGTATGTGGTCAGAGGAGGAGCTTCTATCAAAGATATCAATCAGAGGCTTGCCCTTGCGCTTCCGGAAAAGAGTGAATACACGACGATAGCAGGCTTTTTTCTTCATGAATTTGGTAAGATTCCTCACGAGGGAGAAGTGTTGAATTATAAAGATTTTAAATTTGTTGTCGAGAGGATGAGCAAACACCGTATCAGCCTTCTCCGAGTTATAACAGAGCTTGCAGAGGATAAAAACAAGAATGAGAATCGTCGCAACGAATAAAAAAGCGAATTACAATTATGAGATCCTGGAAAGAATGGAAGCGGGCATCTCTCTTCTTGGAACCGAGGTCAAATCCATCAGAGACGGAAAGATCAGTTTAAAGGAGAGCTATGCGGAGATAAAGGGAGGGGAAGTTTTTCTCGTTAACTGTCATATCAGCCCTTATGAACCGGCGAGTCGGTTCAACCACGACCCAAGACGAGAAAGAAAACTTCTGCTCCATCGACGCGAGATCAAACGATTGATAGGAAAAATCCAGGAAAAGGGATTAACGCTCGTCCCAACAAAGGTCTTTTTCAGCGATAAAGGAAAAGTGAAAGTAGAAGTCTCCCTGGGCAAAGGGAAAAGGGCTTACGAGAAAAGAGAAGCTATTCGGGAGAGAGACCGCAAACGAGAATTAAGAGCTGAACTTAAAAAGGTCCGGCGATAGCCAACAGGCCGTCTTTATCGCTTCCACCATACTGTTCGCGTTGGCCTTTCCCTGGCCAGCGATATCAAAGGCTGTCCCATGATCGGGAGAAGTTCGAATGAATGGAAGACCCAGAGTGACATTGACTCCTTTTTCAAAAGACTCAAGCTTGAACGGGATGAGTCCTTGGTCATGGTAAAGGGCGATGACGATTTTTTCGGAACAGTTTAAGGCCTTCCAGAACACAGTGTCAGGTGGATAGGGTCCGCTGATTCTCATGCCTTTTTTTTGAGCATAAGTTATAGCGGGGATGATTTCCTCTTCCTCTTCTGAACCAAAGAGCCCTTCTTCTCCAGCGTGAGGGTTTAATCCCGCAACCAGGTAGTGGAATGTCCCGGGCTTAATGGTTTCGATTGTCTTATGGAGGTTGAGGAAAAAATCCTGAAGATTATTCCTTTTGATTTCTTCCAATGCGGATTTTAACGGAAGATGATGGGTGAACAAGGCCACTTTCAACTTTTCTGACCAGAAAGTCATGATAGCCTGGGAATAAGCTCGGCTGAGGAAATCCGTATGGCCAGACCATTTCAAACCGGCAAGATTCCAGGAGTGTTTGGATATGGGCGCTGTGACAAAAGCCTGGACTGTCCCTTTTTCGGCCTCTTCAACGGCTCGCTTGAAAAAAAGGAAAGATGCTTCTCCGTTTTCCTTTGAAGGGAAACCTTTCTTGATGGTTTTTAGAGGCGCCTCTATCTCCAGAAGAGAGATTGAAGGGGCCTGGGATTCCTTGGGTTTCTCATAAGGTTCGATTTCTATGTCGAGGCCCAGACTTCGCTTTTCTTCTTCAATCACTGAAGAGGAGCCGAAGAGTAGATAGGATATTTTCGGAAGAGAATTTCCGGATGAGAGAGCCTTGAGTACGGTTTCGGGTCCGATTCCCCCTGGATCCCCAAGAGTGATCCCAATCCTGGGAAGGCTCATTTTGTTTGTCTTTTTTCTTTTGCTTCCTTCGCTTCGTTCAGCTTATACAAATACTTGATGCTGCTCTTATAAATCAATAAATTGGGAGCGTTATCGCGGTTGAGCTTTATACAGTTTTTATCATACCATTCAATGTATCCCTCGATAGTTTCTCCATCGTTGAAGACAACTCCTATGTGTGTTTTTTTGTTCATCTGTTTGAGGTAGTAGTAATTTTCGGCATGTGTTTCAGAGGGAGGATGGACTTTCTTTTTGGATGAGTCTCGGCTCATCTTATCCTTGATTTCAGATAAGTTGGGTCTGATAAGCTTCCTGTTCATGTTTTACTTCTCCAAGAATTAAGCTGGAATAGAAAGTCAGAAGTTCTTTACACCTAATGATAACATTATCATTTGTAAATTTCAAGGATTCGAACTGAATAGTCTATTTAGGTCAGAAAAAGAGGATAGGATTTGTCTTTGAATCGGGGTCAGGCCTTGTTAAATTCGATGCCAGAAAGCTTCCTTCAGGCCATGTATCTCGAAATCCTTATAAGGCCTGACCCAAATGGATTGAAAGGGACAGTCCAAAAAAAGGGGCCTGTTCCCTTTTTCTGACTTTGCAGAACAGAGAAGCTTCCTTTTCAAACGATTTCCGAAATCTTCTTTGAAATGAGAATGAGAGAGAAATCTGTAGGAGAAATTGACTTCCCATATGGGCATGTGCTATAAGCGGGGCGCATCAGGTTAAATGGAATGAGCCAAGAGGGAGGAAGACAGTGGTAGACCTTGGAACGGTTCTGTTTTCCATGCATTCACCATCATCGAGAAAGGAGGAATGAGGATGAAAAATTCAGGAGATACTTTCAAAGGGAGAGTGGCCATCGTCACGGGCGGAGGACGAGGAATAGGAAAAGGGATTGCCAAGAGGCTTGCTGTTGCTGGAGCTGATGTCATTATCGGAGATGTCGATAGGAGTCTTGCCGAAACAGCCGCTGAGGAGTTGGAGAACAGATTGGGCAGAGCCATCGCTGTTCAGGTTGATGTGACCCAAGAAGATTCGATTGCTGCCGCTGTGAAAATGGTTTTGAAAGAATTCAGAAAGATCGACATCCTCATAAACAATGCGGGGATCATGTTCAGGACGCGGATACTCGATATATCTTTGGAAGAGTGGAGAGAGACTCTGCTCGTTAACCTCACTGGTCCATTCCTTTTCACTCAGGCTGTGATCCCTTCGATGAAGAAGACGCGATACGGACGGATTGTTAACATTTCTTCATCAGCCGGCAGGAGTGTGAGCACTCTGGGTGGAGCTCATTATACGGCTTCAAAGGCCGGCTTGCTGGGCTTGACGAGGGCAGTGGCTAAGGAAGTTGCCGCCTCTGGGATCACTGTGAATGCAGTGTGTCCAGGGCTCATTGATACACAAATGGCGAGGGATACGACAACAAAGAAGGAGCTGGAGATGTTCCTTGATTCTTTCCCGATTAAAAGGTTAGGGCTTCCCGAAGAGATCGGAGATCTGGTGATCTTCTTGTGCTCTGAGAACGCGTCTTATATCACCGGGGCCTCCATTGACATCAACGGTGGAGACTTGATGATTTGAAATAAAAAAGTAAAAAAGGGGACAGACCCCTTTTTTAAAGAAGAGGGACAGTCCCTCTCTTTCTTTAATATAAGGACTGAAAGGGATAGTCCCAAAAAAAGGGGACTGTCCCCTTTTTTTGTGCTATCAGGATTCATGAGGGTGTTTCTTGAGTGTTTGATAGATGAGAGGAAGAACGAGCAGTGTGACCAGAGTGGATGTGATGAGCCCTCCGACGACGACTGTGGCCAGAGGCCTTTGAATCTCTGCTCCCGAACCCTTGGCCAAAAGAAGGGGATTCTTATTCACACCAAGATCAATGATTTCGGGGAGAGTGAATTCTTTTTTTTTGTGGGATAACAATTGCGCTGTAAAAAACAAAAAAGAAATGACAGCGATGAGTGTTTTTTTATCTTATTGTCCTTAGTATTTTAGTGGACTTTATCGGGGATGGAAAGCAGGAGATTTTTGGAAAGTCTTAGATACGCCACCAGTATGAAAATTTGATGAAGTAATACCGGCCTTCTCTTCGCCATATTCCTGAATCGTCTTCTTCCTGGTTGTCGTCTATGCCGAAATAAAAAACAGTCCCCGGGCGGTATTCGTAGCTCAACAGGATGCTGTTGTAGAGTTCTTTGTGGTAGTCGTTGTAGTCAGTGATCAAGCGTAAAGAGAGAGCGCGGGTCAGCTGGAGGTTGATCCGCTGGCTGATGATGTTGACCTCGTATTCCTTTTCCCCACCTTTTTCTCTGTAAAAGATGTCATTCCGGAAATTGTAGAACAAACGGAGGTTGGTGATTGGTTTTATAGTCAATCTTCCCCCGATGGAAGTTTTATAGCCTAGATAAGGAGGGTCGCCGCTGTAGTATATGCTGTCACCGAAGGAGTAGGAAATGCCTCCGCTCAGCCAGGAAAGGGGATCAGTACCGATACTTCCCCGGAAAGTTTTTTTATTGAAATTAATTCCTTCATATCTCTCCATCTCATCCGTATAAGATGCCATGATAAAGGACTGCTTCCAGCCGTTCAGGAAGAAGGAAAACTGATAATCTTCATCGGTGAGAGTGTTGTCGAAATCGTAGATTCTTCGGTACTCAAAAGAAGGACGGATGGATATGATCAGGTCATTCATGGGGAGAAAGGCATACCCGATACGGGAGTTGAAATAATGAATATCTTTCCGGCGGAAAAACCCGGTGGCGGCCTCAAAATCCGGATGGATGCTCGTCCAGTTGGCGGAAAGTGTCAGGTGGCGGGCAGTCCGGCTGAAGCTCAGGTTCATGGCTGGCACTAAATCCGTGGTTTCCTCTCCCACTTTACTCATAGAGCCCAGGAACTGGAAGGAGAATCTGTAGTAATTGCTGAATTTAAGATGGCCGTCGAAACCCAGGACGCGGTTATAATTGTCTGTCAAAGAATCCACAGAGCGTCCCATTTCTTTATCAGTCAGGATAAACCCGATGTGGGATTCGGGGTAGAGGTCCCTTTTCAGGCGGAGAACATTGACGAAAGCTCTGTGGGAAACGTCTTCAGGGAAACTTCCGGACGGGATGTCGATTTCTGGCGGGTTTTCGTCATAGGTGCTGAGAAAGCCGAGAGTGGTCTGTCCCATTTTTCCTGAGAGCTTGACTCCCCATAACGGATTGACGATTTTTCGAGTGTAAACCAGCTCCAAAGGAGTATCAAAAAAATCTTTGCCTTCGAGGAAGAACGGCCTCTTTTCCGGATAATAGAGGGCATACCTCTGGTTGACATCGATCTGCGGCATGTCTGCCTCGATCTGGCTGAAATCGGGATTATAGGTGATGTCTGCTGTTAAATCAGAGGTGATCCCGTATTTCAAGTTTACGCCTGCTTCTGGTTCAGGTTTCTGGTCATCCTGCTTCATCCCTGTCATAACGGGCATGACTTCAAAATTCTTTCCCTTTTCGATGGCACCATCGATTTCGAGTGTTCCGGCTTGTATAAGGAAGCCGTTGATGTCGCGAGAACGTGGATGCCAGTAAATTTCTTCGTTTTTCCTCCGGATCGTTCTCATGATCTGGAGCCCCCATTCCTGCGTCTCCGTGTTGGGGAATCTCAGGCTTTTAAAGGGTATTGCCAGTTCAACGGTATACCCTGAGTCATCTTTTTTGGCATTGGAAAGAAAAAAAGTATCCCAGTTCCTGTCAAATCCGAAGAATCCTCCGCCTCCACCGCCTCTTCCGCGTCCCCTTCTCCGAACCTCTGTGTAGACTCCGTCAACTTGAATTCCGCAGGGATTGACCTGGAAGACAAAAGCTCTCTTTTTATCGTTAAAGGTATCCAGGTAGATCGTGACATCATCATCACCGTAAACCGAATCTCTTTTGGTGAGGCATGCTCGGATGCCTTTGGGGTTTGAGTCATAGCAGTGAAAAGCGATATATAGATTTTTTTTATCGTATCCGATGTAAACGAGTGTTTTTTCTGAAGGTGAAGCTCCTTCCTGGGGTTCATATTGTGTGAAAGAGCTGAGGACTGCACCCTTTTCCCAGATAGAATTTTCCAGTTTGCCGTCGATTTTCGGGGAGTCGGTGAATTCCGGAATTTTGATGTGATAGTTGTCTCCGTTTTCCTGAGCGATGGAAGTCACCGCCAGCAGCAAACAGAAAATGAAGATGGAGAAAGGATTCGGTCTCTTCGTTCTCATTTGAATCAGGTATTATACAAAAACAGCACTCTCCTTGAAAGCTTATTGCTCTGTGAATTCGGAAAATCTGATGTTCTTCTTCTCTAGACTTGTTCCCAGGGCTCTTTCTAATGTCGCTAAAGAGATGTTGTACTCAATGATTGCCTGGAGTTCATTCGTTTGGGCAGTGGTGAGCTCTGTCTGGTATTGAAGGACGAAGTAGGGAGTAGAAATGCCGACTTTAAGTTTTTCCTCTTCGGCCGCGAGTGTTTCTTCAGCCAGTTCTCTGGCCACTTTATAAGCCTGGACTCTTTCATAATTGTTTTGAACGGCTCTCACCGCGCTTTTGACCTCAAGATAGATTTGTTGCTCTTGATCTTCAAGCTGGAGTTGAGACTGGTCCAGGTTGACTTTTGCCTGAGCGTAATCTGCCCTAGAGAAGACGGTATCCAGAGGTATATCCAGTGTAAATCCCACAGTCCAGTTTTGGTATGTGAAGCCAAAAGCGTCTGCCATGGCCTCACCGGGGCCGTATTCAATCGAACTAATCGGGGGCGCAAAGGGATTGGATGGGTCATAAATATGCTGGGTTCCCGAGATTCCTGGGCTCCAGTAAGAAGCTGTCAAGTTTAAAGCGGGGAGAAGCTGATTTTTCGCATATTTCAGGTTGATCTCCCTGTTCTTAAGGTCGATCCTGGTTCCGTTTAAGTCTGGTCTGTTCTCCATCGCCGTCCGGAGGGCTTCTTCAAAGGTGACTTCATATTTCTCAAAATTGGGCGTATCCGCGGGGATAATCGTTAGGTCTTCTTCGATTCCTTCGGCACCCAGGTTAAGGAGTATTCGCAAATTATCCTCGCTATCTTTAACCTGGGTTTCGGCTTGAATGATATCCGCTTCTCTGGATGCGACCGCGGATTGAGCACTCAAGATTTCTATCGGGGCTAACGTGCCGACTTCTACAGACCGTTTGTTTTTTTCGAGCAAGTCTTGTGCTAGCTTCAAGGATAGCTTTCTCACCTTGAGATTCTCAATGTAGCCCACCAAGAGCCAGTACGCCTGTTCCACATTGTACACTGTTTGCTGGAGTGCGCGTTTAAGCTGAGTCTCTGAGATGTCCAGGTTATTCCGGGCGATGATGATATTTCTTCGTGTTGTCTTTATCCCAAAATTTCTTAAAAGAGGCTGGCTGAAGCTGAAGGTTAATGTGCTTCCATACCGCGGATTGATCGTCTGAAAACTCTGGTTCGTTTCATTCTTGTACCCATCCAGGCTTATAGAAAAATTTCCTCCTGTGGGAATGAGCTGTGAGATTTCGGTTGACCAGCTGTTTCTCACTGAGGAGACCTCTGTAGCTGCTTCAAGAAATGAAAAGGATGCCTGAACCGTGTCTCTCGTGTTATAGCCGAGAGAGAGCGTGGGTAAGAATATTTCCTTGGCCTGAGTAATAGCTATATCGGAGAGTTCTGGATTTAAGATTTCGATGGCGACGCCAAGGTTATTTTTCATGGCTTTCACGATGCAATCCTCAAGCGAGAGGGAAAGGGTCTTTTCTTCCTGTTGAGCGAAGGAAAAGCTGAAGGTGAAGAGTGTCAGGAATAGGGTGATTCCGATTCTTCGTTTTGTCATCTTGATTCTCCTTTATTCAAGTTTGTAGTCTTCCATCCCAGTAAAAAAAGGGGATATGAGAAAAGCGAGACAAGCTCAGGAATGCAGGAATGTTATTTCCGTCTTTTATCATTCAGCCTGTCATATTCCGCTTGCTCTCTATCTATATTAATTTGATAGTATTGCCCTTAATTTTTTTCTGTGTTCGAGGCACTTTTTACTCATATCTCAAGGCTTCGATCGGGTCCAGTTTGGAGGCTTTCCGGGCAGGATAGAATCCGAAAAATATCCCGACGATGCCAGAAAAGCAAAAAGCCAGGATGATGGACCATGTGGAGACAAGAGTTTCCCAATCGGCAAACTTTGAGATCATCGTTGAGCCCACAATGCCGGCCCCGACTCCTAAAACACCTCCGAGTATACTCAAAACGATGGCTTCGGCCAGGAACTGGAAGAGAATATCCCTTTCGCGGGCGCCGACCGACATTCGGATTCCAATCTCTCTAATTCGTTCGGTCACAGAGACGAGCATGATGTTCATGATCCCGATTCCGCCAACAAGGAGAGATACGGAAGCGATCCCTCCAAGGAGAATTTTCAGTGCATCTCTGGATTCAGCCGCACTTTCAGCGATATCCGCCATGTTCCTGACATTGAAGTCATCCTCAGCGCCGGGTGCGATCTTATGCTGAATCCGAAGGACATCCTCAATCTGTATCATTGCCTCCTCGGTCCTGGAGCCGGAAACAGCCGAGACGTCGATGGAACTGATATTAGTGGTTCCGAGGAGCCTTCTCATGGCTGTGGTGTAAGGGACTAAGATCATGTCGTCCCTGTTCCAGAATCCCCCGGATTCTCCGACTGATTTAAGGGTCCCGACCACTCTGAAGGGGATTTTCTTGATCCGGATGATCTGCCCGATGGGGTCGGCTCCTTCGAAAAGATTCTGGTTCACTTCGCTGCCCAGAACACAGATCTTCTGCCCGGACCGAACCTGATTTTCGTCGAAGAAGATTCCCTCCTCAACTTCCCAGTTTCGGATCTCCGGGTATTTATCGCCGACACCGTAGATCGAGGTGTTCCAGTTCTTGTTTCCGTAGACAACCTGCGCTCTGGTAGATACCGAGGGGGAAACGTATTGGACAGCATCGCACTTCTCCAGTATTACTTTGGCATCATCCTCGGTTAGTGTCTGGACAGATCCTCCTCCATAATGGCGGCCTCTGAAAGAAAGGCTTCCGGGACGGACATAAAGAAGATTGGTCCCCATTTCTTCGAAGCGCTTTTCCACTTCTCTCTTGGCACCTTCCCCGATGCTGACAGTGGCGATCACGGCCCCGACTCCGATGATGATGCCCAAAGCGGTGAGAAAAGAACGCATTTTATTCCGGCCTAACGCTCTCAGAGCGACTCGTACGGTCCTCAGTATATTCATTGTCTTAGCTCCTTCAGTTTGAAACCATTTCTATATGGAAAAGCTCATTCATTCTCTTCTTTGATTATTTGGCCATCCCTGAGGTATATTCGTCTCTGGGCGATTTCGGCCACATCTGGGTCGTGGGTGACCAGGATGATCGTGATCTTTTTTTCCTGGTTGAGTCTCTGAAATATCTCCATTATTTCTTTCCCTGTCTTCGAGTCCAGGTTTCCGGTGGGCTCGTCCGCAAGGACCAGGGAAGGATTATTGATCAGGGACCGGGCAATGGCCACTCTCTGCTGTTCTCCTCCGGAAAGCTGATTTGTGAGGTGGAGCTCTCTCCCTTTCAGACCGACCTCATCAAGTACTCGATAAGCCATCTCTTTGGCCTTTTTTCCTGATGTGTCGGAATACAGGAGAGGGAGCTCAGTGTTCTCAAGGGCCGAGGTGCGGGCGAGGAGGTTAAAGGTCTGGAAGACAAACCCGATTTTTTTATTCCTAATCCGGGCCAGCATGTTCTTATCCAAAGTGGAGACCTCTTGTCCCTCCAAAAAATACTTTCCTTCTGTGGGTCGGTCCAGACAGCCGATGATGTTCATCAGAGTTGATTTACCGGATCCCGAAGGGCCCATGATGGCCAGAAGATCACCCTCTCGGATGGAGTAAGATACACCTCTGAGAGCATTGACTTGAGTCTCCCCGACTGTGTACACTTTTTTCAGGTCTTCCAGTTGAATAAGGTTGTTGTTGCTGCTCATTTGTGCTTGTCCTTGTTTTGAGTTTTGTATTCCTTAAGGGAAAAGGTCTAACGGAACATCCTCATCATCGAAGGCCCTCCTCTGCTTGAGGAACGAGTGCTTCCATCAGTGTTTTCGCCTGTGATCACCAGCTGTCCCTCTTCCAGGTCTCCTGAAACGATCTCTGTATAAGAGTTATCCGTGACTCCTTTTCGGATGAATATCATTTTGAGCTGGCCATTTTCATCTTCGATCCATACTCGTGCAAAATCTCGCATCTGTCTTCCCCCCATGCCAGAGCCTCTCATCCCAAATTGACGCTGTCCTGAGCCTGTTCTTTGCGACCTTTGGGAATCTCCTTTCTGGTCAGGTTTTCTTTCCGTGTGCGATCCTTCTCCTCCAGTGCTCCTGTCTCCTCTCATCATGCTCATCATGAGCTCTCTCATTTCCTCTTGGCTGAGATCAGGTGTGAAACGGAGGGCAGCGTTCGAGACGCGCAAAGCATTCCGTGCCTCTCCGGTCACGATCGAGACAGTGGCTGTCATTCCGGGCCTCAGTTTCAACTCTGGATTTTCCACATCAACGATAGTGGTGTAAGTGACAACGTTCTGGACGATTTCCGGGGAATACCGGACCTGCTTGACTACTCCTCTGAAATTTTCATCCGGAAAGGCATCGACTGTGAACCTGACTTTCTGTTCCTCTTTCACTTTTCCGATATCCGCTTCATCCACGCTGCATTCCACCTGCATCTTGCTCAGGTCATTGGCGATCTGAAACAGAACAGGAGCCTGGAAGCTGGCGGCGACTGTCTGGCCGACGTTGACGTTCCGGTTGATCACGACTCCGTCAATAGGCGATTTGATGATGGTGTACGTCAGATTGACTTTGCTCGTCTCGAGCTGGGATTTAGCCTGTTCCAGCCTGGCCTCTGCGGATTGAATGTCGGCCTTGGCGCCGTAATAATTGGTCTCGATGGTCTCTTTTTCTTCAAAAGACATCAAATCCTTTTCAAAGAGACTCAGGGCCCGTTCATATTTTTTCTGGAGATTATCGTAAGTGACCTTGGCTTTTTCGAGAGAAGCGACAGCGCTTTGATAGTTGGCTTTATCCTGGTTCACCCGGGTTAAGAATTGNNCTGGCTTCCCACATCAACGATTGTCACCGGGTTCAATGTTCCAGTCGTGACGACGAGTGCTTCGATGTTTCCTCTGTCAATCGCTTCCTTTTTATATTTTTCGCTGTTTCCGTTGTTCCGGTTAAAGACAGTCAATCCGAGAACAATCCCTGTGACTGTGACGATGACAACGATAACGGTGATGATGGTAATCTTTTTTTTCATTATTTCTCTCCTCTGTCTCCTCTTTGATTTTCGGATGGGTTTTTTTCATTTCCTTTATCTGTTCTGTGGTTTTTAGAGCGTTTTCTTCTTTCCTCCATTTCTTTTTTTCTCTGAGAAACATACTTTTCGATCATGGCATCGAATTTCTGACTCTGCTCCTCACTCAAAACACTTTTGATCTCACTTCTGAGCTGAGATCTCATTTTGGAGTATCTCTCACGATAAGAAGAGTATATCTCTTTCATCCTTTCTTCATTATTCCTGAAGATTTCCCTTATCTCTTCTTGCTGCTCTGGAGTGAGGCTCAGCTCCTCTGCCATTATTTCTAAGGTCGGAAAGCGCGCAGAACTTCTTCTATCTGGTTTTCTTTCCGTTTTTTTCTTAATTCTCTTATTAATAAGTTGCTGTTCAAGAAGTATGCCACTCAGAACACCGGCAATAAAGACCACGATAAGAGAGAAAACTATCCAAAATTTATAATGGTTTTTCATTTAAAATCTCTCCTTGTTCCGTTGTTTTCGTCTAGGGCGGTGAATATGAGTATCATGTTCTTATCCTCGGTCCCTCCCGTCTCGAGCAAAGTGGCTGTTTCCTGCAATGGATTCTGGTTCTGGAGCAGGAGAATTCCTGATTGGCTGAGAGCCTGAGTGAGTTCTACCTCTTCCTGTGGCGGACTGAGAAGGAGGAGAGCTGCAGATAGAAAGAGAATCAGAAGGAACGACGCAGGGATAGTTCTCATTCCCCACTGCTTCCACAGCATCCATGGCTCGACCTTTTTGCTTTCCTCGAGTTTGGACTGTAGGCGTTCCCAAAAATAAGGCTTGGGTTCAGGGAAGTCTCTTGCCTTTAAAGTATTGAGGATAGCCCGGTATTCTTCTTGAGTCGCGGAGCAATGTGGGCAGCTGCGCAAATGCTCCTCCAGTTCCTTTTTTTTATCGTTTTTTAAGCGCCCATCGAATGCGCGGAGTATCCATTTCTCAAATTTTTTACAATTCATGCTCGCCTCCTTTTCGGCTGAAGAAAGGGGCTAGTTTATTCCTGAGCATTTTCCTGGCACGGTGAATCCGGGAATCCACCGTTCCAGGAGAGATTTTCAGGATTTTGGAGATTTCTTCGTAAGNNTCCTTGGCGGCTTAAGAAAGGCGCCAATTTTTTCCTGAGTATTTTCCTGGCTCTGTAGATCCGGGAATCCACTGTTCCAGGAGAAATTTTCAGGATTTTAGAGATTTCTTCGTAAGAAAACCCCTCGATATCTCGGAGAGAAAGGATGACCTGGTGTTTTTCGGGAAGAGATCGGATAGATTGATGAACGAGTTGTTTTCTCTGTTCTTCGGTGGATTCCTTTTCTTCCTTTGTCATTTTGTCCTCTTGGAGGATGGAACTTTCCTTGATTTTTTCGATAGATATTTGGATCATTCGACTTTTTTTTCTGAGATAATCTCTCACATGATTAATCGCTATCCTGTAAAGCCAGGTTCCGAATCCTGCCCTGGATTGGAATCTCGGGAGAGCATAATAGGCCTTGATGAATGCCTCCTGAGCCAGGTCGTCAGCGACATCGCGGTCACGCGTTAAGCTAAAAGCCAAGTTAAACACCTTTATCCTGTATTTTTTCACCAGTTCGGCAAAGGCTTCTTCGCTGCCTTCCCGGCTCAATCGGACAAGCTCTTTCTCTTCCATGCCACTCTAACATCTCTTTGCCTCCGTGCACTGTTTAGACGGAGGAAAGAGGAAAATCTTCCGTTTAATTCTTTAAACAAGAATCTTCTTCCCTTCGTTCCCTATTCTAAGTCATAGGAAAAGATTCATAAAGAATTATTTACTTTTGGATAGAGTTTGGGTAGAGAAAGAAGTCTAAAAACGGAAAGGCAATGCTCTGTCCGAAAAAACTTACCTGAATATCTTAGAGTCGGTTCTTATTTCTTTTTGGCTGTCCACTCCCGGGAGCCAAAATCCCCCATCTGGACTGTTCCGGACATCGTGTTCCCCTCGACCGTTCCCTTATAGGTTATGGTTATGTCTCCTCTTTGCGTTTGCCGGGTGATTGACCACTCGATATCGTTTCCCTTGATGGTGCCTTCTGCTTTGATTTCGCCTCCTCCTCTCATTCCTGGCATGGTGACTGTTATTTTTTCACCGTCCTGCTCGATGTGAATGTTTGTGGTTCTGGTTCCCCGGGGGCCTTCTGAGGATATCTCCCAGTCTCCAGCCACATTGGCCTGCAGAGCGCTCATGGGGATGACCAGCAAGGCCATTGCGCATAAGGCAATCAGTGATTTTGTCTTGGTCATGTCTTCCTCCTTTTTAAGTTGTTATTGTTCATTTTTTAGATGCGTTCGCATTAGTTTTTCTTTGTATTTTAGTTGTCATTGTTTAGACGCACAAAGAGTCTTTATCTTCCGCTTGAGGGAGAAAATGATGGTTTTTTCCTTGCTTTATTATATCGAAGAATCTTAAAGGTTCAATCTGGATAGTATAATCATTAACTGAATCATTCATAAAATCTGCCGACACCTTATACAAAAAAACTTTTAAGGATAACGAATCATCGTTAATCATCCAGAAAAGGATTTTTTCTTCCTCTGATAAAATGGCATGAAAACAGCTATTTTTCCTTTCCCTTGACATTCTTTTTTGACTTTAATTAAATATATCCTCCTAATAAAGGGAAGTACTTCATGTTTGTATGGATTACACACCGCATTAGCGGTCTTCTGCTCATCCTCCTCCTAGGGGTGAAGTTTCTCACGTCATTTTTTTTGATGACAAAGGAGCAGAAACCAGATTGGGCTCTCGTCCTTCACACGAATCCTTTTACAGACACCCTGCTGATTATCTTGATCGTCTTCCACGCGCTGTATGGTTTGAGAACAGTCATCATCGACCTCGGAGTGAAGAAAGAGAAGCAGCTCTTTTGGATTTTTACTCTACTCAGCGTGGTTTTGAGCGCTGTGTTACTCATCGTTTACTTCACCAGGAATTATTGAATGTTAAGTCAGGACATCCTTGTCGTTGGGGGTGGATTGGCCGGGTTGGCAGCCGCACTCGCCAGTGATCCCCGACTGAAAGTCGCCGTCATATCCAAGGTCCATCCGCTCCGCTCCCACTCTGTCGCCGCCCAGGGAGGAATAAACGCTGCCCTGGGAAACAACCCGGATGGCCTGGATGACACCTGGGAAAAGCACGCCTTCGATACCATCAAGGGAAGCGATTATCTGGCCGACCAGGATATCGCAGAGTTGATGTGCGAGAAGGCAATAGCGACCATCTATGAACTGGAGTATCTGGGTGTCCCTTTTAGCCGTTTTCCCGGGGGAGTGATCGCCCAGAGGCCGTTTGGCGGGGCAGGATTTCCTCGCACATGTTATGCGGCTGACAGGACAGGGTTGGTTATCCTCCACACGCTTTACGAACAGTCCATCAAAAGGCAGGTCAAGTTTTATAATGAATGGCTGGTGACCCAGCTGGTGGTCAAAGATGGACGGTGTCTGGGCGTCGTGGTCTATGACCTGGCCACAGGGGATATCATACCTGTCAGAGCTCGGGCTGTTATTTTCGCCACTGGAGGATACGGCCGAGTCTATAGAAGGACGACGAACGCATTCATCAATCACGGAAGCGGCATCGGGATCGCTTATAAAGCTGGGGTTCCGTTGAAAGATATGGAGTTTGTCCAGTTTCATCCCACATCTCTGTATGATACGAATATCTTGATCACAGAAGGCGCGCGTGGAGAAGGTGGATATCTGGTGAATAACAAGGGCAAAAGATTCATGGAGGATTATGCGCCTTCTACTATGGAACTGGCGCCCCGGGATATCGTTGCGCGCTCTATTCAAACAGAGATTAATAAAGGAAACGGGTTTGAAGACCAGTACGTCCATCTGGATTTGCGGCATTTGGGAGAGAAAAAGATCAAAAAAAGACTTCCCGGCATCCGTGAAATCTGTATTAATTTTGCCGGGATCGATCCCATAAACACGTGTATCCCCATCCAACCGGCGCAGCATTACTCTATGGGAGGGATCGATGTCAATGACCAGTGCGCTTCGATCGTGGATGGCTTCTATGCGGCCGGAGAGTGTGCCTGTGTGAGCATTCATGGGGCCAACCGTCTTGGTGGCAACTCGCTCCTGGATACGGTTGTTTTTGGAAAGATCGCCGGAGAAGAGACTTCAAAAGTAGTCAAAGGAGGCAAAGAATCGAAAGATGAAGAACGAATCCTTCTCGATGAAGCTTTAGGAATGAAAAAGAGGATCGAGGAGTGGGGGAAGAAGGATGCCGGTGAAAAAGTCCACCGCCTGCTGAACAGGTTAAAGGCGATCATGAGTGAAAAGGTCGATATGTTCAGGAATAAGAAAGATTTATCCGAAGCTCTGGAGAAGATCTCTGAGTTGAGGGAAGACTACGGACGAGTCTATATTTCCGGGGAATGCCTTCGCTACAGCCAGGAGCTTGTGAATATCATCGAATTTGACTCAATGCTGGATTTGGCACAGGCCATCACAGCAGGCGCGCTAAACAGGGAAGAGACCAGAGGGTCTCATTTCCGTGAGGATTTTACAGAGCGAAATGATAAAGATTGGCTCAAGCATACGCTGGTCACGCTGAAAGACGGAAAGCCCCATATAGGCTATAGAGACGTGAATATCACCAAGTACGAGCCTAAGGCCAGAGAATACTGAGATGGAATACACTTTCAAAATATTGCGCTATGACCCGTTGAAGGACGAGCGTCCTTTTTTCCAGGGTTATTCTTTCAGGACAGAAGAGAAGATGTCTGTCTTGGAAGCATTGATGGATATCCGGAATGAACAGGACTGCACACTGTCTTTCCGCTACAGCTGCCGGGAGGCCATCTGCGGGTCATGTGGGATGGTGATCAATGGAAAATTTGACCTAGCCTGCCGGACCATGGTGGACTCCTTGAAGACGCCTATCATCATCATTGAGCCCCTTCCTAATTTGGATATCCAGAAGGATTTAGCGGTCGACATGGAACCTTTTTTTGAAGCTTTCCACAAGATTGAACCGTATGTGTTCTCTGAAGGGAAGATGTTAGAAAAGGGTCATCGGATCGAAGACAAAGAGATGGACAAGATTTTTCAGTATATCAACTGCATTCTCTGTGGATGCTGTTACAGCGTCTGCCCAGTGGTTTCCCGGGATGAGAGGTACTTGGGGCCTGCGGCACTGGCCAAACTCTTTCGATTCGTCCGAGACCCCAGAGATAAAAGGCCATTTTCAAACTTGTCAAAAGTCAACACAGAAACGGGAATATGGGGATGCGATACCGTGTTTAAATGTAACGAGGTCTGCCCCAAAGAAGTCAGGCCAGCAGATGGTATCGAAGCCCTTCGAAGAAAACTTGTTGTCGAGAAGATCAAACGGATTTTTCAATTAAAAAGATGAAGATTAGACATTCTCTGTTTACGCGCCGGCAATTTTTAAACGGCCTCCTCGGAGGCTGGTTCGGTGCTCTGGCAGCATCTCTGTTTTATCCTGTGTTGAAATTTATTTTCCCCCCAGTGAGAGAGCCTGACCAGGTTATCCTACCTTTTTCTGATTTCGAAAATATGGAGCTGAATACAGTTAAAAATTTTCCATGGGGAAGCAAGCCTGGCCTATTAAAAAGGAATGATGACGGCTCGTACACGGCCTTTGTCGCTGTCTGTACACATTTGGACTGCAATGTCACTTATTTATCGGACCAGAGGAAATTTTTCTGTGCCTGCCATGATGGCTGGTACGATGAAGGCGGAACACACATTGGCGGACCTCCTCCACGGCCACTTCGTCAGCTGAATTTATCCATCGAAGGGGAAGACTTGATCATCAAGAGGGAAGGTGTCGAGTGAGTTCTAAAGGGAGGTACCAAAGATTGCATTCCTGGCTGGAAGAGCGTTCTGGATTATCTGTCATTTTTCGCTTTTTAAGGGAGAAAAAAATTCCCCAGCACAGGCATTCTATCTGGTACTACACTGGAAGCGCTATTCTGCTCTTTTTCGGCATCCAGGTGATAACAGGTTTCCTGCTTGTTTTTTACTACAATCCAACTCTTGAAGGGGCCAATGCAAGCGTGGCTCGAATAATGACCGAAGTTCCTCTGGGCTGGATTATCCGCTCGGTCCACAGCTGGTCCGCCTCATTCATGATTGCCTTTGTTTTTATCCATCTGCTCAGCATCTGGATCACAAAGGCTTACCGCAAGCCCAGGGAATTGACCTGGATGAGTGGGGTTTTTCTTCTTCTTGTCTCTCTGGCCTTCGGGTTCACAGGCTATCTTCTTCCTTGGGATGACCTTTCTCTTTCAGCCACGAAAGTGGGGACAGACATTCCCCGCTCCATTCCAGTCATCGGAATCTGGGTGACGAAGCTGCTCCGCGGCGGCGAAGACGTCACAGGAGATACACTGACGCGCTTTTATGGTTTTCACGTGTCCATCCTTCCCATTTTTCTGCTGGCTTTTTTGGCTGTCCACGTCTATCTCATCCAGAAGCAGGGGATGAGCGTTCCTGTTGCGGCGGAGAGAAAAGAAGAGAAGATGAAAGAACTCCCCTTCTGGCCCAACTTTGTCTACCGAGAGATGGTTGTGTGGCTTATACTCAGCGGTATTCTCTTCTCAGTGGCCGTCTTTTTTCCTCCTTCCCTGGATAAAGCGGCCGATTTGATGGCTCCTGCGCCAGAAGGAATCAGGCCAGAATGGTATTTTCTTTTCCTCTTTCAGATGCTTAAAATATTTCCGGCGAAAATTCTATTTGTCAACGGGGATACACTCGCTGTGCTCTTGATATTCTTGGGCGTCGTTGCCTTCTTTTTCCTTCCTCTCATTGACAATAAACCTGCAGAAAAGAAGGGAAAGACCATCACTGTTATCGCTTATCTGTTTATCGTTTTTGCGGTGGCTATGACAATCTGGAGCCTGCTCTAATGAGGAAAAAGAAAAAATTTGTCGTTTTGTTTGTGTTGGTTATTTCTTTACACTCGTTTTTCCTCTTGAAACCTGATTTTGCCCAACAGGTCGCGCAGAAAGAGAAAACCGAGATGGCTCAAGAAGAGGAAAATCAGGAAAAGATCATCGCCGGTCCCCAGAATATCAAAGAATCGACAGGAATTTATGTTTTTGTCGCCTGGCTGTGGCTGGCCATATTTGTCTTGATTTACATCTTGGTCCTCAAGATCAAGGAAGTGGACAGGCTTCTCGAGATTCGGTTTATTTCCGAAAAGAAAAAATAATACCCTCCAATCTGTGAAAATTTCCCTCTCTCTTTCGTCATTTTTTTAGATGTTTCTCCTCCATATTGAGTTGGTGAAATAGACGGGAATGGATGGAGCGACCTTGAAGATTTAGTCTTCCCGAACTGTTCATCGAGGGAAGCCGATGAAATCGGCCGCCGAGTATGTTTGAGGAAGCTCAGGACAATGGATTTCGAAAACACGCCACTTTTGCCCCAGCGAAATCAGTACTTCTCTCTTGCGAAGGCTTTTGGGTGGAAAAAACCGTTTGAAGGCGGAGCGGGCACGGTTCCTCTCCGGAGGAGAGGAGAGCGGAGCCTGAAACCGAGGATCTTTTTCCTCGCTGGGGAAAAAGATGCGTGTTTTTGAATCCAAAAGCCGGAGCATACGGTTTTCTCCCTCCACTGCCCTTCGCTTATGGGCCGAGGAGGATAATGAGGGAATGGCGTGAAAAATCTGAAGGGAGCGAAGCCATTTCCGTCTATTCTACTCATAAATTAGCCACACAAAATGGAAGTGAAGCTTTTAGGCTTACTTGTTGCGGCATAGGAAAGATCTGTTGAGAAGTAAAAGCACGACTCTGCGCAAAAATAAAGGACACAGAGAGAGACTCAAGGAGAAGTTTTTAAGAGGAGGACTTGCAGGATTCCTGGATTATGAGATTATCGAGCTCCTCTTGACACTGGGAACACCCCGCACAGACTGTAAGCAGCCGGCAAAGGACGCCCTGAAAAAATTTCAATCTTTGAGAGGGGTGCTGGAGGCGACGGAAGATGAACTCAAGAAGATTGATGGAATAGGCCCTCATAATGTATTTGGTCTGAAGTTTATTCATGAGGTTTCCCGGTATTTCCTCAAAGAAAAAATGATGAGTCGGCCTTACTGTCATTCCTCGAAAGAAGTGTTCGATTACCTCTATCATTCTCTCCGGGATGTGAAGAAAGAAAAATTCAAAGTTCTTTTTCTCGATGCGAAAAACCATATACTGGAGGAAAAAACAGTGTTCGAAGGGACGGTTGACTCGAGTGCTGTCTATCCGAGAGAGATCGTGAAAGAAGCCTTGAGATGCGACGCCTCTTCCTTGATTTTTGTTCACAATCATCCTTCAGGGGATCCAGAGCCCTCAGCCAGCGATAGAGAGATCACGAGAGAACTTGTGTTCGCGGCAAGTGTTATGCAGTTGAAAGTCCTGGACCATATCATCATCGGGAACAACCGTTATTTCAGTTTTGCCGATGATGGCCTGATTGAAGAATATGGTATAATGTTCCACGATTTTAACCGGAAAAGTCACGAAAAGAGAAAGGAAATGTGCAAAGTCTTTCTCCCGAAATAAACTCTTCAAAGGAGGTCAGGATGCTCAACGATATGGAGATCGCTGAGAATGTTGAGATTAAACCGATAGAAGAGATCGCCAGCCAACTGGGACTTAATGAAGAAGATTTGGAGAAATACGGAAAGTATAAGGCGAAAATCTCTCCTCGGACCAAAATTAAAGGAAAAGACAAAAAAGGAAAACTAATCATGGTCACAGCCATGACTCCTACACCGGCCGGGGAAGGAAAAACCACGACATCTATCGGTCTGGCTGATGCGCTGAACCATATTGGGGAAAGAGCAGTGGTGGCCTTGAGAGAACCATCTCTCGGACCTGTTTTCGGGATGAAAGGCGGTGCGACAGGAGGAGGATATGCCCAGGTTGCACCGCGAGAAGAGATCAACCTCCATTTCACTGGGGATATTCATGCCATCACAGCCGCCCACAATCTCTTATCGGCCATGGTGGATAACAGGCTTCATTTTGATGGGTCCTGTGGCCTGCTCGACTGCCGCCGGGTGACCTGGAAGAGAGTCATGGACATGGATGACCGTGTTTTGCGCGAAGCGGTCATCGGAATAGGCGGCCCTCTCAGGGGAATAGCGAGAGAGACAGGTTTCGATATCACTGCGGCGTCAGAGGTGATGGCCATTTTTTGTCTGGCTGTCGACCTCAAAGACCTTAAGGAAAGGTTAGGAAATATCCTAGTCGGCTATGCTCCGGACAGGAAGCCGGTTTTTGCCCGAGAGCTCAAAGCAGAGGGGGCGATGGCAGCCCTCCTCAAGGATGCTCTCCAACCCAACCTTGTCCAGACTCTAGAGGGAACGCCGGCCTTGATTCACGGCGGGCCGTTTGCCAACATTGCCCACGGCACCAATTCTGTGATTGCCACCCGGATGGGGCTTCAGCTGGCGGATTATGTGGTGACTGAGTCTGGGTTTGGCTCAGACCTTGGCGCAGAGAAATTTTTTAATATCGTTGTTCGGACTGGGCATATTCCGCCGCCCGAAGCCTGTGTTCTGGTGGCCACGCTCCGGGCACTTAAGCTTCATGGTGGAGTGGAGTTGGAAAATGTGGACAAGGAAAATGTGAAAGCAGTGGAAAAAGGTTTTGAGAACCTCCAGAAACACATGGAAAATATGAAAGTTTTCGGTGTTCCGTTTGTGGTGGCAATCAATAGATTTCCTTCGGATACTGATGCGGAAATAGAGAAAGTCAAAGAGTTGTGCCGAATGGAGAAAGCTCGTGTGGCCCTGAGTGAAGTGTTTGCCAAAGGAGGAAAAGGGGGGAAAGATTTGGCGCAGGAGATTCTGAAAACTATTGAGGAAGAGGAGAACCGGTTTCAGCTTCTTTATCCCACAGACATGCCACTTCTTGAAAAAATTGAGACGGTCGCTCAGAAAATATACGGAGCATCCTCGGTGGCCATGGAAGGAAAGATTAGACGAAAGATACGAAGGATTGAGAAAAGAGGATTCGGCAATCTTCCTGTTTGTATCGCTAAAACGCAGTATTCTCTTTCTGATGATGATGAAGCGCTGGGAAGACCCACGGATTTTACATTGATCGTGACGGATGTCTCTCTCAGCTCGGGTGCGGGGTTTGTCGTAGTTTATTGTGGCGATATCATGACCATGCCCGGGCTCCCTAAGGTTCCTTCAGCCGAAAAAATAGATGTCATGGAGGACGGCCGAATAACCGGCTTGAGCTGAGCAGATTGGGGACGCTCCCGAGAGGGATGCCAGACTAACGAGTTGAAAGTAGTCTTTAATCCCCGAAAATATTTCATGTCGAGTAATAATATTTTTCCTTTGTTAATTTTTTAATCAGGCAGGATTTCCTGGGGAAAATTAGACTTTTTTCCCGTTTGAAACAGGAATTTGAGGTGGGTTTACACCCTCATTTAATTGTGATAAAAAGGGAAGGATTCACAAATATTCTATCTTAATACGAAAGGCTTAATACAATGTGTGAATTGCGCGATGTGTTTATTGTCGGGGCCGCCCGGACGGCTATCGGCAGCTTTTTAGGGACTTTGAAAAATTTCAAAGCGGCAGATTTAGGTGGCCTGGCTATCCAGGAAGCTGTGAAGAGAGCCGGAATCAAAGGGGAAGATGTCGGTGAGGTGATCATGGGGAATGTCGTTTCCGCAGGGATTGGACAGGCTCCAGCCAAGCAGGCGGCCATGAAGGGTGGAATCCCTCCCACAGTCAGCTGTTTTGCCGTGAACAAAGTTTGCGGGTCAGCTTTAAAAGCCGTAGCCCTGGGAACTCAGGCCATTTGGCTCGAAGAGAAGGAGATCGTTGTCGCGGGCGGAATGGAGAGCATGAGCCAGGCGCCGCATCTTGTCTGGGGAGCTAGGGAAGGCGTCAAGTTTGGGGATTTGAAGATGAAGGATTCCATGATCTTGGATGGACTCTGGTGCGCTTTTGATGACCAGCACATGGGCATAACCGGAGAAGTTGTCGCTGAAAAATTCGGCGCAAGTCGAGAAGAACAGGATGAGTATGCAGCCAGCAGCCATGTGAAAGCTCTTCATGCCATCGAAAAGGGGTATTTAAAAGAGGAGATTGTTCCTGTTGAAGTTCCCCAGAGAAAAGGCGATCCTGTAGTATTCGAAGTGGACGAAGGCCCAAGAAAGGATGCGACGCTCGAGAAGTTATCCAAACTCAGACCCGCCTTTAAAAAAGATGGGACAGTCACTG
>JABAOH010012765.1_pt1 | contig 25033 bp, 50 predicted proteins | sample 7062181 | NCBI WGS metagenome assembly JABAOH01 (sample SAMN14538630, study PRJNA623070) | marine sediment metagenome | biome: marine biome [ENVO:00000428]; feature: marine pelagic biome [ENVO:01000023]; material: deep marine sediment [ENVO:00002113]; isolation source: pool of 5 deep marine... | reverse complement strand
GGATACCCAACACTAGCTTGGCTAAAGAGCCTACCAATTGCAATATCCTCACCATCCAAGGTCTCGTGACCTTCAACGGCAAATGAGTGGATAACAAAAACCACATCCCCGATGTCAAGATAACCTGGTCCTGCATCCATCAAAACATCCTGAACTTTAACACGCATTACCTTTTCACTCCAATCTTATATTTAAGTAGCTTTTCTACTGATTTTTCCTCGAACGGAAATCCCCAATTATGAGCATTAATTATATCTCGAATGATAGCTTTCCATTCTTGTCTCTCCAAACCTATGTAAACTATATCGTGACCAAGCACACACTTCTCGTAAGCACTTTCTGTTTTATGCTTTTCCCCGCAGTGCTCACATACAAACCACTCATCAACTTGGCGCATCTAGTTTAAGAGCTTCCATTTCTTCTAGTGCTCTAGCCTTGACCTCATTCACATGCTCAAAGAGTGCCTCAAGACTTTCCGCATACACGGTTTGCTCTTCATTAAATGTCGGCAGAAAAGCATACAACGGAATATTAAAATCTTTGTCATGTGATACAGGTACACTCTTGGCACCCTGCACTGTCACTTCAAATGCATTATCAGCAACCTGCTCAATTTCAACATCCACCACATAAGCATCTTTCAAATCAGAGAATTCTGTCCGGCTCTTGTAGCTGTATTCCAAAGTTTTCATTTTCTAGCTCCTCTATTAATTTTACCACCAAACCCTTGGTATTAATCATTGCATCACAAGCACCCTCATAATACTTGGAATGAGGGTCAGCTTTCCTATATTGCTCATACTGGTTATGCAGGACATCTAAATCCCTACCAAACTTAATAATAAGTTCTTCCAATATTACCACCTTTCATCAATTATCCAACTTCTGGTTCCAACCACATTCCAAGTATCCTCTGACACTTGGTTCTTTTCAGGGTCTACTTTACCTATATAAGTGACTTCAAACCCCTTCTCTTCGAGCAAATCTATCCATTCACCAATCTGCTTAAGCTTACATAGGATATTAACAGTAGATTTCTGATTAACCTTAACATCCACAAAATCGTCCATTTTTATTTCCTCTTATTCCTTTCCCTTGTGACCGTTCTTAGCCATCAAAGATCACCCCAAGCATTGTCTGTCTCTTTGACGTTGCTTTGTGAACCGCCGCTGCCCTCTTTCACTTCCTTCACAGTGCCGTCAGAGTTATACACAGTCTCACTGATTACATTGCCTTCAGCGTCAAACTGATAAACCCGTGGGCATCCATCCCTACTCTCAGCAACAGCCCTGTTCATAAGACCTAATCTGTATGCAATTCCTTTGCCCATTTCACTCCCACAACTTTCCCCCACCTGGCTCGCACTTGCACCTGTAACAGCCGTTCTGGTCTACATACGATACAGGATTCTGTCCGGCCAAGCAGACACAAGTGGCTCCAGCAGTACCCGACTTATCACATGTAACACAGGTTGCCGCTGGAAGCATCAAAGACGCCACAAAAATCAAAAGAACCAACAAGTGTTTTATACTCATTCAAAACCCCTCTCACAATGACACCGGTAACAACCATTTTTATCTACGTACCAAGCTGCTGCTTGTCCGGGAAGACAAGTACATGAACCAACCACTTGGTCTTTATGGCACATACTACAGGTTGCTGCTGGCAACAATAAAGAAATTAAAAACAATAATGTAACTATAATGTATTTCAATGTCCTAATACCTGTTTACTTAGATCGTCTGGCCACCATTTCAATTCCGCGTTGGGAAACAAATTAAAGAACCACTTGGCACAAACACTGAGCGGTATTAAATTCTCCGCAGTTGTATCCCACAACTCATTAACTTGATTAATGACCAACCTGGAATCTCCGAGAATGAGAATTTTGTCTTCCCAATCTATCAGGTCAACTAAATCCATAAGTAACTTAATGAGTGCGACATATTCTGCCTCATTGTTTGTGTTAAAGTTTATCTTTTCTCTGCTGACAAATCTTATGGGTTTCTTATTCTTAAACACTACAAAAGAATAATAAGTCCCATGTTTATTTTTCCCACCATCAAATACCGCTGCGTACATAATTTCCTATCCATGTGATAATTATTGCTGCAAGCAAAGTAAGTAAAATAATAACCACCACTTTTAAAGCACTTTTTCCACCTTCCGGTGGTGTAAATACACTCAGTTAAGAACTCCTAAATCCAACAAGGTCAATTATGTCAGGCACTACCTGGAAAATGTCCTGTCCTCTGACTACCACTACTTCACACCCCATCCATTCCCGCAGAACATGTGGTCTGTTCATTTCCTTAGATGCATACTTCATAAGATTGATATAATCTTTCCAGCCAACAACCAGGTACTTTGGCTCTAGTCCTTGTTCTTTCAAGTCATTCTGTTGGATGATTGTCTTATTGATTGCATCCAAGTGTGTTGCAGTGGTTGTGTGGTGATCCACCCGTTTCTTGATACTATCCAGCATTAAAGTTGCCTCCTACCGACACGTTTACTGTACTTTGCATATATTATATCACATTTTCTCATATTTGTCAAGTCTTCAACCCCTTTAACTTTGACCGGGTGGGGAAATAGGTTCTCTATCCCTTTCGGGAAGCAAGCCACATAAAGTGACACCTGGTTAATCCAGATCAGGGGTACCACCCACTTGGTCGGGGAGGCTGGACTCGAACCAGCTTGTCTGGATGGAAGGATTTGAACCTCCACTCCCCGTTACTTTTTCTTGCCACTGCGCTGTGGTTTACCCTTGACGCCTTTGGGTTTGGGTTTGGGCTTTGGACCTCTGCCATTTTTACTTTTAGCCATTTACAATCTCCTGTGTTGGTGTTAATATCTCTGTAGGTGTAATAGTTGGTACACTTGTTTCAGTTGGTGTTATTGTCGGAACACTGGTCTCAGTTGGAGTTTCAGTTGGAACACTAGTCTCAGTTGGTGTTATTGTAGGTGTATTAGTTTCTGTAGGAGTACTAGTTGGTGTATTTGTTACTGTGTTAGTTTTTGTCGGTGTAGGTAACGGTGTCCAAGTAGGTATAGGTGTCCATGTAGCTCTTGGAGTCCAGGTCGGAATCGGTGTCCAGGTTGGTGGTGCTGGAATTCCTGGATATGGTGTATAAGTTGGAACAGGAGTCCAAGTTGGTATACTAATACTGGTTGGTACAAACGTGTTCGTTGGAACTCCTGTAGGTGTATTCTTTTTATCTTTTGCCACAGGTGGTTTGGTTGCAGCCTTAGTATCTGTTGGTGTTCTTGTCGGCAGAGAGGTCACCGTCAAAGTATTAGTTAAAGTCATCACAAGACTTGGCGTGGGTGTTATTACCTCTTCTTGGAATCTCCAGAAGAAGTAATATGCAACACCAGCACCCATGAGCATTAGCCATGCTGCTGCAATAATTGTTACCAACCAATCCTTTATACTCCCATAAGGTTTTAAATCCACCTTCTTTGGTCTCACCTCACTATCGTTCGTTCTCGACTTAACTACATGATACCACAGAATGTCTTACTTGTCAATAGTACTTATTTCTTACTGGCAAATATAATCTTCATTCCGTTCAGGAAATCAAGAGGATGAATTAAGATCATTTTCTGATCTATCACGTAAACTATCTTGTATCCTCTATATTCTAGCCACTCTTTGTAACTGTCTAAATATTCAGGCTTACAGTATATTTTATGGAACTTTTTTGTGGTGTCTTCTCTCTTGGGAATTTCCATAATCCCCCCTCCCCTACTATATAGAAATAAAATTTTCAATTTTATAGGACTCCCTATCAACATCCTATAGTATTTTTATTTCTATCTTATAAGGCACTTGACAAAATTCAACTTTTGTGATATAATAGTGATCACAAAAGGAGGTTAACAAATGTTTATGTTGCCAGCAGTTACCATGTGCTATGAGGTAGACTTCTCTTCAACACCTCTAGCAGAATTTGGTGATTTAATAAATCATTATGCCAAGGAAAACCTACTAGACCCTTGGCTGGTAGCTGCAATGATACTAGTAGAAAGTGGTGGAGACCCCGAAGCTTACAATGAAACCTCGATGGCTACGGGACTTGGTCAGGTAATGCCAAGAGAAGCTGGAGAAGTATTTGCCCACAGACCCTCAGTGGAAGAGTTAAAAGACCCTGAGACAAATATAAAGTGGGCTACATTAATCCTAGCTTACAGATTTCAACTTCTCCACGACTATGAATCAGCACTGTATTGGTACAGTGGTGGTACTCATTGGAGAGATTACGAAACATATAAAAATAGGTACTGGAAAAAGGTAAAGGAAAAGAAAGGATGGTTGTATGAGGCCGGAGCTAGAAGTAAATCTACATGTGGGAATGGAGAGCCTTTTATCAGAAGCTCCCAGGATATTATCTTATCCAAGCATAGCGATTGATACTGAAACCACTGGATTAGACCCCTATACTAATGACTTGGTATCAATTCAAATTGCTAATTCGGTGGATAATACTGTTGATGTTCTCGATGCAAGAAAAGCTAACTTCCAGCAATTCTTTAATTCTTTGCGTAAATACAGTGGGTTGGTATATTTCCAGAATGCTAAGTTTGATCTTAAGTTTCTAAAATTAAATTATAACCTACTGTATCTGGATATTTATGATACTAGATTGGCTGAGAAGCTAACAGTGGCAGGAATTAGGGAAGGTGGAAACGATCTAAAATCTTTGTCCAGCACCTACTTGGATATAGAGTTAGATAAAGGAATAAGAAGTGAGTTTACTTTACCCCTATTTAGTAACCTCGATTTAACGGAATCACAGCTACAATATGGTGCTCTGGATGCCTGGGTTCTTCCTAGAATTGCAGAGCACCAAATGCTTAAGATCAAAGAACATGGTCTTGAAAGGATACTTGATGTAGAACATAGAGTGGTCCCAGTTGTCACAAAGATGGAACTCAAAGGGTTCTTGTTAGATACAGAAAAGTGGACCAGGATATACGAAGAAGAGATAATCAAAGCTGAAAAACTCAAAAAGCAAATGTTTGACGTGGCTGGAGAGATATTCAACCCCAACAGCCAACCACAATTAAAAGAAATCTTTAAGAAATTAGGTATACCAATACCGGTAGTTTACGGAAAGGAAACCACCGCTGCTGGATATATTTTCAATATAGACCACGAATTCATTAAACTCTTGCTGGAATATAGAACCTCAGCTAAGAGGGTGTCTACCTACGGGGAAGATTTCCTGCAAAGTGTAAACCCGGTTACAGGTAGAATTCACACAAACTTTAACCAGCTTGGAGCTAGATCAGGTAGGTTTTCTTCTGATGACCCGCCAATGCAGACTATTCCCAAGAGGGGTACAGATGCTAAGAAATTCAGGGAATGTTTTATTGCTCCAGATGGTCACAAGATAATCAGTGCAGATTACTCTCAGCAGGAAATCAGAGTCATGGCAGAAATATCTAGAGACCCTGAACTACTCAGAATTTATAGGGAGGGTTTAGATAGACATACTGCTACTGCTGAGAATTTGTTTAGTGTACCTTATGATAAAGTAGAATGGTGGATGCGAAGAATTGCCAAAGACTTTAACTTTGGTGCCAGTTATGGTTCCTCTCCAGAAAATCTCGCAAGAGCGTTGGAATTACCACTAAACGATGTGAGAGAACACCTTAAGAATTATTGGGAGATTTATTCTACCCTCCAAAAATGGACCAGAAGAGCAGGATTACTAGCTTGGACTAGAGGTTATTCCGAAACACTTTGGGGCAGGAAAAGATGGTACGATACTAACAATATGCGGAAAGACGAAGTTATGCGCCAAGGTGCTAATCATGTTATCCAAGGAACTTCTGGTGATATGCTGAAATTGGGATTGATTTTAACTGACGAAGCTATCCGTGACGCAGCAACCATTATAAATACAGTACATGATGAACAGGAAATTGAAACCCTAGAAGTGGACGCTGAGAGTGTAGCACTACTAACAAAAATGGCAATGGAAGACGCTGGAAAAGAATTCGTAACTGTAATTGACCAACCAGCAGATGTCAAGATAGGAGATTGGTGGTTATGATTTGCTGGAATATGGACTCAAAGACACATCCTACTTGGATTGAAGTAACTATAGGTCCTTGGGATACACATGATAGGTCTCTGGCTGTACATCTTTTGGAGGCTGTTAATGAGATTGGACTACGTGGTTACAGAATTATCTCTCATGCAGAGTACTATGACTGGGAGAAAATGAATAACCACTACAGGTTTACAGTTGAGAAGTGGGAGGATAAATGGAACCATTCATTGTCTTAACTGGAACACCAGAAGAGTGTACTACAGAATTTAACAGACTAAAAAAGTTGGGATATTACACCAATGGGTCAGAATGGATAAATGAACATGAAATAAGAATGTGTTTATTCTTGGAGGAAAGAGGTGAGCAACGATACACTAAAGAAGATACTAGAGGAGTTGGTAGAAGCAGTTGAAAATTTCGCCAGCAAAGAAAAAGATATAGAAATATATGCGGCATACCTGGTACTAGAGGATATACTAGGTAAGGCCAAAGCTTTACTGGCATTAATGAGGTTAGGAAAGTGACATTAGAGAAAGATATTGATGAATTTTGTGAATTACTAAAGAAACACACTATGCGTAAGGCTGATTTATATGATGGAGCAGGTGATGCAAAAGTAGATAATAGGGATGTGTGGTATGCTTTAGCTCTGCTAACTGAGGAAACAGGTGAGGTTGCCTCAGCACTAATTAGAGAAAGAGCAGAATTAGCCAGAGTTGAAACCATTGATAGTGCTCATTGTGCGTTTTTAATCTGGAGGCATCTAGGAAAGTAGTACTATTGACAAACATTGGATTTTATGATATAATACCTAGGAAAGGTAGGGTGGATGGCATTTATTGACGAGGTAAGGGAAAAATATGGAAATATTGGTTTGCTGTCAGAATTTGATACACCAATAGTACCATATTCAACTGGAGTTACCAAGTTAGACCTAGCAATAGGGGTAGGAGGTGTACCCAGCGGAAGAATAACAGAACTAGCTGGTCCAGAGCACTGTTTGGCATGGGATACTTTTATATCCTATTCGGTGGTGGAGAAAGATGGAAGAATTAGAAATAAAAAGGGCGGTACTATTGAAAGGCTGTATGAAAGATTTCATGGAGAGACCTGTGATTTCTATGTATCCTCTATAAATGAGGAAGATTGCATCTTTAAGAACAGGGTTGTAGATGTTGTTAAAACTGGTATTAAAGAATGTTATAAAGTTGTAACATTGGGTGGCCATGAGATAGTTTGTACAGGAGATCATGGTTTTTATGTTGGAAATGGTTCCTACATAAAGGCTGCAACTTTAGAAGTTGGTGACACTGTTTTTATTCATAACAATAGCCGTAACAGAAAAGATTGGCCACAAGCCAGATACACAGAAATAATAGTTAAATACCATCCCAACGGTATAAAGAAGATTGTTACTGCTAATGATAGACAAGGAGTAAAGAAGTATAGCTACCTAAGATATAGAGTCAAAAAGGCAAACTTGGTGATAGAGGCAGACCATAATAATCTAACTTATGATGATTATATTAGTTTACTTGATAGTGAAAATAGAGACGAAATAGATAAATTATGGTTCATACCTGATACCTATGTAGTTCACCATAAAGACCTTGATTCAAGAAATGACAAAATTACAAATCTTGTAGTTATGGATAATTCTGAACACCGTAGCCTCCATGCCAAATTGAACCACAATGCCCTTAGATTTAAAGCTGTGCCAGATGTTATAGAGTCTATTAACCCAGTAGGTGAAATTGAGACCTATGATATTAAGTGTTTAGCCCCATATAATAATTTCATAGCCAACAAATTTGTTGTACATAATTCTGGTAAGACCAGCTTGGCTAAGTCTGTTGTTGCCAGATTGCATAACGCCAGTGACGAACAAGCCCTCTGGATAGATACAGAGAATGCATTTGATAGTAAATACGCACTAAAGATGGGTGTAGACCCGGAAAGATTAGTGATATTCTACCCTGAAACAGGGGAACGCGCATTAGAAATAGCAGAGGGTGGTATTCGCAGCGGAGAATTTGCAGTAGTGGTTTTAGATTCAGTGGCAGCACTATCACCAAGGGCTGAGATGGAGGGTGATATAGGAGATGCTCATGTTGGTTTGCAGGCTAGGTTGATGTCTCAATTTGTGAGAAAGACAGCTTTTGCCATCAGGGAATCAGAGGTGGCTATGGTAACTACAAACCAACTCAGGGATAGAATAGCAAGGATACCCCTACCACCAGAAACTCCGGCAGGAAGAGCATTAAAACACCATACATCAGTAAGGATTTGGTTAAAGAATGCTGGACCAATCAAACAGGATAACGAAATAGTTGGTTCAAAGATTGAGTTCACTGTCAAGAAGAACAAGGTGGCAGCACCATATGGTACTGGTGCATTTGAAATCTGGCATGATAGAGGAGTTTGTTTAGAGGCAGACTTATTGGATACAGGAGTGGAGGTAGGTGTTATAGATCAAAAAGGTGCATGGTTTTCCTACAGAGAATTGAGACTGGGTCAAGGTCGAGTAAATGCCATCAGAGCATTAAGTGACAAAGACACATATCAAAGAATTTTAGAGGAGGTTATAAATGCAAAAAAGGTTGAAGGTTGAGAGAATTTTCCCACTGGAACAGTATGGAAATGTTCACATTACTAATGAAATAGTATTAGAAAAAGATGACCCCTGGGAATACGGAGATATTGAATCATTCTATGACGATATGGTGAGAGAGGTTTACAAAGCAGGAATAAATCACCATGATCTATTAACTAGAGTGAAAGAAGTTGAAACCACAGAAGAAAAGAGAGAGGTATTAAACGATGGGAGAGATTGAACTTGCACAGCTTGCAACTATTGCTGGCGTTTCTGGTTTTGTTGCGGTTTTGTTGGGGATTTTGGTTAAGCCGGTTCTCAACTCCTGGAAAGGACAAAGCTGGAAGTGGTATGGACCAGCCCTTAATGGTCTAGCAACATTGCTAGGTGTTGGTAGTGCTGTTGCAGTGTTTGGTGCAGCCGGTGGTTGGGCCTATGAAAACCTGCTACTGGCCGTAGTTACAGGTATTTATGCTGCATTGGCATCCATTGGTGGCTACGAAGCTGCTCGTGCTAGGACACCAGAATAAAGATGCTGAAAGAAATATCAGAACGTTTGAAGGACTTAAGTGCTGATGATCTAAAGAAAGTTAAAAAGATTGCCATAGATAAGTCTTACGGCGGCGAAAAAGGAAAGAAAGGTAAATAAAAAAATCATGTCATTTTTTGAAGAGGAAAAAAGTGGTCAGCGTGGCAGACAGTTTAAGTCTTGGGATGAAACCATGGTTAGGTTTACCCCTGATTATCCTGTTACAGTCCAGATCGTAGAACCCAGTGCCTCAGATAATTATTACTGGCAGCACTACGTACCCAATGCAAAGAGAAGTCAGGGAGGTAGAGGAGTACCTGTCCGGTGTCCTGGCATGGATGTTTGTCCTATTTGCCAGCGGAACAAGGATTTGGAGAGAGATCACCCTGATTATATTGGGGCGAGTAAAAGGTGGTTTGTTAATGTACTTGATCTAACTCCCCGCAGGGAATGTCCATTGTGTGAAAATGTAACCTACGCAAAGTTACAGTGTGATTACTGTGATACTTCCCTGGCGGAAGTGGAACCATCTTCACCCACAGTTAAGTTGATGGAGAGGGGTAAGGAATTCTTTGACCACTTGAAGGTCATTGATATTAGCTACACTAAGCCTTACGACCCCAATGACGAAACTTTGGAGAGGGATATATACGATTACAGTACTAAGAACCCTGGGGAAGACATACCTGTTGGAATTACTCATTATGAAATCAAGATTATTACTGACCCTTCCAGCAGGAAACCAGTACCAACCCGCAGCAGCGAAGCAAATGATCGTAACTGGCGGGATTACATAGACGACTATGTAAGTGAGGAAGATGCATACATTTTCTTGGAGCCAGACGAAATCAAGCAGATACTAACTGGTCATGTTACACTGTCTGAGATTCTAAAGGCTCGTTATCAGCAGGAAAATGAAACCGAAGATGAAATTTTAAAATCGTTCTAGAATGAGGGGGAGATTAAAATTCTCCCCCCACTCTACCATTAGGAGACAGTGCATGGACTATAAAGATGCTTTGGAACATTCCCCACAACCTTATAAGACTTTGCAGCAAGCTTTTGCTGCGACAACAGGTAGGGTTGTGGGACCAAGAGAGATACAAAAACTCTTAAAGACCTACTCAGAAGAAGAGGTCTTGGATTCCATTCTTAAGATGGAGGATAAAGAAGTAAAGAAACCTTATCCGTATATGATTGGAATTCTTAAAAATACCAGGGCCAAGAGATTGGCGGTAAACAATAGGAATGGTAGAGATGCAGTAGCCAGTGCTGTGGATATGTTGCAAGAAGAAAGCAAAAGAGAAGATAGACCCCAACTGAGGAGTCCATTTAACAATGTCACTACCGAACAATCTGGAGGCTGAAAAAGCCACACTAGGGTCGTTTCTGATAGACAGTGAAGTGACTTACCTGGGGTTACCAATTCTTAAACCAGAGTTCTTCTACGAAGAGAAACACAGAAGAGTGTTTGAGGCAATTCAGGAGATAAGTCAAATAGGTCACCCTGTTGACTTTGTGACTGTTTCAAACAAACTTCAAGAGTACAATAAACTTGAGGCATCTGGAGGGGTTGATTACCTTACAGAGTTGATGGAATCAACCCCATCAAGTTTACATATTGAGTACTATGCTGGCATTGTAAGAGATTATTACAAGTTGCGTGAACTGATATTGACGTCACGCAGAATAGGAAAAGAGGCTGAGTCAGCTAAACCAGATGAAATTGGTTCAGTGCTGGATAAGTCTCTAGAGTCTTTGTATGGAGTGTTTTCCAAGGCGGAAAGCAATACCATATCTAACTCTAGAGCAATGATGGAAGAGTTCTGGAAACATTTTGAGTTAAGATACCAGAACCCAGGATTGGTTGGTACTTCTACTGGATACGTAGAACTAGATGCTGTTATAGATGGTTATGCTCCAACTGATTTGGTTATTGTTGCGGGAAGGCCATCTTGGGGCAAGACAAGTTTTGCTATGAATTCAATGGCTAGACTTGGTAGAGATGGGGTATCTTCTGTACTGTTCGCGTATGAGATGTCCACCCTACAAAGTGAGCAGAGATTTGTTTCCATAATATCTGGTGTTGGTTTGCAGAAAGTTAAAACTGCAACAGGCTTAGACAGTCACGAACTAGATAAGATAGTATCAGCAACTTCTGAGTTGGCGGAATATCCACTATGGATAGACAGTAATACCACAGGGGATATTTATTACTTAACATCAGCAATTAGACGTTATGTTCAGCAGTACGAAGTCAAAGTAATATTCATAGACTTCCTGCAAATAGTACCAACCAACTCAGACGATCTAGTAAGAGAGTACGGTAAGATTACTAGAATGTTAAAGAACCTTGCCACTTCTTTGGGTGTAACCATTGTCTTGGTATCACAACTAAACAGAAAGATAGAACATGAAAACAGGAAACCAAGACTGTCTGACCTAAGAGACAGTGGTAATATTGAGGAACATGCTGACGTAGTTCTATTTACTTATCGAGTTCCAGCAGGAGATACACCAGAAGAGGCAGAACTAATCATAGGTAAGAATAGAAACGGCCCCATTGGTAGTTTTAGTTTGTTTTTTGATGAAGAAACAACAAGATTTTTAGGAAGAGAGTCATGGTAAAAGCTGTACCTAAGCCGGAAAAGGAAACCAAAGAGAACCGTGGTATAGGTGGAAGAAAAGGAAACACATCTAAGAGAAGTTTGTTGGTAAAGAAAGTACCGAAACCAGAGGCTAGTACTAGAACCAATAGAGGAATTGGTGGAAGAAAAGGAAACACAGCTAAGAGAAGTGGTACTTACTTTGAGAATGTTGCTGAGGATTTCTTTAATGATACTGGTATCTCTTCCGCGAGGAGAATCATTGGCTCTGGTGCATTTGGTAAGATATGGAGAGAGCCTAGATTACTAGGTGATCTATATATAAACTTTCCGTTTCTCAAGAAACCAATTCTGGCTGAGGCAAAATTTGGCTACGGTGGTAAAACTCAAATCACTGTAAAGAGAGAATGGATAGACAAGATAATAGAGGAATCAAAAGTTCTGGATAGATACCCAGCTTTAATATTTAAATTCAAAGGTGCTAGAGGTAAATCATCCAAGATGATAGCATTTGATTGGGAAACTTTTGTAGAAATGATGAGGGATTGCTGTGAGGAGGAAAAAAAGTGAAGAGAGTAATTTTGATCTTTATTGCTGCTGTTAGTTTTATTTTTCTAGGCTGCAATGATGGGTGTAATGAACGCCATCCAGATTTTGGTAATGCCTTCTATTGTGACGACAGTAAAACAGATTGGGAAAAGTGGGAGAAAGGTAAAGGTCGTGGAGAATAATCCAGTTCTGGATACCGTGGTTCTTGGTAATTGTTTGGATGTTATGGCAAATATGGCAGATAACTCAGTTGATCTTGTGGTAACTGATCCACCGTTTGGTATAGTTAATAGGGAATCTCAGGGCTTGAGAAATCTTGATAAGGGAAGTGCTGATGTTGTAACAGTTGATATTAACCAGTGGTTGCCAGAGGTTCTAAGAGTTCTAGGTGATGGTAGTTTTTACTCATTTTGTGGGCTAAATCAAATCAGTGAGATATACAACACATTAGTTGATAATGGAATGGCAGTTAGGTTTGGAGCTTGGAAGAAAACTAATCCTAGTCCTATGAACGGTGATAAAATTTGGCTGTTTGGCCTACAACCAATTATCTATGGGAAAACCAGAGGCGCAACATTTAATGAGCACTGTTCAACCCTACTGTTTGAATCCAAGGTAGTTAGGGGCGTACCACATCCAACACCTAAAAGTGTGGAGATTGTTACTAAACTTATACTCACAAGTACAAACGAAGGCGATATTGTTTTTGACCCGTTTATGGGGTCTGGAACTACCGCCCTTGCCGCACTGAGTTGTGGTCGTCGTTTTTACGGTTGTGATATTAATGAAGATTATATAACTTTAACAAATGAAAGAATAAACAAAGTTAGATCATGGCCGCCACAATTAGAAATGGAGTTATAGGGATGGAAGAGAATAAAAAAGTAGAAGTTAGAGATNNATGAGGGACTGCTGTGGAGAATAAAAAAGTAGAAGTTAGAGATAGAATAGATTGGGATGAACCCGTTACGTTCATGGTTGGACCTATTGTCCAGACTGCACCAGCATTTATGGTTTGGCAGTTGGCTTTGCAGCTAAAAGAGGGCTTGGTTGATAGATACGAACCCACACCTGGTATCCCCACGCCGGAAACACCAGAACCACTGCCTTATTTTAAGAGAAAGGAAGAAGAGGAGTGAGTTTCCTTGAGGAAGGTCCAGATATAAGTTTTGATGATATGTATAATGTCTGGTTGGAGGTTGCCAGATTAGAAGAGTTGGCTTCAAACCAAGAGAGTATCATAGATATAACTAGAGCAGGCTTTAAAAAGGTTTGCCTGGAAAATAATCAATTCTGGCCGCTGGGAAAACCACCATCAATGGAATACCTTAAACAAGTGGTACACTATGTTGGTAATACGCGGGAAGATGGTGAGTACCTAGATAACATGGAGAGGGATTTACTCAAGTACAAGAAAGAATTAACCGAAGCTAAAGGTGCTCTTGATGTCATGCACGAAAAGCTTAGAATATTTCAGACAAAATCAGCCAACGCTCGTAAAGCGTTAGTGATGGAGTAACTTATGAGTGCGACTGTTAGAACTATTATTGGGATGTATGCCGAAATTGAGAGAAGAAATAAAATAGATAATCTTTTCTTGCAGAAAATAGATATTGATATGGCTTTTGAGGAATTGTCTGCAAGCAGAGCACTAACTGACATGGAAAGACAAGTTCTTTCAGTTGCTAGTACTGGTTGTTCACGTAACAGTGGTGCCAAGCAGTTAGGTATTTACAGACGACGCTATGTTAAGTTGTTTAATTCTGGTTGTGCCAAGATAGCAGAATTTCTTGGAGAAGAATACTCAGATAAAAGGATAGCAGATTTAGTAGAAATTAGGTTAGGTAGAAAACTAACAGAAGAAGAACGCAAAAAGGTGCTATTAACACTTTCAGCATTTAGTGATAATTACAGCAAAGAAAGCGTATTATAGGAGAAATTATGATAGACATTAAAGACCCTAACGTGGACATACCAGACCAGTCTTTATATGAGGCAATTAGAATTGTCTTGGGTGGTGGTACTGGTGCTGACATTTATAGGGCTGGGTTGTTGACTTCTCTTGGTACTCCTGTATCAGAGCGTCAAGCCAGAAGATACAAGGTTGCTGCCGAACAGGTGATTGAGGAACTTCCACCAGATACCATAGAGAGAATGATAGTTGATGATAACTATATGCCAGATATGGTGCTGGAAGAGGAAGACACCTCTTATCCACCTATTCTTCTCCCGCCAGTGAACAACCGTTCTACCATCTTTGATATAGAGGTAATCTCACCATCATTTAATAATATGGGCAGATACAGCCACTTTTTGCTGTGTGCTAGTTTCCTGCCCTTTGATACAGGAGAACCTTATACCTTAAGGTTGGATTGGGAAGACCAACGTGACGATAGACGATTGCTACATAAAGTTCTAAATGAACTGTCTCAGTACCAGTTTGTTATAGGTCACAACGTTAAGGGTTACGATATTAATTGGCTGATGACCCGATGTATATTTTACGGATGGGAAGTCCCAAACAGGATATTCTACTATGATACCTATTCAGCATCAAGAAGAATACCAATAGTTACAAAGAAGTCACTTGGTCATCTTATGGATTTCCTGCGGATAAGCGAAGCAGAGAAAACCAAGATAATGCCGTTAAATTGGGACAGAGTAAGAAGTCCACACAGAAAAGATTTTGAGGATGCAATGAGTGAAGTTGTCTATCACTGTGAGAATGACGTGGTTGGGAATAGAAGATTATACGATATAGTGTACAGGTACGACACTAAACCAAGTTGGAAGTTATGGCCCAACTAATATGTGAATATGAACAACCACATAAATGTGGTGGTAGGATTAGAAAGTGTGATCTATACACAGGTGAGGCATCTAGTTTTTACATAGAGAGAATTAATCTCTGCCAAGAGGGTATAGACCATCTCAAATGCCATGAGTTTCAAATAATACCTGTGGTAGAGAAAATAGAGGATATACCAGTTATTAAACATGAAATCAAAACCGTTTAAGGTATTAATAAAAGCAATTCAAGCAAAAAACTCAGGAAATAAAACAGCTTATAATGCATATAGGTGGACATTAATTAATTTGTCAAAAGCTGAGAGGAGAGGTAAATGACAAGAGAATGGTACAGCCCAAGTTTAGCTTGGCCTGTAGAGGAACTACCAGAACCAAGTGTGGAATCATTACAAAGAAGAGAGTTTTCTCTGACCGCACTAACCAGTGAAAAACCACTGGTATTTGATGTAAGACCAGATGGGCATAACTCTTTTAGTGTATTGCCCAAGCTTGGAGAAAACGAATACGACAGGTTGCAGGAGTTTTACAACTTTGAGTGGTTGACTACTCATGGTAGAGACGAAGCCACAAGTGGAGAACTCTACTTCGGACTTTACGCAATTGAGTTGAAAAGTGGTCCAGCTATTGTGCAGCCAAGGGTGTTTGATCTCTCCGGCAACCCAGCAGAGGGAGTACTCATGTGGTTCAGCTGGCCTGGTGCTCCAGCACTAGACCCAGCAGTTCAACCAAAGTATAAGAGTACTGGTGTTAGTGGCTGGACTGATGCAACCGGTAGTTGTGGCTGGGCTTACAGTGGAGATGCTCACATTGGTCCTAGTGGTGGTCCCTTCACAGTTTGGTGTAACAGTGGAGATGGTCCACTTGGTACACTTGTTGGGTCAGATGCTCTGGACAAGATTGGATTTTGGGATGATCATATCACCCCTAATCCTTGGTTCAAGGTTGTTAGGAAGGGTGGAGATGCTCCTCCACCAGTTTCAACTGGCCTACGTTTAGTTACGGTTGATGCCGATGGTAATGAGTTGGGTTATGTTAATCTAATTAGTGGCTCTCCTGGACCTTCCGAGAAGGGTGCGCTAGTCTTAAAATACGAAGACGATACCGTAGCCCATGTAAACTGGAGTTAATTAGTGGGAGTCACCGAGTTTAGGTGACTCCCCCTCTTGACAAATAAATCATCATGTGATATAATATAACTAAATAGGGGTGGCATCATGCCTAAAAAGAAACTAGAATCTTGGCAGAAAAAGTACGTTGATGGTATTAAAGACCTAGATAATGAGGACCTGTTAAACTGTTTAGTTGAAGCTGCACAGGATGCTGAATATTTTAAACCAGCAAGATTCCATTTGGGTGTGGCATTTGATGCTGTATTAGAAAGGATGGAAAATGAACCCACTTTTTAGGAAGCACTCCAAGGCTTTGGATTATTATGATTACCCCGACTTGCTGGAAGAGGGGGAACAAGTCTTAGTTACTGAGAAGATTCACGGAACTCTCCTGAGAGCAGGGTGGGTTGAGTGTGGCAAGAGGTTTCTCAGACCCGACTACGAGTTTCTTGTAGGTTCCCGCGGCAACCAGCATGGAGAAGATAGCTTAAAGGTATACAATTTGGTTGCCAGACAACTTAAGCTCAAGAAGAAAATACCCTTGAGACATGTGGTCTACGGGGAGATTTTCGGGGAAGAGATTCAAGACCTTAAATATGGCAGGAGAGGCACCGATGTAAGGTTCTTTGATGTTATGCATGGGGATATGTATTTTGATGCAATAGATGCATACAATTTCTTTGCAGAATATGGATTAAAAGGTGCACCTATTTGTGGGGCACACGCTTGGAGTAAAGATTTAGTTGAGAAGATACTGGAGAACTTTGACCAATCTTCCAAGTTGGATGGTTATACAATGCAAGAGGGGGTTATAATTCGTCCAATGCGGGAGAGAACTCACCCCAAGTTAGGGAGAGTCATGGTAAAATTAATTAATCCACAGTATTTGGAGAAGAGATGGGTAATACAGAAAAAGTCTGGAGATACATTAACAAATTTAGAGTTGCCAAGGGCTATTCACCAACCCACAGAGAGATAGCAAATGGACTTGGTTTTAGCTCTCCCAACTCTTCTGCTTACCACATTGGTAAGCTGGAGAAAAGGGGTTGGGTCAAAAGAGAAAAAGGAAAGATCAGATCAGTTAAAGGAAGTAGGTGGGGAGTCTAGTGTTCTTTGATACCGAGGAAGACGGTTACACTAAAATTGAATTATTGAACCTGCCTAACTCGGCTCTCAAAAGTAAAGTAAAAGGGGAGTATAGTTCCGCGTGTCCCATCTGCGGAGGGGAAGACAGGTTTCAATTCTGGCCTGAGGTTGGCAACTACTGGTGCAGGCAATGTGAACTGAGAGGGTTCGTAACTGACGCACCAATCAGGAAAAAGAAGTCTCTGGCATCTATAGTTAACAGTAGAATTACCACTTGTACTAGGGGTACTAATGCCTGGGAGAGGTATTATGATAACTTATTCAATGACATCTCCGCGCAAGAGTACTGGTTGGATGAACTTGGACCAGACTATGTTAAAGCTATTGAACACTTTAAATTAGGGTATTGTCCAGATTATAAATCTATAGGACCAACCGTGACTATTCCGGTTAGCTACGGGGAGAAGGTTTATGTGATTAAACACCGTGTGCTAAAACCAAATGGTGCTAAATATTTAACAGAGCCTAAAGGTATTGGTGCTATGATTTTTAACCTTGACGAAATTTTTGCTGCCAAGAAGGTCGCTGTTACCGAGGGAGAAAAGAAAGCCATGAGGCTTTGGCTAGAGGGTTACACAGCGGTATCTTCAACGGTAGGTGCAGAAGGCTGGCAACCAGAGTGGGATTTATTCCTGCACGGCAAAGAGGTATTCATTATCTTTGACCCTGATAAAGCAGGTAAGAAATCCGCCAAAGCCTTACAAGGAAGAATCCCCTCAGCAAAAATAATAGAATTACCAGAAAAAGTGGACGATTGGATTAATTTAGGTGGAAATATTCAGGAGGTCTTAGGTGTACGTGGATGAGGATTTTGCAGCAGAACTAACAAATTTTGCACAGGATTTACCGACATGTCAGTACCATTCTTTTACTGGAGCACTTGACGACCTTGGGATAAATTATAAGATAGATGGGTTTTTCCAAGATGACTGGGTCAACATAGTTGATGGTGATTACTCTGTACAGTTCCAGTTTGATAAGGACGGTAATTTTATTCAATGGTTGGTGGAGGAAAACTTTCAGGACAGACCACGATTAGAGGAGATTTTAGGATGATTAAAAAACTATGGGATACTATAAAAGTCAGGGAAGCTAAGCACAGGCTACAGAGAGATATTCTAAGTTTGCTGGAGGAATACGACGAAGACTACGGATTCAAGGTTGATAAGATCAAAATAAACCGTATAAATTCAGGTCTAGACGGTGCATACCAGTACGAATTTGAGTATCTGGATGTGGAGGTTGATTTAATTCTATGAGTTGGGATAACACACCCATAAAGGATATGCCACTAAAGAAACATAGAATTACCTTTGAGGGGAAAACATACGAGTACTATATACATATTTATGAATCAGAGTTCTCACAATGGTTGGATGATATACTGGACAGGCTTGAAAAAGCAGAAAGGAAAAAATGATAAAACCAAGGATTGGTGTGGATATTGACGGCTGTATATGCGACTGGCATATAGTAGCTGCAAATATTATTGCTATGGAACCACCATACCCAACCATAGATCAAATCTATGATTATCTAAGGAATGGAGTTCCAGATTGGCTAGAACACAAGTTTAAGAGGGTTGCAGCCAAGGAAAAGCCATATAGAATATGTCCATCATACAGTGACGCAAAAGTGTATCTTAATATGTTAGATAAATTGGGGTATCCCATCTTCTATATAACTCATCGTGCTGAGGAAATGAGATATGTCACTGAATCTTGGCTGGATGAAAATGGATTTCCTAGGTATCTGGATATATACTATACTGATGGTAAGTCTAAGGTGGATTATGCTGAGGAATTGAAGTTGGACCTCTTCGTGGAAGACAGGTTAGATATTGCGGAAGAGTTGGTGGATGTGGTTCCTGAGGTAATACTTATAACCAGACCTTGGAACGAATTCAAAAATTCGGACAAACCAATCCTTAGATGTAGTAACTGGTTTGAAATCTATAATGAAATAACGGAGAGCTATTAATGGATAATTGGGAATCTCTTGCCACAGGAAAAAGTGGTGCTATTGATTTAGAGAAAGCTTGGTTGCGGAAAGCTAAGGAAGTGTTTGAAATTTTCTGCGACAAGCAAAGAGGATACGGTCCTAATAACATAGCACAAGGTGGTACCCCAGGAGTTGTTATGAGGAACAATGATAAGTGGAAACGCATGTTTCAGCTTACATTCAAACACCCAGGGGAAGAACCCCTAGAAGATGAAAACCTAAGAGACACCGCTATTGACTTGGCAGATTACTTTATTATATGGTTGATGGTTCATGATGGAGATTGGCCAGAGTATGAAGAAGACTTCCTTGAACCAATCTTGGAACATATTGCCAGGGGAGAATGGGGAGATGCGGCAAATCTTCTAGACCAACTAAGATATGAAGAAGAGCAAATGGAACTAGAGGAATTCAACAGAGAATTAGAAAATGACTTTTATGATCGTGAAGAAATGTTTTTAAGGTCTGTAGAGAAGAGAGACGAAGAGCGTTACAATTACGTAGCAGATGATCTTGCTTTTGATGCAGACAGAGAGAAGAGATTTTTTGGATGACAAATAACGGTACCAATAAAACACCAAGCAGGGGAGATATAAAAGATATAGTGGTTATATCTGACCCGGGGAAAAGCGGAAGTAACGGTGATATAAACAAACGCGGAAGCAAGGGTAACGGTAAGAAAGGCTAATCAAATTTTTATGAAAGGTGCAAAATGAAAAACCTAATATTAAGCATGCTGGTTGTTTTACTTTTGACAACTGCTTGCGTTGTTCCACAGTGTTGGGACGATATAAAACCAGACACATCTGCTCTTTACTTCGGCAAAGAGTACCGTGGAACATTTAGGGTAACAGAAGTAATAGAAGATGTACACTACCACTCGGCACTGGCATTTTATACAGGTGACGATGGCACAGAGTACACAGCAATACTTGTAATTTTGAAAGAAAATACAGAAGAAACATGGCAAGTTGGACAGACTTACGACATAAGGTTTACATTTAGATCGGTGTTCCAAGGCGTAACAGTCTTCGATGTGCATGAGATTATGGGTAAAACCAAATCAACCAAGGAACTACCAGCTAGGTCTGTACCAACTCCTGTTTCAAATATTGGAGACCCTGCTTAGTGAAAAGATTTTATTGTATAAACTGCAATAAGACGTATCATAGAAGTGGCGTAACAACCATGCGTTGTCTAAAATGCGGAAGGATATTAACGGCTAAAAATGAATATTTCCAACAAGAAGTCGTACCACTACAAAGACGTAGTGCTACTGCCAAAATATAATACAATTAAACATAGAGTTGATATACCCATTGAGGGCTGGAGAATTATAACTTCTCCAATGTCTTCCATTGTTGGTGAAACATTTATAAAAGCTGTGCAAAACCTGGACAAAAACCTTAGACCAACTATTTGTATACCAAGACAGCTTAGTATGGAGAAAAGGTTAGACCTCACATTAAGATGTGCAGAGTGTGGTATAGTGCCATTTGTTGCAGTTGGAATTAATGAATATAGACCTATACTACAAATGAGTATGGACTTATCATTTCCTTTGTTGCTGGATACAGCCAATGGATATTTAAATGTGGTATTAGATGAAGTTAAATCTATTCATGATTACTGGAGATCATCAAGTTTGATGGCTGGAAATGTAGTTACTAGAGATGGTGCTGAGGCTTTGGCTAATGCTGGTGCTACCCATATCAGGGTTGGTATTGGTAATGGTAGTGTGTGCTCAACTAAATTTGCGGCTGGATACCACCGCGGTCAAGTTACAGCAATAGAAGACTCTAGAGTACATTTAATATCAGTAGACCCAAATATAGAGATTCCACCATATGCAGTTGTAGCTGATGGTGGTATTGAATACCCGGGAGATGCTGTAAAAGCTTTTGGTGCTGGAGCACATTATGTAATGATTGGCAGGCTCTTTGCAGAATGTGAAGAAGCTGAGAACCATGTCATTGGAGAAGATGCATACTGGGGCCAAGCCTCCAGCAGAGAGAAGAGTGAATACGTAGAGGGATTTTACGAACTTATGCCAGCTAAGCATACACTAGAAGAGTTCTTGCATCATCTATGGGAAGGAATCCAATCCGGCATAAGCTACAGTGGATACAGTAATATAAATGATTTTATAGGTAATGGATTGTTTGAGGTGAAAGGTAGATAAATGTATAATATTATCTATGCTGACCCACCTTGGAGATTCCGAAACTGGTCTATTGGTGAACGTGCCAAGCGGGGAGAGAAATGGGCTAGGCGCATGGGTAGAAGTCCATACGACGTCATGAATACAGAAGACATAGCTGCTATGCCTGTTGGTGATCTCGCCGCAAAAGATTGTGTTCTATTCTTGTGGGCAACCCACCCCAAGTTGAGAGATGCATTTCAAGTAATGGATGGGTGGGGCTTTGAGTTTAAGACTGTAGCATTCACATGGGTAAAGCAGAACAAGAGTGGAGTTGGATTTCATTTTGGTCTAGGTTACTGGACCAGACAAAATCCAGAACTGTGTTTACTTGGTACTCGTGGACACCCTAAAAGGGTGGATAACAGTGTTCCACATTTGGTTATCTCTCCACTTGAGGGCCACTCTAAGAAACCAGATGAGGTTAGAAAACGTATAGTGAGATTGATGGGTGATTTGCCGAGAGTAGAATTGTTTGCCAGACAAGCACCAGAAGGTTGGGATGTCTTTGGCAACGAAGTTGAATCAACACCAGAGGTATTAGAGGTACTTAATGGAACAGAGTGATTACTATGATGTTGAGGAGATGTGGGAACTAATCGTAGCTCCCGCATTAAGTAAGCTTAATTTCAGGATTTCCAGCAGAGATCGTAAGTACAACCAACGCTATGACATGGTAGTAGACAATAAAAGCTTAAAGGACGTGAGAGTAAATGCTTCTAAAAGAAGTACTGAAAGGCGAACACTTCGTCGTCGGAGGAGAAACCCTCTACCGAAAGACTGACGATGGCTACATTGTTTATGTGGGAGAAAATGAAAATCCCGCAGAAGACACAGCAATAATGATAGTTAATCCGTGGAAGTGGTTTGCTGATCACATGAAGAAACCAGATCAAAGGTCGGTGGAGTAATATGCCTTGGATATTTCAGAATAAACCAGTACATAAGGGTGTTAAAATTATAAGAACTAATCCTAATGCTCCATGCACTGTGCTGGAAGAAACAGTAAAAGAAGTACGCGAAGTTGAAACCAGCAGAGGCAGACGTTGGGGTATTTGGACTAGAGTAGATAAAATTCACGACAAGAAATCATAGATGGAACATTACAACGGTGTTCTATACGGACAAAGAGAGATGACTAAAAGACAATACAAAAAGAGAACATACAAAAAGGAACAAACTGTTTCCAAGAAGGTTCTCATTGTAAATAGGTTTGAGACTCTATGCGGAAATTGTAGAGCCTCACTTAATAGTTTATCGGTTGGGTCTTGCACCTCTTGCGGGACAGAATTTGACAAGGTCACTACTGAATGTGTTAATGTTACGTGGTTACCTGATTCAATCCTCGCACAGAGACCAGACCTAGAATGGATAAGCTTTGAGGAATACATAGCATAATGGAATTATGGGTAGCGTTTGCAGTAGGATTCTCTCTCGCTGCCTTAATATTTGGTAATGCTTGGTGGCAGGAGAAATCCAAGAGGAAAAAAGCTGAAATTCTAATTTTCAAGCTGAAAAAAGACCTAGGAAGTGTACTAGGCTGGAGATGAAAAAAATGTCGAGGATATATAACATGAGATTTCTAAATCTTGGAAATGTAAAACAAGTACAGGGCTTTGTAGCCAAGGAAATTGCACGCGGTATGAGAGAAGGTACCAATGTGGCAGACCTTCAANNAGTGATGTCACTGAGACTCCTAATGCATGGGGAGACCTCTAGAAAATTTTTGCCAGGGAAAAATTCCGGTTACGCGGAAAATTACCAGATAATTTATTCTTGTCTGGTGAAAATTTTGCTGCCAGAGTGAGCCGCCTGTTAAGGAAATTTCACCCCTAGCGCGTACCATTTGTATGGGTTAGGGGTGTTATTCCCTGTTGGATACCATACCCATGTGGGGCAGCCTGATTAGGTATGCTAAGTTCTTTATCTGTGGATACCATACCCAATCTCCAGCAGGCACAAAAATAACCCCCACCTAAACCAGCGTGGGGGTAACCACTACTTAGACCCAGATGTATCCCTGCTCAGGAACTACCCCAACCCTTTCTTCTGGTTTGATGTCCTTTGCATAGATAACCAGAGATTCTCCACTTGCTAGGTGTTCCTCTAGAGTCTGGTACTCTTTGCCATAGGTGAGATGTCTCTGTTTTTCTACATATCCTACACCATCTACCCAGTCACACCCTCTGTGGTAAGCGGTTGCCTCTTGCAGGGTTTCATACTCAGAGATCGCGTAATCTTCCCCGCAGCAGGTACAAGTAACCCTATTTGGATTATGACCAAAACGATTGTAGAAGATTATGGTTGCCTCATCTTCTGGTGCCTCAATGTAAATCTTTGCCCACCATTCTTTCTGACTACCGCCAGAATTCATATCCCAAAACTGTGTCCACATTTTACCTTTCTCCTTTCTAATTAGTTAATACTGTTTCTTTTCGTTCTCGGACAGTCACTTCAATGTCAACCTCTGGTCCCTCATTAAATACCGCTGGAGTAGCTTTAACCTGAATTTCTAGGTCATCTACTCTAACCTTAACAAACCCTGGGTTGACATCTTCTGAGACTTCAATGATAACAAGGTCTTTGTTCTTGGTTAGACACTCCAAAATTTCAGCCATTTTTCACCACCTTTTGTTGATGTCTACTATAAAACTGCGTAAGTATTCAACTGACCACGCCTCTCTAACCCAATCTTGCAAGTCAGAATAATTAGCTTTGAGACTACCTCCAAACCGTCCTTCCAGTGATTCTTGTAGGTCAAAATTCGACAACCACTTATTATCTCTGACATCATTAGTTTTTATGAAATCCTGTATGACCAAATCACCAAGTACTGAGGTCCACATGCTTGCTAATTCTTTACCGTCTTCTGGAACACTAATTTCAGTATCAAACAACTCAACTCCAGCCAAAAGCAGACCTCTCTTAGTGTAATACAACATTTTACCCTCCTAACAAGAATGGTATCAACCCATACATTATAAAGACTGTAAGGGCAACCAATGCATACGCTAATACTAAAGCAAGCACCATAAACCAACAGGACTTCATGTTTTTCATTGGCCAACACCATAATTTTCTTCAAACTTTTTACCACAAACAGGGCAAAAGTAAAATTTTTGTACGTATTCTGCTTTTTCATCTCCCTCATACAATAACCAGTATTCTGTGTAGCCCCAAGCACCATGTCTACCACTTCTTGAGGCTAACCCTACAATGCATTTGCCAAGTTCTTTACAATTGGGTAGTTTGCTATATTCTCTATATTCTCTCATTTCTAACCTCCTTCCCATTCACCAGTCTCATAGTTAAAAGTACCAGTATGCACTCTTGGTACGCCGCTGAAATCAGCTTTCTCAAAGTGGTCTCTAATCAACCTCAGGGCATGGTCCAAGTAACAACTACTAGAGAATTCTATGTATTCATCTCC
>JABAOH010003889.1_pt2 | contig 25060 bp, 20 predicted proteins | sample 7062181 | NCBI WGS metagenome assembly JABAOH01 (sample SAMN14538630, study PRJNA623070) | marine sediment metagenome | biome: marine biome [ENVO:00000428]; feature: marine pelagic biome [ENVO:01000023]; material: deep marine sediment [ENVO:00002113]; isolation source: pool of 5 deep marine... | reverse complement strand
CGGAGCGCTTATATGGACGAAATGACCTTTCGCATCGAACTAGCGGACGAGTCGATTGATAAAGTTCTTCTCAAGGTAAGACTGGAGAGGGACATCCAAGAGACCCTCAATCTGGGTGCGGAAGTCGAGTTTGTAGGTAGAGGTGTGATCTTCGACAGGCATCAGAAGATCAAGGATGAAAGGAAATGGGAATAGAGTGAGGGGCCGTCTCCGGTGGAAAGGATTAAGGTCGGCGGAATCATGCAGAGTGATGGACGAGCCGTCGTCAAAGTAATGTCTTGTCCTGACCGCCCGGATATCGCGGGGCTTATACTCGGTGCATTGGGCGTTCAGAATATCAATATCGAGTTTTTGGTGCAGAGTTTCGACCTGGATGGTTTCTCTAATTTCACTCTCTGTATAGATCGGAAGGATCTAGAGGCCGCTATCGGTTGCTTGGAAGCGATCAAACCTTCCACGGAAGCCAAAGTGATCTCTTACAATCCGAATGTGGCAGTGGTCAGCGTTTATGGCCCTCATTTCCGTGAAAAACCCAAAATCTCCGGTATCATGTTTTCGGCCTTGGCCTCAATCGGGATCAATTCCATAGCCATCAGCACTTCCATTTCCAGCGTCTCATGTGTCGTGGAGTCCGGAGATGTGGAAGCAGCCGTCCATGCCCTAAACCAAGCCTTTGAAGCACCCCACCAAGTCAAAGAGAGACCTAAGAAATATTGACTTCTCGCCGGTTAACGGAAAATAATCCACTCCATTTCAAGGTCCTATCGAAACGAACCCTGGCCTCGGTCGGGCTGATTATCATAATCTCCCCTCTCCAATTGGTTCGCTGACGTTCCCTTCGGTAACACAACGGTGAAGGTCGATCCACCCCCCTCTTCGCTTTCGACAGATATCGTACCGAGGTGTGCCTCCACGATCTGCTTCACAATGGAGAGGCCCAGGCCCGTTCCAACGATCTGTCGCGTTTTGTCTGATTTAACCCGGTAAAACCGGTCGAAGATCCTCGGGAGGTCGTTCTGAGATATTCCGATACCTGTATCGGAAATTTCTACCATCGCGTTTTTTCCCTCTCCTTTTGCCTGTATCGTGACTGTGCCCCCCCCCGGTGTGTATTTGAGGGCATTGTTGACCAGATTGGTAAAGACTCCCTCCAAGTTATTTCTGTCTCCATTGACCCGGGGAATCGGATGCTTTACTTGGAGCGTCAGATTCAAACCTTTTGCCTCGGCCTCAGGGAGCATCGACTTATAGACCTTTTCGAGAAGGTTTTCCAACTGCAGGGGCTTTCTATACTGGACTGCCATCCCAGCTTCGATCTTGGATAGATCTAACAGATCGTTGATGAGCTCCAGAAGGCCAATAGCCCTCTCCTTAGCCCGCGTCAACATCCTTGTCTGCTTATCGTTCAAATCCCCTGAAAGACCCTTTAAAATGACCGAAAGCTGTTGCTGGATCAAAGCCACCGGAGATCTCAGTTCGTGGGATACCATGGCGACGAAATCCGACTTCATGTTGTCCAGTTCCTTTAGGCTCGTAATATCCTGCAATACGGTCACCGCCCCCAACATCTCCCCCAGATTGTTTTTTACCGGAGCAGTATGAGCCCGCAAATAGGTTGAAGGGGAGCCGAAGGGGCATAGTTCCTGGGAGATCGTGGCCGAAGTGGGGTCGGTCGGTCTCAGACTCTCCATAATGGTCTCAGTTAAAGTCCCGTCGAGGCTGCATTCGGAAAGTGGTTTCCCAACTAACGAGGTTCCCTGAATCCCCAGCATTCGGCCCGCCGCAGGATTGGTTAATACCACGCAACTATCCCGGTCGCACACCAAGACTCCGTCACCCATACAGTTGACGATGCTCATAATCCTACTCTTTTCCGTTGTTATATCCCGTAAGCTCTTCTCCCTCTCTAACTTCAGGACCTCCATTTCCCTCTGCAGTGACCTCTTCTCCAAGGCCCTTTGGACAACGATTCGAAGCTGATCAGGGGTGAAGGGTTTGGGGATGAAATCATAGGCCCCTTTCTTCATGGCCTCGACGGCCAATTCCACCGTGGCATAACCTGTAATAACGATGACAAGGAGATCTGCATCGACTTGTTGAACGGTTTCGAGCACCTTCATCCCGCTGATGCCTGGCATCATGAGATCCAGCAAAACCAAATCGAAGCCATGGCCTCCCTTAATGGCATCAAGACATGCTTCACCATTCTCCGCTGTAACGACCTCCCAATCCTCTTTGGAAAGTATTCGGGTGCAGCCATCCCGCATAATCTGCTCGTCGTCGACCACCAGAATTCGTGCACCAAGAGTCATGTCTCCCCCTAAGAGAGCAAAACGCTTTAGGCCCCCCGGCCCAAAAGAATCTCGATCCGTTTCACCAACTCAGCTGGTTCCACAGGCTTATCGATATAATCGTCTGCTTCGGTTTCCAGGCCCATCTGATGCGTCCAACGGGACGATTTGGGAATTTGTGCGACCACGGCGGTAAGGAGCAAGATAGGGATCTCTCTGTACTTCGGATCAGCCTTTAGCTCCTTACAAACGGCATATCCGTCTTTATCGGGCATCATAACGTCCAAGACGATCAAGTCTGGCTCCTCTGTCTTCGCCTTTTCAAGTCCCTCGATTCCACCATACGCGGCGACCACGTCGTAATTCTTGCTCTCCAATATTATCGTAACAGCTTCGACCAAATCGGGATCATCGTCTACGATGAGGATCTTTCCCATGACCATTCCCTCCCTTCTCCCGCCAACGCCTCGGTTAGCTGGGTTTTCGCTTGTCACTGGTCGGTTTTTTCAGAGACAACCGTGATGGATGAAAAATGCATTCATTTCATGCCGATGGCCTCGGATAGAGCCCCGCACGTTTGACGATTTCTGGAACCTTTTGTTCCCACTCAATGGCCATGATGTGGACCCCGTGGACACCTTCAATGTTCTTCAGCCTCTGAATGGATTCGACACATATCTTGATTCCCTCTTCGGCTTGATTTTCCTTGTCTACCCCCTTCAGCCTGTCAATCAACTCTTCGGGGACATCCATACCGGGAACCATAGTTTTCATGTACTTGGCCATCCCAACGGATTTGAATGGGGTAACCCCGGCTAAGATGTGAACCCTTTCGTGAAGCCCCCGATCCCTCACCATCGCCATCCATTGTTCGAACTTATCGAGGTTATAGATGCACTGAGTCTGGATGAATTGAACTCCAGCTTTGACCTTTTTGGCCAACCGGGGCACCCGAATCTCAAAGGGATCTGAAAAGGGGTTGGCCGCCGCTCCAATAAAGAGTTTTGGAGGTCCCTTTAACTCATCGCCACTCAAGAACTTTCGCTCATCTCGCATCAACTTGACCGTCTGGATCAGTTGAATTGAGTCTATGTCAAAGACATTCCTGGCAGGTGAATGGTCACCGAATTTCTGATGGTCACCAGAGAGGCAGAGAATATTATTGATGCCCAGGGCTGCCGCGCCAAGGACATCGCTCTGGAGGGCAATGCGGTTTCGATCCCTACAGACCATCTGGAGGATGGGGTCAAAACCCGCTTCCCTCAAGATGACACAGGAGGCGAGGCTGGACATCCGGACTACCGAGGTCTGATTATCGGTAACGTTCACCGCATCGACGTGATCTTTCAGAAGTTCTCCCTTCCCCCTTATGATCTCCGGATCGGCTCCTCTGGGGGGACCACACTCGGATGTAACGGCGAACTCTCCCTTTTCAAGAATTCTCTCTAAACGGCTACCGCTGGTCATAACTTGAGGTCCTCCCTGACCCGCTTCCTCGGCCCCCCATCTCGACTCGTAGACCAATCCTTGACGGGAGTAATCTCTTCATACGTGTCCAGCTGATCCAGCTCCTTAAGCCGATCAACGATGAGCTGCCACCCACAGTCCACCTCTTTATCAATCTCGCACTTCCCATCGGTGGACCCACCACACGGCCCGTTGAGCAAGCTCTTGGAACACCGGGCAATAGGACAGATCCCTCCGGTCCGATCCAAGACACAACCACCACATCCCTGACACCGCTCGGTCCACACACCCTGCTCCTCCGTCACCCCTAAGAATGTGGTATTCACCAATGGGAGGACGGGCTTTCCACGGTATTTCTCAGCCAAGAATTGGATTCCTGCTCCGCAGGCCATGGACAAGATGGCCTCGTACTCGTCAACGAATGGGCGAAGCTGCTCGATATACTCGTGATCGCACTGCCGTTCCAAAACCACCTCTTTGATCTCGATCTCGTCGCCATCCTTCTTCCGGGAAAGCCTCAACTCCGAAGCGAGGATTCCCACCTCCTTCTCCCCCCCCACGGCGCACACGGTCACGCACTCGTTGCACCCTGCTAGGATGATCTTCCGATAGCCCTTAATCATCTCCTCGATCTCTTCCAGCGGCTTTCGATTGGCCACGATCATTGCTCACACCTCATCTATCAGTTATCAGCCATCAGTGATCAGTTTGTCTGGTTTATCTCGTCTCTGTGGTTTCTTGATTATTCCACTTATCAACCCCCGCTGCTTACTCCTCACTGCTCCCCTGTTCCTCCACTTCTTCGGCCTCTTCCTTCAACTCCCTTCCTCCCTTTGTCCTGACAGGGGAAGGCCCGAGGCTCCTGATTCGATCTGTCATCTCCCTCGCTATCTGGGCAAACCGGCTCCCCTCGGCGGCAGAGAGATTGTACATCTCAACCCTTTCCCCACGGATACCCACCTCCTCCAGGAGCAGTTTCGCATATAGCACCCTCTTCTTTGCCCTAAGGTTTCCCGTCAGGAAGTGACACTCCCCCTCCAAACACCCCGCCACGTACACCCCGTCCACGCCACTTTCAAAGGCCTTCAAGATATGCAACAGATCCACCTTCCCCGTACAGGGAACCCTCACCACCTTAATGCTGGCGGGATAGTCTAAGCGCATCGAACCTGCCAGGTCCGCCGCCGAATAGGCTCAGTGCTCGCAACAGAAGGCCATGATACTGGGCTCAAAATCCCCCATCATACGACTCCGCTCAGAAATACAGCCTCGCATTTGGCCAAGACCTGGTCGTCCCGGTAGTGCCCTAATTGAATGGCCTTCGCGGGACACTCTGCGGCACAACAACCGCATCCGTGACACTTGGCTATATCGATTTCCGCCTCGCCTTTGGTGTTGATTACCGGAACCTCATAAGGGCAGACCCGAACGCATGTGAGACAGGCTGCACACTTCTCCGCATCGACCCAGGCTACAATACCGCTAACCGTGATTCTGTCTTTGGATAGCAGCGTTGAAGCGCGGGCAGCCGCGGCACTTGCTTGGGAGATGGTTTCGCTGATGAGCTTCGGGGCGTGGACCGAACCGCAGACGTACATTCCATCGGAGGCTAGATCTACAGGCCTGAGCTTCATGTGGGCCTCCAGGAAGAAGTTCTCGGCAGTCCTCTGGATCTTCAGTAACCTGGCAAGTTCCTCGTTCTCCCTTGGAATGGCAGCCGAGCTCAGCACGAGCAGATCCGGACTAATATCCGTCTTCTTTTTGAGGATCGGATCTATAAAGGAAACCACGAGCAAATTGCCGTCAATCTTGACCTGGGGCTTTCTCTCCGGTTCATACGAAACGAATCGAATTCCTTTCGACCTGGCCTTCGCATAGTATTCCTCTGAGAGCCCATAAGTTCGAATATCCCGATAGAGTATGTATACCTCAGTCTGTGGATTGATATCCTTCAACTTCAACGCGTTCTTGATGGCTGTACTGCAGCAGGTCCTGCTACAGTAGGGCCGTTCCTCGTTTCTCGAGCCAACGCACTGAATCATGACGACGTGTCTCTTCTCGGCGAACTCCTCCGGCCTTTTAACCATCGACTCCTCAAATTCCATTTGGGTCATGACCCGTGAATCTTCCCCGTAAAAATACTCGCCGGGCTTTGCCTCCTCAGCCCCTGTTGCGAGGATTAGAGCGCCGTGTTCGATTTTCCGGTAGGTCATACCCGGACCGACCATCAAGCCCGTGGAGAAATTCCCCTGCGATCCGCTGAAATCAACAACGAGGGCATCAGTGATCACGTGGATCAAAGGGTTCTCACGAACGCGCGCAAGGGTCTCTTCCAAAAATGATTGGACATCCTCTCCCTCGAGGGTTGAGTAGATATTCTTCAGATTTCCCCCTAGCTCAGCCTCCTTTTCCACCAGGTATACCTCGAATCCCTGGCCGGCCAGCTTGAGGGCAGCCGTCATTCCCGCTATACCCCCGCCGATCACAAGGCCCTTCTGGATAACCTCCAAGGATTGCTCGGTCAGAGGCTCGATCACTCGAGCCCTGGCTACCGCCATACGAACCAGATCCTTGGCCTTCTCTGTAGCGATCGCCTTATCGCGCATGTGGACCCAAGAACACTGATCCCGAATGTTGGCCATCTCGAAAAGAAATTTGTTCAACTGGGCCTCCCGTATAGTCTCTTGAAACAACGGTTCGTGAGTTCGCGGGGAACAGGAGGCGACGACGACACGGTTCAGTCCATGCTCTTGGATGGCTTCTTTAATCCTGTCCTGCGTATCCTGTGAACACGTATAGAGGTTCTGGTCGGCAAAGACTACGTTGGGAAGGGATCGGGCGTACTCCATTACCTCGGGAACGTTCACGAATCCACCGATGTTGATCCCGCAATGGCAGACGAAAACCCCGATGCGCGGCTTTCCATCTCGGACGTCTAGTTCCTCTGGGTACTCCTTCTTCACCGTGAGGGTCCCCCTGGCCTCCGCTACGTCGCCCGAAGCGCAAGCCACAGCCCCGCTGGCCTGAGCCACCGTCTCCGGAATATCCTTGGGACTCTGAAAGGCGCCACAGGCGTAAATGCCTGGTCTGGAAGTGGAGAGGGGATTGAGGGATTTGGTCTTGCAGAATCCGTATCGATTAACTTCCACCCCAATCCGCTTGGCCAATTCGACGACCTTCCGTGAGGGAACCATGCCCACGGATAGCACCACCAGATTGAACTCTTCTTCCCTGATCTCACCTGCTTCGTCGATGTAGGTTACGGTTAAGTCCTTTGACTTGAACCGTTCCCTTATGCGGGAGATCATGCAGCGGATAAACCGGACACCGTACTCAATCCTCGCCCTCTCGTAATAGAGGTCAAAGCCCTTCCCGTAAGCCCTCATGTCCATGTAAAATATGGTAGGTTTTACAAAGCCTACATGTTCCTTGGCGATGATGGCTTCCTTGGTAGCATACATGCAGCAAATGGAAGAACAGTAGTCATTGCCGCATGTCGTATCCCTCGAACCAACACACTGCACAAAAGCGATTTTCTCCGGAATGGTTCCATCGGAGGGTCTCAAGAGGTGCCCTCTGAATGGGCCCGAGGCGCTCAGAAGCCTTTCAAACTCAATGCTGGTAACCACATTGTCGAAGACCCCGTATCCAAACTCCGGCTTCATTGCGGCCTCGAAAACCTCATACCCCGGTGAGAGGATAATGCTTCCGACCTCGACGGTCTCCATCCTTTCCCGATCGCCATAATTTACCGCTTTTGCCAAACAGACCCTCTCACAAAGGCCACATCCGATACACTGTTCCCGGTCCACAGCAAAGACCTTCGGCACAGCCTGCGGGTATTTGATGTAAATGGCAGACCTCCGACTCAGCCCCACGTTGTATGTATCGATGACGGTCACCGGGCAATGCTTGCTGCACTCGCCACACCCGGTGCATTTTTCCTCATCGATGTATCGAGGCCTTCGGGTAAGAGTGACCTTGAAGTTACCGGGCCCACCCTCGACCGATTCCACCGCCGAGTTGGAGACAACCTGAATATTGATGTGTCTCCCACATTCCACCAACTTGGGGGACATGATGCACATGGAGCAGTCGTTGGTGGGAAACGTCTTATCCAGCTGGGCCATATATCCGCCGATGGTGGGAGAGCTATCTACGAGATAGACGAAGAAACCTGCCTCCGCCAGATCGAGGGATGCTTGCATTCCCCCGATTCCTCCACCGACCACTAACACAGCCCCGATCTTCCCACTGCTCTTGTCGGCCTGTTCCATAGGTTTTACCCACTCCGCACGTATGTAGGAACTCTTCCCTCCCCTTCCGCAACGGTAACCCTGCCTGCCCCGATCAGATCGATGAGATAGACCAGCAACTCCTTTACGTTGAGACCTAAAGATGACCTGATATCTTCCGCGGAGAGGGGCTTTACCTCAAGAAGCAATATGATACGGTTCTTGGCGTATTCATCGCGAAGGGTCGATTCCATGAGCGTTCGGAATTGTTCCGGTTTCACGGTCTCCCCATAAACATTCTCCCCCTCCACAAGGGCCTCCTCCTTTCCAACCAACCACCTCAGCTTCTCCCCCTCCAGTGTGGCTTTCACCGCGAGAAGTTTCCTCCTCATGGCCTCTGTTATCTCCAGCGGCCCCAGATCTCTTAGGGCTTCGGTGAAATTCCGCACCACCTCGGCAAACCGTTGCCCCTCGCCTGCCGACACCCAGTCGAGCATGAACCTTCCCGTTCCTATACCCGCCATCTCCAGGGCTTGTCTGGCCAGGCGCATCTTCTTCTCTGCTTGGACATTTCCCGTCAAGTAATGACAGTCCCCTGGGTGGCATCCCAGGACCATGACGCCATCGAAACCGGAGAGCAGCCCCTCGGGGATAAAGACGGGATCAACCCGCCCCGAGCACATCACGCGAACGACTCGAATGCTGGGTGGGTATTGGAACCTGGATATACCAGCCAGATCCGCCCCGGCATAAGCACACCAGTTACAGAGAAAGGCAAGGATCTTCGGCTGGAAGCCCTCCTGGACAGGTTGTTTTGGTTTCTGAGTATGGGGGGTCACGTTCATGAGCCTCCCGAGACCTTTCTATGAACCGGCATGAGGGCCTCGATCTGGGCAATAAGCTCCCCGTCCGAGAAGTGCCTCATGGTAACCGCCCTCTGCGGGCAACTGGCGCTGCATACGCCACATCCCTTGCAGGAGGCCGCAACGGTCTCGGCCTTATCCCCTTGGTCGGTTTCCCTAACCCGAATGGCGCCATAGGCGCAGAGCGACTCGCAAAGACCACAGCCGACACATTTGGTCTCATCCACGGACGAAATGATGGGAAGCACTCTGACATAACCCTTGGAGAGCAACGTGGCAGCCCTCCCTGCGGCTGCTTTGGCCTGGGAGATAGACTCTGTCATGGACTTGGGAAAATGAGCCATACCCGCAACGAAGATCCCGTCAGTAGCGAAGTCCACGGGCCTGAGCTTCATGTGGGCCTCCAGGAAGAAGCCGTCCTCCGTGAGGGGAACCTTCAGGAGCTTTGCCAACTCCTCATTCCCCCGGGGGATGATGGCGGCCGATAAGACAAGCCGATCAGGATTCAGCACCATCTGCTCTCTGGTATTTGGCTCTGTAAAGGAGAGATTGATCGAGCTCGCTTCGAAGCTGACCTGGGGCTTATCCTGAGGATCATATGGAATGAAGGTGATCCCCGCATTTCGAGCCTTGGTGTAGTATCTCTCCGTGAGGCCGTAGGTTCGAATATCTCGATAGAAGATGTAGACATCCACCTCAGGATTTATTTCTTTGATCTTCAACGCATTCTTGACAGCAACGCTGCAGCAGATTCGGCTACAGTTGGGCCTCTCGTCGGTCCTCGACCCGACACACTGAATCATGGCGATGGTTTTGGCTTCGGAAAGAAAGCCCCGGTTACGGGCGATTTTTTCCTCCAACTCCCTTTGCGTGATGATCCGTCCATCCTGTCCGTATCGGTATTCAGAAGGCTCGAGCTCCTCTGCCCCCGTGGCCACGATTGCAGCGCCGTGTTCGAGTTCCTCTTCGGTTCTATCGCTCCTTCGAACCTTGGTTTTGAAGTTTCCCATATACCCAGAGAATTCAGTCACCTCGGTGTCGGTGAGGACCCGAATCCGTGGATGATTAACCACCTCCCCCACTGTCTGTTGAAGCAGTTGCTGGGCGTCATTCCCCTCCAGCGTCTCATAGATATGCCGCAGATTCCCCCCAAGATCTTGCCCCTTCTCGATGAGATAGCAATCAAATCCTTGATGGGCGAGTTCCAGGGCGCAAGTCATCCCTGCCAGTCCTCCTCCAATGACCAGGCCCTTCCCAATGACCTCTGCCACGGGTTCCTCCAGGGGCTGGGAGAGACGAGCCTTGGCGACCGCCATTTGAACCAACTCCTTCGCCTTCTCCGTGGCTTCTACCGGTTGATGCATATGAACCCAGGAGCACTGATCCCGGATATTGGACATCTCGAAGAGATACTTGTTGAGGCCTATCTCTCGAATCGTCTCCTGAAACAAGGGCTCATGGGTACGGGGAGAGCAGGAGGCCACCACCACTCGGTTTAAATTGTATTCCTCCACCGCCTTTTTGATTTTCTCCTGGGTGTCCTGGGAGCAGGTGTAGAGGTTCTCCTCCACGTAGACTACGTTGTCCAACCCCTTGGCGAATTCCCTTACCTGAGGGACATCGACCACACCCCCGATATTGATCCCACAATGGCAGACGAAGACCCCGATGTGGGGCTCTTCCTTCAACACATCCCGTTCGGGGGGATATTCCTTTTCCCTTACCCGCGTTCCCTTGACCGATGCCAGAGCGGATGAGGCACTTGAAGCCGCTCCGCTCGCCTGAGCCACCGTCTCCGGTATATCCTTCGGCCCCTGAAAGGCTCCGCACACGTAGATGCCCTGCCTTGAGGTAGCAAGGGGTGAGAATTCATGGGTCTTACAGAAACCATAGGGATCGAACTCTATCCCCAGCTTCTGCGCCAGCTCTGTGGCTGCCTTTGCTGGAGTCAATCCCACGGACAGGACCACCAAATCGAACTCCTCCTCTGCGACTCGTCCGTTCTCATCGATGTAGGAGATGACCAAGTTCTTTGAACGGGGCCTCTCAGCAACTCTCGAGACCATGCAGCGAACGAACCGGACCCCGTATTCCTGCTTTGCCCTCTCGAAATAGAGGTCGAAATCCTTCCCCTGACAGCGAATGTCCATGTAGAAAATCGTGGGTTGCACCTCCCCCTGATGTTCCTTGGCGATAACCGCCTCTTTGATGGCGTACATGCAGCAGACAGAGGAACAGTATTCGTTTCCGTTCTCGCCGCTCATATCCCTGGACCCCGCACACTGAATCCATGCGATCCTATGGGGCGTCGTTCCATCGGAGGGCCTGAGAAGGGATCCCTGATAGGGGCCGGATGCACTCAGGGTGCGTTCGAATTGAAGGCTGCTGATCACGTTAGGGAAACGACCATATCCATAGCTGACCAGCCGGGTAGCGTCGAATCCATCGAAGCCAGGGCAGAGGATTACCGAACCCACCTCGATATCGAATACCTCCTCCTTCATATCATGAATGATGGCATCGGCCTTACACACGGCCACGCACTGAAGGCATTCTGAACAGAGCCCGCAATTGAGACAGCGCTCAGCCTCCCTCAAGGCGGCCTCCTCGGTAAGGCTCAACTTCACTTCTTGGAAACCATCCCTTCTCCCCTCGGGCGGCAGGTGCACGGCCTTCTCCCTGGGACGCTTTTGGGCCGCAGCCAAGAGATCGTCCACGCTCGCCTTCTGCCATGGGGATGGTTCCCGACCCTCCTTCAAGTCTACCCTGTTGAGATACCGATGAATGGAGATGGCCGCTTCCTTCCCCGCTGCAATCGCCTCGATAGCGTAGCCAGGACCGGTCACGGCATCCCCTCCCGCGAAGATCCCCTCCCGGGAGGTCTGACGGGTAATGGGGTCCACCTGGATTGTTCCTCTCGCAGTTACCTCTACACCCGTCTCCGGGAAGATGAAGGCCAGATCCGGAGCCTGGCCGACGGCGGGAATCAGGGTATCGGCTTCGACTGTGAATTCCGAGCCCTCGATGGGAATAGGCCTCCTTCTCCCCGTTGCGTCGGGCTCCCCTAACCGCATCCGAATGCAGCGGAGCTCTATCGCCTTTTTTGACTTGCGATTGATCGTGATGGGAGCCACGAGATACTCGATCTCGATTCCCTCTGAAAGGGCTTCTTCGATCTCCTCATCGTTAGCGGGCATTTCCTGACGGGACCTCCGGTAAAGAACACTTACTCTCTTTGAGCCGATCCGCAGTGCTGATCTTGCCGCATCGATGGCCACATTTCCCCCCCCGATGACCGCCGTCCTTTCCCCGATCTTGACATCTTGACCCGAGTTGATCCTCCCGAGAAAGACGACTCCCGGGATCACTCCTTCGCCATTCTCTCCGGAGATGTTCAACGTAAGATCCTTGTAGGCCCCGGTCGCTATGAAGATAGCCTTAAATCCCTCAGAGAAGAGGTCCTCTAGGGCGATGTCCTCTCCAACGGAGACATTCGTCTTAATATCTACACCGAAGCCTCGAATGTAATCGATCTCCGCGTTTAGCAACTCCCGGGGAAGACGGTACTCGGGAATGCCCGTTCGCAACATCCCCCCGGGGGTTGAGAGTTTTTCGAAGATCGTTACAGGGTATCCCTCTAGCGATAGATAGTAAGCGGCGCTCAATCCAGCGGGCCCGGAACCAATGATGGCTACCCTTTCCGGCCTTTCCTCTGCTTTACGAGGAGGTTCAATTTGAACGCGATCCACCACAAACCGTTTCAGGTCGCAGATTGCAATAGGCTCATCCAGGGAGGCCCGGTTGCATTCCGTTTCACAGGGGTGTGGACATATCCTCCCCAAAACACCCGGGAGGGGAAGGTTCTCATAGATGAGTTTAACGGCCTCCTCATATTTTCCCTGGGAGATGAGAGCTACATAGCCCTGGACATTCACCCGGGCCGGGCAACTCATCACGCACGGGGACCGTTCCCTCTTGTCGATCGTAAAGATATTGGGGAAAGCCTGGGCATAGGGGCGATAGATGGCTTTCCGATCTACCAGTCCTTCATCGAATTCGCTCGTAATCCTCACAGAGCACACATCCGGACACTCCCCACAGCCTGTGCATTTCATCGCATCCACATACCGCGGCTTCCTTTTGATCGTCGCCCGGAAATGGCCCGGCTCTCCTTCAAGGTCCAACACCTCCGAATAGGTAAGGGTTTCGATGTTGAGGTGCCTCCCACACTCCACCAGTTTTGGGGAGAGGATGCACATGGAGCAGTCGTTGGTGGGGAAAGTTTTGTCCAGTTGGGCCATTGCCCCGCCGATGGCAGGAGAGGACTCCACCAGATAAACATAGTACCCCAGCTCTGCGAGGTCGAGAGAAGCCTGAATGCCCCCAATTCCTCCCCCGACGACAAGGACCGCGCCTACCTGTCCGTCTTTAGAGCGATGGGATGATCGTGCACGCATGTCATTCATCCATATCCCCTTTTCATGCTCCTCAATCTATATGGCCCGAGATTACCCTATCAACCCCCTTGAACGAAGAAGCTTAATAGGATCCGTGAGATGCCGACTGAACCACCTCTTGACACTTCGGTGCCCCATGGCCAAGCCCATCAGTTCCGTGAAATAGAAGATGGGGATGTCATATTTCTGGCCGAATTCCTTGCCGATCTCCTCCTGGCGTGTGTCCAGGTTTACCTGACACATAGTGCAACCCGTAACCAAACAATCCGCCTCCGCCTCTCTCGCCATCTCCAACAAACGCTGCGATAGTCTCCTCACGATGTCGGTTCTCGTCATAAGCAAGCTCGCCCCACAACAGTCCGTCTTATAGGACCATGGAATTGACTGCGCACCCAACAGATCCATCAACCGGTCCATATGGTTGGGGTCTTCGAAGCGCTTCACACCCGTGATATCGGGGGGGCGAACACTGAGACACCCATAGTAGCAGCCCACCCGAAGGCCTGATAAAGGCATAACCACCTTCTCCTTGACCGCCTCCAGCAGTGAATCCTCGCAGAAAAAATCCAGGGCATACCGGATACGAACCTTCCCCTGACAGGAGGTCTCCCACTTCTCCGGGTGCTCTCGAACCTCCTTCTCCGCTGTCTTGAATCTACTGTAGCAGGCCACACAGGGAACAAGAAGCTCCCTACCCCCTTTTTCCGCCAAAGCTAGATTCCGGGCAGCCAATTCGATGGCTAGCGCCTCGTCAGTGCAATGGGCTGAACTTGCCCCGCAACAGGTCCAATCCTCCAGTTCATGGAGTTGAACTTCCAACATGTCGCAGACGCCCCGAAGCGACTCACCGTATTCGCGAGATGTGCCCTCCAGGGAGCAACCGGGATAGTACGAAAGCTCTTTCACCTCATCTCCCCTTTTCGTATCGACGGAAAATACTCTTTATCTCCCTTCCACCCCCAAATTTGGATGGAAAGAGCTTGATTTTTCCCCTTCTGACCATCCGCCATCCCAGAGCGGCGTCTTTCATGAAATCCCTGGTCTTGGTCTTATACTGCCAGATCAATCCCAATTCGTGGATTCGTCCCTTCGATTTAATGGAATCGAGGAAAACCGAATGAAATATAGGGATATCCCTTTCAGCGGCCTTGATTCCCGAACCGAATGCAATGTGCCTGAGCACATCCATGATCTTGGCGATGTCAATGTCATTGGGGCATCGAACGCTACACGTGTAGCAGGATGCACATATCCAGATGGTATTCGAGGAAAGGACTTTCTCCTTGAGGCCGAACTGAACCATTCGAATAACTTGATTGGGAAGGATATCCATCGCATAGGCAACGGGGCACCCGGCCGAGCATTTCTGACATTGATAGCAGGTCAGGAAGTTCTCCCCGCTCCGCTGGCCGACTAGGTCCGGAAAGGATGGGTCAATAGCTTCTCCATTCCCCGCAATCCTTAATCCTGTAGATCCCATTTCTGACTTCGTATCTTTCATTTCCTCATTTCCTCCCTAGCGCTATTCCACATCAGCTGGCTGGGTCGGCAGCTCTATTGTGAAGGTGGCTCCTTTCCCCACGTGGCTCTTGACATCGATGCGGCCACCGTGGTCTTCGATAATTCCATAGGATGTGCTCAACCCAAGACCGGTTCCCTTGCCCACCTCTTTTGTCGTAAAGAATGGGTCGAAGATCTTAGAGAGGTTTTCCTTAGGTATCCCTTCACCCGTATCAGCAAACTCTATCCAGATCCCCTTTTGGTCTCGGGTTAACCCCGTCGTAATGGTGAGCGTCCCACTTCCCTGTATTGCCTCGGCGCCATTGACAATGATGTTCACAAACACCTGCTTGAGCTGACTTGGATTTCCCCGAACTCTCGGAAGTTCCGGAGCCAAGTTCTTGAGGACTTCGATATTGTGAAATAGGGCCTGATTTTCGAGGAAGAAGAGTCCATCTGTGATGGCCTTGTTGATGTCAACAGACTCCATCTCGGCCTTAGTCTGTCGCGAAAACTCAAGCAAACTCTTGACGATCTCCTTGCAACGCGTCGCTTCCCGGACGATCCTTTCAAGATCGTGTCTCCTCGAATCCCCCTCCTCCAACTCTTCCATGAGGAGGCTGGAATAAATCAGGATTCCACCCATGGGGTTATTGATTTCATGGGCGATGCCGGCAGCCAGCTTGCCAAGAGATGCCATCTTTTCGGAGTTAACTAGCTGGAGATGGGTTTCCTGCAGCTGTTTCTCCATCTCAATTCTGGGGCGGAGGTCCGTAAAAAAACCCACGCTGAAGGCCTCCTTTCCCCGCTCATCGTAAACTAACGAAGCGGAGAGTTGGATAGGGATGTGTTGCCCCGACTTATGGACGAGGGTGACCTGTTGCGGAGTCAACTTTCCCACCCCTCCGTGTTCCTCGCTCCTCAACTTCCTCATGACCTCCTTTGCGTCCCCCGGGGGGTACAGGTCAACTATACTCCTCTTCCCGATCACCTTTTCCGCCCTGTACCCTAGGAGTTCATCCGCCGCTCTGTTGAATATGATAATATTCCCCTTCATATCGGCGGCGATAATCCCGTCGCCGGAACTGGCGATGAGTTTAGTTAGGAACTCGTTGGTCTGCCCGATTTCGATCTCCATCTTCTTTCGCTCAGTGATATCCTTCAGATAGACATAAGTGTCCATCCTCGCCGGTTCAGGCCGGGCGATCGTGACGCAGACCTCCGCCGCCTTGGTACCCCCGTCAGCCGTCAGGATCTCCATCTCCGTGCCGACCCTCCTGCTCTCGTCTAATCCAACTTGATCGTACATCTCCGCCAAGAATCGCCTGTCCCGTGCATTGAGGAGCTGGGTAAATTTCATGCCCACTAACTTCTCCCTCGAGTATCCAGTCAGTTCCGTAGCCATAGAATTGGCGAATCTAATTCGATTCCCCTCATCGATCATGAGGACCCCTTCCTCACCCATCTCGGAGATCTTTTGGAACTTCGTCATGGCTTCCCGGAGTTTTCTCTCTATCTCCTTTCTTTCAGTGATGTCGATGTTCAAGCCCTGGTAGCTTATGATCTCCCCAGCTTCGTTCCGAATTGGGTGGGCAGTGAGCAGGATGGTTATCCTTCGGCCATCCTTTCGCTTGAATTCCACCTCCAAATCCTTCACGAAGCCATTTTTCTCGACTAATCTCTCGAAGGTCTTTCTATCCTCCGGGTTCACGTAAAGGTCCCTGACAATATCGATTTGGAGGAATTCCTCCTTGCTTCCGTACCCAAGCATCGCCAATAATGCCGGGTTACAATCCAAAAACCTCCCCTCCCTGGTACTGATAAAGATGCCATGTTGTACCCGCTCGAACAGGTTCCGATACCGCGCCTCCGATTCCTTAATCTCTCTTTCGAATCGTTTCCAGTCGGTGATATCTCTCAGGTAGACGTAGGTCGTCTTGGCTCTACCGTTTGTTTTTGGGGAAGCGATGCAGACCTCTGCCTCCTTGGTCTCTCCGTGGGTCGTGGCAATCTGTATTTCAGTGCAAAACTTCTGACCGTAATTTTGTCTGTTCCTCTGGATTTTCTTAATGAGGATACTATTCTCATCCCCTAAAAGCGCCGCCAGATCCCTGCCCAGGAGCTCATCCCGAGAGTAACCAGTGATCAGCGCCGCCATTTGATTGGCGAAAATGATTTGATCTTTCCTGTCACAAACGAGGATCCCGTCGTTCCCCATCTCGGCGATTGCCTTGAACGGGACATCCTCTCTATCTTTACGACTGCGCTGGTTAGGAATCCCCTTCTCCTTCATTTTTCTCCAAGTCAATCATCGTCCGGGTAAACGTGGAGCAATCCTTAAAGGCCTGCTGCATCTAAAACTGCAGAAACCCGCTTCTCCCAACCAATCGGGATGATGTAAATCCCCCGACAAAGGTTCTTCATCTCCCTGATGAGAGTGGCGGCGATCTCCGTACTAGCCTTAAGATTATCGGGAGCCTTCAGTAGTTTTGTGATCGTCTCTTCCGGAACAAAGACGCCCTTCATGACACGATTCATGTACCGGGCCATGCCAGCAGATTTAAGTATGGTAATCCCCGCAAAGATGGGAACTCTGAGGTGCTCGACTTTCCTCACAAACTTTTCGAGGAGCTTAGGTTCGAAGATCGCCGGCGTTAAGAAGAAATTGGCCCCATTTCGGATTTTTTTCTCCATATCGGTGATTTCCAACTCGAGGGCGCCTGGCTCTAACCCGGGGTTCACCTGTGCCCCAATGAAGAATTTCGGGAAACCTTCAAGGTCGTTCCCGGCCATGTCATGTCCTTTCTGTAATCCCTGTATGACCGAGATGAGCTCGATAGAGGTGAGATCAAAGACGGGTTTGGCCTCGGGATGATCCCCTAGTCTAAGATCTACGCCTTCCACCACGAGCATGTTTTGGAGCCCTAGTGCCGCCGCGTTGAGTAAATCCGATTGCAATGCGAGTCGATTCCGGTCACGGCACGTGATCTGGAAGATGGGCCTGATTCCTCTTTGCTTCAGGAAATAGCACGTAGCCAGGGACCCGAGCCTCATCACGGCATTCTGAAGGTCGGGGACGACCACGAAATCTACTCTTCCCTTCAGAAAATCGGCATTCTCTAACAGCCCTTGTGTATCAATGCCTTTCGGAGGTTGAATTTCCGAGATGACGACGAATTTGCCTGATTCCAGTTGCTCCCTCAAGCTCATCCCGCACTCCTTTCCGCCTCAACCATTGCAAGGAACGACGGCCTCACCATTTCTTCGGAGCTAAAATACCACAATAGTAAGGTGTCGACAACATTGAGGGATGGTTGATTCTCAAATTATCTGATCTGTCATCGTCTGATCAAATGAGACGCATTGAGGGATTTGCAGATTCTTGAGGCGAGACTGATCGGGGGAGTGGCTCTCAGCTTTTCTTGTCTCGGTTTTTACAGATGGCTCGGGCGAGAATCCCAGAAAGGGTTGCTTTGATGATCAGTGACCTAAAGACCAGTTCCATTTTTGAGCGATAGAACACTGTCAGTGACAATGATCTCCGGCCTGCGGCTCAGAAACAAGAGGCATGTCTGGAAACCCAGAATGGTTACAAAACGCTTACAGTGGGAAATTTCGGGCTAGAAAATGCAAAGAGAAATGTGACGTAAGTGCCTAAAACATTGAATACCCCCGGCCGGACTCGAACCGGCGACTCAGGGATTTTAGGAATCCTTAACGGGGGTGCCTCCCAACTAACGGAAATCATGAAAGTATTTCTAATTTCAACCAATTGGCTGTATAAGCAATATAAGAGAAACCAACCAATATAGACATGTTTGGTCAAAAATTGGTCAAATTTTTCGCATCCGAATACCCCATGTTATCGCTTTTTGACACTGGGATTTGGGCTTTTTCTTTGCGGTGGATACCCTCAGGGAAAAGGAAAGGTCTGTGCTGAGGGATGGGCCATCTAGTGCGTCAACTTAAGATACTTCTCAAAGCGTGTCTCCATCGCTCCGAGGATCTTTCGGAACCACTCCTTGATAATTCCTTGTTCCTCAAGGTTCGTTTGTCGTTCTTTTTCTCCCCCGAGCGAGCTCGTGGTAATTGATAGGGTGGAACCCCTGACCGTCTCTAAACCCTCCGCCTGGATTGCGTACTAATCCTTCCGTGGCTGCATTCTCAACGATACCCTGGACCATGGCATGAGTGATGCCATACTTCTCAGCTATTCTTCTTCGCAGCCTTGCCCTCGCTTTTGGTCCCTCGAGTTCAGGGATCCCGTCAAGGTATTCCTGAACCACTTACTGAGGAGTGGATTAAACGAATCAGACGCCAGACCAAATGGTGCCGGGATCATAGATGCCCTTCATATTTGCCCCAGAATGGATACCTGTTCATTCCGAATGGTTAGGCACGGACCAAGGGTCATCCTCGCCTTGTATCCGTGCTACACAGCACTACAGACGATTTTTGGAGCATAGTTTACTTATTCTCCGACCGAAGTTTCTGTGATTTGAACTGACATTTGGTGGAACTGAGTTCAGAGATGCTCTGACAGAAGAAAAGAACTCAGGGGGTTGTTATTTGTGACGCAAATAAACGGTTTCTGATCACGTTCTCGCCTGCGAATCCATCTTGAAATCATAACCACCGCATTAGAGGAAACAGCAGGGCAAAATGACCCATTCCCCAAGTTGGAAGTAGCCATCCGAAATCCCTTGTGATAGAAAAGACCAGGGAGAGTTACGAATATGGTAAATTCCCTGTTGCCTCTCACCTCAGGCACGTTCCTGTTCGACAAAGAATAACGACGCTTCGCACTCACGCTCAACGCACTCGTGACATATCTCCTCTTTTTCCCGCGGCTAGGCCACAAAAGGGTAGTTCCATGACCAAAGAGCGCGTGAAACGGAAGCTTACCGCCATTCTCAGTGCCGATGTCAAAGGCTACAGCCGCCTAATGAGCCAAGATGAGGTAGGCACCATCCGCACGCTAACAACTTACAAAGAGGCGATTTCCGCGCTCATCCAACAATATCGGGGGCGTGTTGTGGATGCTCCTGGGGACAACGTCCTGGCTGAGTTTGGCAGCGTCATGGACCTCGTGAACTGTGCCATGGAGATTCAGCGCGAGCTTGCCGAACGGAACGCGAAGGTGCCTTATGGCCGCAGAATGGAATTTCGCATCGGCATCAACCTCGGTGAGGTGGTCGAAGAAAAGGATAGGATCTACGGGGATGGCGTCAACATAGCCGCCCGAGTTGAGAGCCTAGCAGAAGGCGGAGGCATTTGTATCTCTGGCAAAGTGTATGAGGAGGTTAAGGGCAAGCTGGGGCTAGAATATGAGTATCTTGGTGAGCAAACGGTCAAAAATATTCCCGAACCTGTGCCGGTTTATCGGGTTTTGATGGAACTCGGGGATGCGGTGGGAGTCCCACGAGAGAAAGAGGCTCAGCCGAGAACGTGGCAAAAGACAGCCCTCGTAGCTTTGTTGATCCTTCTTCTTGCAGCTCTTGCCTTTGCGATTTGGAAATCCTATCTTCTTCCACCTCCCCCGGCAGAAGTCGCGGTGGAAGAGAGAATGGCCTTTCCCCTTCCTGACAAACCCTCAATTGCTGTTCTTCCCTTTGTCAACATGAGCGGTGATCCCGGTCAGGAGTACCTTGCTGACGGGATCACCGAAAACACCATCATGGCCCTCTCCAAGGTCCCCGAGATGTTTGTCATCTCCAGAAGTTCGACATTGTATGTAGCACCTTCAACTGGTAGAAACGAGAAATCCACACTAAAGCCGAGCAACTATCGAATGTCTAAAATCTGAAAGGGAGGGGGAGCCATGAGAGTTCACTGAGATAGGCCGGGCCCTTTTCTCTTGACACACCGATTCCAACGTACTTATATTACTACTAAAATAAACTCTTTTGGGTAGTGGATATGTACAAAAGATATCGTGAAACCCTTCGGTGCGTTGATTTTCAAAAAGATCCCTATGGGACCTGCTCTTACGGACCTTACAAAAACATCCCGGACATCCAGACCCATCTTGACACGACCGGGACTCGTGGGCCCGAGGAAATTTCAGGATGGTTTCTGGGGACGAAGGCTGAAAACGCGGATGTGTTTTCACGGCTTGTTCAGGAAGCTATCGATGCTGTTGCAGCCCACAGACGGTTCTTTCATCCTGAAGACCCCAGTCACGTCACGGAACAAGTTAAGCGTTCCCCCGATTATTTGCATTCGATCCAGTCCCTGACTGACAAGTTCCGCCGCTTGCTGGCCATTCTCAACGAATACGCGACCCCATTTTTTAGTATGCGATACCAGGGACATATGAACTGGGACACGACGATGGCGGGCAACTTGGGCTATTTCGCCACGATGCTCCACAACCCCAATAACGTCTCCATACAAGGTTCAACGGCCACCACTTTTTTAGAGATGATGGTAGGGGATGATCTATGCCGAATGATTGGATTCAGCCCCGCGCGAGATGCTTGGGCTCATATCACGTGTGACGGCACCGTTGCCAACATTGAGGCGATGTGGTCAGCGCGGGAATTGAAACTGTTACCCTTTGGTATCAAAGAAGCTTTGGAAAATGAGTTTTCCTCTGCAAATGGACTTCAAGTCGGCCTCCTTGATGGTAGCAGGGAAGACTTAAAAAGTCTCAACACATGGCAACTCTTGAACCTGAAGACAGACGACATTTTGTCGTTGCCCGATGAGATCGCTCAACATTGCGGCCTGATGACTCCCGATGTTTGGGAAATACTGAGCAAAAAGTATTCCCTTAATGCGCTCGGAATGATTGGGTTTGGTCGAAAATACCTTTCAGACATCAACCCGCCCGTCTATATCGTACCTTCTACAAAACATTATTCGCTTTCCAAAGGGGCCGCCATTTTGGGAATTGGAACAGGAACAAGACAGCTCCTTGGCGTTCACGTGGATTCAGATTCGCGAATGAAAATGAGTGAATTGAGAGAAAAGCTGGATGATTGTGTAAAGAACAGAATCCCGGTTATTTTGGCTACAGCCGTGATCGGAAGCACGGAGGAAAGCGCTGTCGACCCTCTTGATGAAATTTTGGCGCTTAGAGAGGAGTATCGTCATAAGCACCAGTTTGACTTCAACATCCATGCCGATGCCGCCTGGGGCGGATACCACATATCCGTGGTCAGAAATGACTACGACATACAATGGCCGCACATGGAATCTCACGGTGCCCATCTGGAAAAAGAGACATTTATTTCTGATATCACCACGGTTCCTTTGAGTGAATACGTTATCCGCCAACTCGTAAATGTCAGGCATTCTGATTCGGTGACCATCGACCCTCACAAATGCGGGTACATTCCTTATCCTGCCGGTAGTCTTGCTTATAAAAACAAGAAAATGATAAACCTTGTCACATTCGGCGCGCCGTACATCGGCTCGGTGAGAGAAGAGCAGACCATGGGCACCTTTGGCGTTGAAGGTTCAAAACCTGGCGCCGCAGCCGCGTCCGTTTTTTTGAGCCACAGTGTCATTCGCCCTTCCATCAAGGGATATGGGAAGCTCTTGAGTCAATCGTTGATTAACACGAAGCTTTTTTATGTCTACTTGTTTCTCATGGCAAAAGAAAATGATCCCTTCTTCGTTGTCCCGCTTCCCCGCCTCTTGGGCGAAAAAGGCGGTTGTGATTTGGATGGTGAACTGGAGTTTTTGAGATGTAACATCCATGGAAGAAGAATAGATGATATCATGAAAGACGAGAAGGTTAGAACCTATTTCAATGAGCTGGGACCCGATCAAAACATACTCAATTATGCTTTTAATTTTTTCTACAAGGATGGCTCAGTGAATAGGGACATCAACAAGGTCAATGCTCTCAATCAGGACATTTACGACAAACTCCATCTCAAACCGGGGAGCAGCATTAGCCATTTTGATCTTTTCGTGACCATAACGACCTTTTTCAAGGAAGACTACGGGGATGAATTTCTGCAGACCCTGGCAACCCGCTTGAAGGTCTCCAATCCTCAAGAAGTCAACGAGATGAAGTTCCTCCGATCTGTCGTCATGGATCCATGGGTGTCTGAAACGGAAGTTGATGAAAGCGGTCTTAACTTTTTTCAAGCCATGTTTATTCCGAAACTTCGAGAGGTCGTAATCGATTGCGTTGAAAACTTTCAAAATGCTCCATGAGGGACCAGGGGAAAGGCATATGCAAGAAAAAACAGAGTGCAGACTTTCCATTGAAGATGCAGATTTGTCCTGCCAGATCATGCAACAGGATGACCTAGACCCGGCCATCCGGTGCATGGTCGATGCGTTTACCCACTATGAACCGATGACGAAAGCACTAAAGATCACGTCTGATGAATTCTACCAACTGGCTAAAATCGTTTGCGAGAAATCGGTAAAGGATCAACTGTCTCTGGTAGCGAAAGAGAAAAAGACTGGAAATGTTGTCGCGTTTAGCGTGGCTGAGGATTTGATGTCCGAACCCCCTGAAGGGATCGAAAATATTAGTGATAGCTTTCAACCGATCTTTGCATTGCTGGAGGACTTGGATCGTGTTTACAAACGGGTAACCCGCCCCGTAAAAGGAGAGTTCCTCAGGCTCTTCATGGGCGGGTCCTGCTTCATCTATAAAAACAGAGGCATTATCACCGCCCTTCTCGAGGGACACCTTCAGTTGGCCCGGGAAAAAAATTTTTTAGGGGTTGTCGCGGAGGTTACCGGGCCCATTTCACGCCACATTTTGGTTGATAAGTATTCGTTTAAAGAAAAAAACCAAATAGAGTACAAATCCTATGTCTATAACGGAAGAAAGGTTTTTGCAAATATAGAAGATGCCTCTGCCTGTATCCTCATAGAAAAACGCTTTTAGAATCTTCGTAACAGTTTAACGCTTTGAAAGACTCTTAATAAATGGCCATGGCCATGTCCCGCGACGTGTCCGGATCTCTACACGGGAAGATGATGTTGATCTTCATCGGCCCTTCTCCTTCATGTCGCGCGCCCTGAGAACGACTTGGTATCCCTTGGCCGCCAGCTTGCGCGCCGTCATCAGGCCGAGGCCGCGCGCCGCTCCGGTCACAATCGCGACCTTCTTCTCCTTAAGCCCTTAGGTCAACAATACTTGCATTATACATAAGAAGAAAAGCAGAACCACGACCATGATTACAAATATTAGTTTCATGTCTCATCCCTCCTTCAAACAAAGCGACCAGCATCATGGGCCGGTCTCAATTTGTGGTCCTCCTATTTGAGGATTTCCAAAACCCCTAAGAACAAGAACTTCCCAAACAGATACCAGGCGTATGGAGGGCAGATTATTGACACTATCTTCCCGAGTGTGCCATGCTGGTTCCATCCAACGATAACCCCTCCAACTGTGAGAATCCAAAATGAATAATGGCCTAAACCGCTTCTCAGTCTGAGATATTTCATTTGCCCCCCTCAACAAAGCGGGGCCTTCACTAGGCTCGACCTCCTGAGGGTTTTTAAGCCTTAAAAGACCTAGTTCCAGCCCTTAGCTTTAAAGAATGCATCATTTGGAATAATTATTGTGTTTTCCACGGCATCTGGGTCAGCCCCCGCACTATAAGCCTTGATCGTCGCACCCATGATATCGTAGACAAAAGAAATATCTTCGCTACTATAGTTTTGAGAAACATATTGTAGAATGATTGCCCAAGAGAAAACTGTCTACTGTTCATTTACATTTTCGCTTAAATAAGACACGAGTCCTCTCCTAGCATCTGGAAGTTCTTGTAAATGGAGGTTAATTGAGGATGCGATTCTTTCTATTTCAAGGGTTTTTACCAGTTTGACGACATCATCTATTTGAGCCTTTCTAAGTACATTATCTCCAGGCTTCAGCTTACTTTCAAACAGGGATTGTTGAACCATATTTGTTAAGAACAACCTCGGCATGGGAGAAGGAAGTAAGTAAGCAATCTTACAATACCAATGAGATAGCAACCTAGCGACCTCTTCCGGCTCAGAATAAGTGGGGGTCAGTTTCGTAACCTTTAGAACAATCTCTCCAGTATTAGAGAAATTAAGCGAAACTTGGAGGGTTGCTTTTTCGATTTTCTTCTGTTTTGGAGTCTGGCCTGAGATGAGATAAGGAAAGAATTGAATTAACATAAGAATGAGAAAAAATAGAACAAGGGTTTTCCTTCTTAGACTCATTGCTTCCCTCTGCAAGATTCAAAACACCATTTTAAAGAAAAAAGCCTACTCCTCTCCCTTCGGAAAAGAATAGGCTT
>JABAOH010047141.1_pt1 | contig 25063 bp, 24 predicted proteins | sample 7062181 | NCBI WGS metagenome assembly JABAOH01 (sample SAMN14538630, study PRJNA623070) | marine sediment metagenome | biome: marine biome [ENVO:00000428]; feature: marine pelagic biome [ENVO:01000023]; material: deep marine sediment [ENVO:00002113]; isolation source: pool of 5 deep marine... | reverse complement strand
CCAGTAACAGGATCGGTTTCCACTGCTGGACAAAAAACTTTGTCAAAAACCCATTCGGGTAAAACTTCGTAAGGTCCACACGCAATAAATCCATAAAGAAAATTACCTCGGTAATTTGTCATTAAACTTCTATCAGCAGTAAGAACAATTCGTTTACCCGACAATATTACCAAGATTCGAATTGGCATCTTATATATGATTTACGAGGTAAAATCTCTTATCAAGACAAAAAATTACTTGATTTTAGAAAATTTATCTTACTTGGAATGGATCTTTCTAGTACTTCTATTTGCAATATTTGCAGCAATGGATCCGGCAGCAATCCCGCCATCTATGTTTACTACAGATAATCCTAAAGAACAGCTTTGTAGCATGGATGCCAAAGCAGCAATTCCCTTCTCGCCATAGCCATATCCTACCGAGGCTGGGACCCCAATAACTGGAATATCTGTCATCGACGAAACAAGAGTAGCTAATGCTCCTTCCATACCTGCAACCACAATTATGCATTCTACGTCTTCTTCTACCATTTCTTTTAGGACTGGAAATATCCTTTGTATTCCAGCTACCCCCACATCATAACTAGTAATACATTTACAATTCATAGCTTCGCACATCAATTTTGCTTCTTCTGCAATTCCGATATCGGAGGTTCCAGCAGTTATAATTCCAACTTTGCCTCCAAGAAATTTTATGGGTTTTTTATAAAATAACAAAGTAGAAGAGTTTTTTCCTGTTTTTATCTTGAGCTTGGATTTTTTTCCAAATGAAATTAATTTTGAATAATGTTCTTCTTTAATCTTTGAAACTAAAACTGAATTAGTCTTTTCTAAAGTGAATTTAATAATTTTTTTTATTTCATCTAATTGCTTTGTTTGTGCAAATACCACTTCTGGAATGCCTCTTCTTTTTCTTCTATTAACATCAATTTTTGCAAAATTTTCTATAGTCTCAATAGAATATAATGAAAGTAGTTTTTTGGCTGTATTTGATGTAATTTTTCCTTTTTCTAATGAATCAAGAATTTCTTGAATTTCCAATAACTATTGTAAAAAATTTAGAATAAAAAAATGCTTAGATCTCTATACCTGAGACTGCATCTTTTACACTTTTTACTGCTGTATCAAATACAGCCTTTTCCTCAGCATTTAGGTCTAATTCAATTATTTTCTCTACGCCATTTTTCCCAATAACAGCAGGAACTCCAATGGTGACATCTGAATGTCCATACTCTCCATCAAGATAGGTTGCAACAGGAATTACTTGTTTTCTGTCTCTTACGACTGCCTCAACTATGGCTGAAATTGCATTACCTGGAGCATGAACAGTAGCACCTTTCAATTCTATTACTTTGGCAGCAACCTGTTTGGTATTTTGAACTAATTCATCTAGTTTTTCTTTTGGGAGTATTGAAGGAAGAGGGATTCCTGAAACTGAAGAGAATCTTGGAAGTGGCAACATATTTTCTCCATGTTCTCCTATAACAAGAGCTCTTATCGAATCTCGGGAGTGACCTGTGGCTTCGTGAATAAATTGTCTAAATCTTGAAAGATCCAGCATTCCTCCCATTCCAAATACTCTGTTTCTTTCAAATCCAGATGCTTTGTAAGTAACATAAGCCATCGGATCAAGTGGGTTTGTAACTGGAATTATCATTGAGTCATTGGCATATTTTTTTATATTGTCAACTACACTTTTTACAACATTAGCGTTAATTTTCAAAAGATCCATTCTTGTCATTCCTGGCTTTCGTCCAGACCCTGCAACTACTACTACTATGTTAGATCCTTTCATATCCTCAAAGTTATTAGATCCCTTTACTTCGACATCAATACCTTGTTCGGACAACATGTGATTAATGTCCATAGCTTCCCCTTGCGGAAGCCCTTCCATAATGTCCAACAGTAAAATTTGATCATCTAATCGCTTCAATGCAGAGAATAAAGCGGCATCTCCTCCTACTTTTCCTGAACCTATAATAGTAATCATGCACTCCGAAGAAAATTCTCAATAATTAAATCTAATGAAATTTCCATCAAATATAGATAGAATTTATATGCATTTTTTGACTTTTCTTATCTATGGTTTTTGTTATTGACTCTCATATAGCAGGAATTTCAGGAGATATGCTTTTGTGCTCCTTAGTTGATATTGGAGCAGATAAAAATAAAATAATTCAAGGTATTACTTCTTCAGAAAAATTTCTTGAAGGCTCTACTATAAAAAAAATTGATTTTACAAAAACAAAAAAACATGGAATCAATTCTACAACACTAGTTTTAGAAATTGAAGAAAACACTCAAGAAAGAAAGGGTGTGGACATCAAACAAGCAATAACAAAATCCCTAGAGTATCTCACAATTTCTGAAAAAGGAAAAAAATTTGCAGAGGCATGCATAGATACCCTCATAATATCTGAATCAAAAATTCATGGTGTCTCTCCAGAATCTGTTCATTTCCATGAGGCATCCAGTATTGACACTTTGGTGGACATATTAGGAGTAACAATAGCTGCCGATGATCTTAGTCTGTTTGATGAAGAGATCTTATCCATGCCAGTTTGTGTTGGTGGAGGTACCGTTTCCTTTTCTCACGGAACTATGACTAATCCTGCCAGTGCAATTCTTGAAATTTTTAAAAATTCTTCTTTGGAAATATGCGGTTCTAATGTTAAAAGTGAATTAACAACTCCTACTGGGGCCTGTATTCTTGTAAATCTTTCAAACACACCAATTGAATATTACCCCACAATGAAAATAGAAGAGATAGGTTACGGAGCAGGAGAAAAAAATTTTGATGAATTTGCAAATGTTTTAAAAATTGTAAGAGGAATAAAAAAAACAGACCTAAAAGAAGACTCAGTGATAGTCCTTGAAACTAATATTGATGATGTTTCTGGAGAAATTCTAGGTAATCTTATTGAAAAACTAATGAAAGTTGGTGCAAAAGACGCTTTCATTTCACATGGAATTACAAAAAAAGGAAGACCTTCCAATTTAGTTTCTGTTTTATGTGATGATGATACTATAGATGAGATAACTCATACATTATTCTCTGAAACTGGAACTTTAGGGATAAGAATTACAAGGTCAAACCGAATAGTTCTTCCAAGAACAATAAAAGAGATAAAAATCAACATTGATGGAAAAAGCTTTGATGTAAAATACAAAGTTTCAACTGTTAATAACAAATCTAGCTTTAAAATAGAATTTGATGACTTGAAAGAGATTTCTGGAATTTTAAATAAACCAATTAAAGAAATAGAATCGTTGATTAGAAAAGAAATTGTGAGGGAAGATATCAAATTTGAATAAACTTGAAAATTTAGTCAATTGGTTTGGTGATAAAAGAACATTGATTGCTCTTTCCGGAGGAGTTGATAGTGCCTTAGTAGCATATGCAGCATTTCAAAAACTCGGAAATTCAGCAATCGCCGTTACTGCTGATTACAAAACTCTTTCCCAAGAAGAATTAATCTCTGCCAAAAAAATTGCTAAGGAAATAGGAATTTCTCAAATTCTTTTAGATTACAATGAACTAGAAAATGAAGAATTTGTGAAAAATGACTCTAATCGCTGTTTTCATTGTAGACAAGAATTAGGAACTCGTCTTGTACAAATGGCAAATGAAATGGAAATTGACTTAATTGTAGATGGGACTAATCTAGATGATCTTGGCGATTATAGACCTGGGTTACAGGCATTAGAACAAAAGGGAGTTAGAAGTCCTCTAGTGGAAAATAAATTTAATAAAAATGATGTACGAAAAATAGCAAAGTTAGTTGGACTCTCCGTATACGACAAACCATCCAATTCTTGTTTAGCATCTAGAATTCCTTGGGGACAACAAATTACATCTGAAAGACTTTTGAGAATTGAATTAGGAGAAACTCTTGTAAAACAAACAACTAATTTGAAACAAGTAAGAGTTAGAGATTTAGATGGAATAGCAAAATTAGAAATTGAAAAAGAAAAAATTCCTTTACTTGATCAGCAAATTATAAAAGAAATTGAAGAGAAATTAAAAACTATAGGTTTTTCAAATTTGATAATAGATCCTGAAGGATACCGACCTGGAAAAATAAATGTGATTGCAGATTGATTTATCTTGATAATGCTGCCTCTACAAAAATTTCTAACGAGGTCCTTGAAGAAATGCTTCCTTACCTTAAAGAACAATATGGTAATCCCTCTTCAATTCATAGATATGGAAGATTTGCACACAAAGCAATTGAAAAGGCTAGAAAGCGTGTTGCAGAATTAATTAATGCCGAGCCATCAGAAATTTTTTTCACATCTGGAGGCACGGAATCAAATAATACTGCTCTTTATGGAGTGGCCACAAAAACCCCCTCATCTAGAGTCATTACTTCATCTATAGAACATGACGCAATTTTGGAACCATGCAAGAAATTAAAAAAAGAAGGCTTTGAGGTAATCTATCTACCTGTAAACAAATTCGGTTTGATTGATCCTCTTATTTTGAAAAAAAATCTCTCAGAAAACACATCTTTAGTGTCTATAATGATGGCCAATAATGAGGTAGGTACTGTAGAACCAATCTCTGAATACATAAAGATTTGTAGGGAAAGCGGAATTATTTTTCATACCGATGCAGTCCAAGCGGTAGGAAAAATACCGATTGATGTAAAAGAGTTGGATGTAGACTTGCTCTCAATATCCTCTCATAAGATTAATGGTCCTAAAGGAATAGGTGTTCTTTATATCAAAAAAGGAATAGTAATCAATCCTGTGATTTTGGGTGGAGGCCAAGAAGGAGGATTACGGTCAGGCACTGAAAATGTTGCAAATATTGTAGGATTTGGCAAGGCATGCGAGATTGCAAAAAATAATCTTATTGATAATAATTCCAAAATGAAAGAATTAACAAACCGTCTCTCTAAAAAAATTCTTGATTCCATTCCGGGTGCAACTATTAATGGTCACCTAGAAAATCGATTACCCAATAACATTCACTTGACTGTTCTTGGAGTTAACGGAGAAGACCTTTTAATTAAACTAGATGAAAATGGGATTGCTGCATCTACGGGATCTGCCTGTTCTGTTAATACACAAAAAGCATCTCATGTACTTCAAGCAATGGGGTTTTCCCATGAACAGATTACAGGTTCTCTTCGATTGACTGTTGGTATAGAAAACACCATTGAGGAAATGGACAAGACAGTTGAAATATTAAAAAAAGTTGTTGAAGAGTTACGGGCAGTTTCACCATTTAAAGAAAAGTATTCTTTTTAATTTTAGATTTTTACTTGTATTGGAAATTTATTTTTGCTAATCATAATAGTAATTAATATTCCAATTATTAAGACAAATGCAGTAAAGGTACCAAATTCTGGAATCACTCGAGTACCTATAATCTCTATTTCTGAATCACCTTGTTCAAAATTAATTGTGATTAATCTGGATTGGGAATTAGTTTCTGTCTCTTGATAGGGAACTTGAATGTCGTCAATTAAAACAATAAATTTCTCGTCTTGACCGTCTGGTTTTTCAGCATCTATTGATTCTCTTGGAAGTTTAATAGAAATTGAACCTTCATCAGGAGCATTCAGAAAAATTCCTAATGTAAAATCATCTGGTTCGAGGTAAATATCTTCCAAACTTCCACCTAAAATGGAATAATCCAAGTCAAATGTTCCTCCATTGGGAATTTCAACCTCAATACTATCTTTGGTTTCAATCAACTCCTTTTTAGGAGTAAAAGTAATTGTAGTTTCTGAAATATTTCCCTCTCCATGAGAAATTCTTATCAAATACTCCCCTTCTAATTTCCAAGAAGGTTTTTCAGCTAAAATTGTATGAGAATAACTGCCATCCTGTGCTGGGAAAAATTGGGCAATATCTATCATATTTCCTTCAAACCACACTTGAAGAATTAGTGGGGTTTCAGGAATTATTGTCCTTAACTGACCAGAAATTACAATTGTATCGCCTTCATCATAGTGATTGTCATCAGTTTTCACTGTAAGAAATGGAATCTCATCAGTTTGAGCAAAAGCTGGAATCACTGAAACCATGAAAAATGTTATTGCACAAAAAACTATAACCTTCACAAAAAACATGCTATATTGTTTCTATATCTCCTTTACTATCTGAAATTAAAAAATGAAAAAAAGTTGTAGGTCTAGTATCTTGGCATTATGCTTAGTCTTGATTTTGCAGAAACTACAATTATTGAGATAATTGCCACTGCTAGAATCAAAGCTGCAATTGCACCAAATTCTGGGACTACAAATGTTCCGATAATTTCAATCTCTTCAGCTCCTGCAAGGAACATTACTGAAATCTCATTTCCATTGATTTCAACGTCATCCCACTCTTCTCCGTCTACAAGCACCATAAAGGCACCATCGAGAACGTCAGCAGATGGGCGAATTGTCAATGTTCCATCTTCATTGGCACTGATTTTTACGATAAGAGAATTATCGTTTGTATTAACAGATGTTCCTGTTATTACTCCACCTGTAATGCTATATGGCACACATTTACCTTCAACAGCAAATTCTGATGCACCACATGAAACTGGTTTTACTGGGGTGGTTGGTTTGCTTGTAATTCCTCCAACTAACTCTACCAAAACTTTGTTACTTTTTTCAGCACTTCCATAATTGGCTTTGATGAAATATGTTCCATCATATTTCCATAGATCCCCTGCTGTGTTGAAAGATGTGGCAAAGTTACCCATCTCATCAACTGACACTTGGTCTATTGTTATAACCGAATTTAAGGAACTAATTACGGTGAGAGTTACTGGAACGCCAGAAACTACATTTGCTACTCTACCTTCTACAATAATTGTGTCATTATGATCATATGTCTCTCTATCAGTCCAAAGTGAAATTGGAATGTCTTCAAGTAAAAGCTGTTGGGCAATTACTCTAGGATCATCTCCTGCACAATCAGGACATGGTAATTGAGCATATGCGGATGACACAGTTATAGTACCGACTGCAGTCAAAACGGCTAGTAGCGCGAACGTCGTACGGTTGTTCATCTTGTATGCGATTCACAAGAATCTCTATTTATGTATATTTAAAAAATGAAAAAATTAAAGATCTAGTATCTTGGCATTATGCTTAGTCTTGATTTTGCAGAAACAACGATTATTGAAATGATCGCTACTGCTAGAATCAAAGCTGCAATTGAACCAAATTCTGGTATTACTACTCCATCAACAATCTCTACTTCTACTGAAGCTTTGTGATCAGGAGAGTCACCTTGTTGAGCAACTACTGTGTAGAATCCATCTTGAGACCATAGTGGACCTCCAGTGGTAATATCTTTAGCAAACTTGCCATCTAAACTTGGTGTAATTTGTTCAACAGAAACTACATTACCATTTGGCGCAATGACCTTCAAGGTAATATCTAGATTAGTTCTATCAGAAACTCCTGATATTCCAATCGTGGTTGAACCTTCCATCGCATTTGCTTTCATTGTTAAACCTTTTACAGTAAGTTCCTCTACTTCTGGAACAAATATTCCAGTTTCCAAATTAGATTCTGTCACTAGAGTTTCAATTGCCATTCCGTTAACTACTTCGACTACTACAGACATTGTGTACAAAGGATTTGCACGAACTCCTTGCATGGCCTCAATTGTGTAAAAACCATCTTGATTCCATGTTGGACCTATTTTGAACTCTGTAGAATAGTATCCTTGTGCATCTGGAGAAACTTGATCTGCTGCCAATACATTAAAGCCATCAGGAGATGTTACAGTAAATGTAATGTCAGTTACTTGAGATGCCGTTTGACCTCGAACTATAATCGTATCAGATCCATCGGATGCTTCTGCTGTCAAAGACATTCCTTGCATTTGTGCAAAGACATCTTGTGGAATTGAAGTAACGGACATTATTGATAATGCCATTAGGATTAAGGCTATTGATGTCGTAGAACGTTTAAAATTCATCCTGATTGAACACCAACTATTTGGTATTTATATATTTAAAAAATGAAAAAAAGTTGTAGGTCTAGTATCTTGGCATAATGCTTAGTCTTGATTTTGCAGAAACTACAATTATTGAGATAATTGCCACTGCTAGAATCAAAGCTGCAATTGCACCAAATTCTGGGACTACGTGTGTACCGATAATTTCAATCTCTTCAGCACCTGCTGGGAATGATATTACAAGGGTTCTGTCAGTGGATGTGGTTGTTTCATCAAAGTCAACTTCTTCTCCATCAACTAAGACGAAGAAATCATCATCCTCATCTCCAATCTTTGCATCAATCAATTCTCTGGGCAAGGTAATGGTGAGTTGTCCATCATCTGTTGCATCAATGGCAATGATGAGTGAATTAGCGTCTACATCAGGTGTAACTGAAACAAGTTTTCCACCTGTAATTGTGTATCCTACCATAAAGTCAGTTCCAGCAACGGCTACTAGTGGGCCTCCTGGACCAGAAACTACGGAAGAACCTCCAAATGTAAACGATGTTTCAGCTTGTCGATTTTCGGTTCCATATAGTACTTGAATCGTATACTCGCCACTTTGTTTCATGAGAGCACCACCTGCTGATAATTCAGTACTGAATGTTTTGTCTTGATTGACCATTACTTGATCAATGGAGACAATATTTCCATTTGGTGCGAGAGTCATGACACTAATAGCATATCCGAAAAGAATTTCGCTAACTTCTCCTGTTACCATGATTGTCTCACCCTCTGAATATGATGTCTTATCAGTGGTAACAACGATTGGTTGTACTACTTGTCCAAATGCGGGTGCCATTCCAATACTTGCAATCATGATCGCAAATAGGGCAAACACCGATAGATGAGTATTCATCATTTTTACGCTCAAATTTATACTATTTAACGTTATGAAAAATATTATTGACTAAAGAGAAAAAAGACTGACGAATTTCAGATTAGATATATATTAACCTCAGAGAGAATTTTTGACAGTTTGTTTGTATTATTCATTGCTACATCTTATGTTATTTGTGAGGGTTTGAGTCATGGCAACTAAGAAAAATCAAATTTTAGTCCCAGATCATGTCTATGTTCCTAAACATGAAATCATCACAAAAGCCGAAGCTGAAGAAGTACTAAAAAAATACAATTGTAAACCAACCGAATTACCATTAATTTTTGTAAACGATCCAGCTATTCTCGGACTTGGTGTTAAACCAGGAGATATGATAAAAATTACAAGAAAAAGTCCAACCGCTGGCGAGAGTCTTTACTACAGATACGTGGTGGAAATTTAAATGGTTGATCCTTCAACTAAACGCTGGCCAATAATTCAGGATATCCTAAAACGTGAAGGAATTGCAAGACAACATTTGAATTCATTTGATGAATTTTTGGAAAGAGGTCTTCAAAGTATAATCAATGAAGTTGGACAAATTGAAATTGAAAACGCAGAATATCCATATAAAATTCAACTTGGTAAAGTAAAACTTCAACAACCAAGAATGATGGAACTGGATGGTTCTATTACTCATATTACTCCAGCTGAAGCTAGATTGAGAAATGTTTCTTATTCAGCCCCTGTGATGATGGAAGCAAGTGTAATTGAGGATGGAAAAATATTAGAATCAAGATTTGTTCACATTGGAGATGTTCCAGTAATGGCAAAATCAAATGCATGTATTTTGAATAACTTTTCTTCTCAAAAATTAGTTGAACATGGTGAAGACCCAAACGATCCAGGTGGTTACTTTATCATTAACGGTTCTGAAAGAGTAATTGTAGGATTGGAAGATCTTTCTTACAACAAAATAATTGTTGACAGAGAATCTGTTGGAGGCAATATTGTTTTCAAAGCAAAAGTTTATTCTTCAATTGTTGGATACAGAGCAAAATTAGAACTTGTTATGAAAAGCGACGGTCTAATTGTTGCAAGAATTCCTGGTTCCCCCGTTGATATTCCAGTAGTAATTTTAATGAGAGCATTGGGATTAGAGTCTGATAAAGAAATTGCAGCTGCTGTTTCACTTGTAGATGATATTCAAGATGAGTTAGAAGGTTCTTTTGAAAAAGCTTCTGATGTACCAACATCAAAAGATGCAATCGTATACATCAGTAAAAGAATTGCACCCGGAATGCTAGAAGAATTTCAAATTAAACGTGCTGAGACACTTTTGGATTGGGGTCTATTGCCTCACTTAGGAAAACATCCAGAAAACAGAAAAGAAAAAGCACAATTTTTGGGAGAGGCAGCCTGCAAACTATTAGAGCTCAAATTAAACTGGATAGATCCAGACGATAAAGATCACTATGGAAACAAAGTCATAAAATTTGCAGGACAGATGCTTGCTGATCTTTTCAGAACTGCTTTTAGAAATCTCGTTAGAGATATGAAGTATCAACTAGAAAGATCCGGTCAAAAACGAGGAATTAATGCTGTTGCTGCGGCAATTCGTCCTGGAATAATCAGTGATAAATTAAACAACGCAATAGCTACTGGAAACTGGGGACGAGGAAGAGTAGGCGTTACTCAATTACTTGATAGAACAAATTATCTTTCTACAATTAGTCATTTGAGAAGAATTCAATCTCCATTAAGTCGAACTCAACCAAACTTTGAGGCAAGGGATTTACATGCAACTCACTTTGGAAGGATTTGTCCTAGTGAAACTCCTGAGGGTTCCAATTGTGGACTTGTAAAAAATATTGCATTATCAGGAATTATTTCTGTAAACATCCCCTCAGAAGAAATCGTAGAAAAACTATATGATTTGGGAACTGTTCATTTCTTTGATGCCAAGGAAGACTTGAAACAAGATGGCACAAGAATTTTTGTTGATGGAAGATTAATTGGATATTATAAAGATGGAGAACAACTAGCAGAATCTCTTAGGGAATTGAGGAGAAACTCAAAGATTCATCCCCATGTAGGAATTTCATTCCATCAATCCAACATTGAAGGAGCAACAAAAAGACTTTACGTTAACTGTAATGCCGGAAGAGTCCTAAGACCACTAATCATTATCAAAGACGGTAAATCTCTTCTTACTCAAGAACTATTAGACAAAGTCTCAAAGAAACTATTATCATGGAATGATCTTTTGAGAATGGGAGTCTTAGAATTAATTGATGCAAATGAAGAAGAAAATTGTTATGTAACTCTAGATGACAAGGATACCAAAAAACATACTCATTTAGAAGTATTTCCACCATCTATTCTTGGTGCAGGTGCATCTATCATTCCATATCCAGAACATAATCAATCTCCAAGAAACACATACGAATCTGCAATGGCAAAACAAAGTCTAGGATTTTCAACCCCTATGATGAATACTAGCACCTATGTTAGACAACATCTTATGCTATATCCACAAACTCCTATGGTCAACACTAAAGCAATGAAGTTGCTTGGAATGGAAGACCGACCTGCTGGTCAAAATTGTGTTGTTGCTGTTTTGCCATTTGATGGATACAATATTGAAGATGCCATAGTTTTGAGTAAAGCTTCTGTCGATAGAGGTCTTGGAAGAACATTTTTCTTTAGAGTTTATGATGCTGAAGCAAAACAATACCCAGGTGGAATGAGAGATAATTTCGAAATACCAAATGCTGAAGATAATATACGTGGTTACAAAGGTGAAAAGGCCTACAGACTTTTAGAAGAAGACGGTGTTGTCGCATCAGAAGCTTCTGTAAAAGGAGGAGATATTCTAATTGGCAAAACTAGTCCTCCAAGATTTATGGAAGAATACAGAGAATTTGAATCATCAGGTCCATATCGAAGAGATACTTCTATTGGTGTAAGACCATCTGAAACTGGAGTCATTGATACTGTTGTAATGACTCAATCTAATGAAGGAGGAAAAATGTATAAAATTAGAGCAAGAGATATGAGAATTCCTGAAATTGGAGATAAATTTGCATCAAGACATGGACAAAAAGGTGTCCTTGGTATTTTAGCTAAAGGAGAAGATTTGCCTTACACTGCAGATGGAATCTCTCCAGATGTTTTGATTAATCCACACGCTTTCCCATCTAGAATGACCGTAGGAATGATGATGGAGTCTATTTGTGGAAAAGCAGGCGCTCTAAGAGGAAGTCAATTTGACGGTTCTGCATTTGTTGGAGAAAAAATAGAAGAAGTAAAACCGGTTATGGATGCTGCAGGCTTCAAATATTCTGGTAAAGAAATAATGTACGACGGAAGAACTGGAAAGGCATTCCCAGTTGAAGTTTTCATTGGTGTTGTATATTACCAAAAATTACACCATATGGTTGCAGACAAAATACATGCACGAGCTCGTGGCCAGGTACAAATGTTGACCAAACAACCAACAGAAGGAAGAGCAAGAGGAGGGGGATTAAGATTTGGTGAAATGGAAAGAGATTGTTTGATTGCCTATGGGGCTTCAATGATTTTAAAAGATAGATTGTTAGACGAGTCTGATAAATCCGATGTATTTGTTTGTGAAAGGTGTGGCTTAGTAGCTTATCATGATGTTAAACAGAGAAAATATGTTTGCAGAGTTTGTGGTGACAAAGCCAAAGTTTCTTCAGTTTCTGTTGCCTATGCATTCAAACTATTACTTCAAGAAATGCAAAGCTTGAATGTAGCACCAAGGTTGCTGATAAAGGAGAAAGTATAATGTCTGTTCAAGCAATAAAATCAATTGATGGAATTAGATTTTCTGTTTGGTCTCCAACTGAAATTCGAAAATACTCTGTAGCAGAAATCACAGCTCCTGAAACTTATGATGAAGATGGAATGCCTGTTCAAGGGGGTTTAATGGATGGAAGACTAGGAACTTTAGAACCAGGACAAAAGTGTCTTACATGTGGTAATACTGCAGCAAGATGCCCAGGTCATTTTGGACATATCGAACTAGCTGAACCAATTTTACATATTGCTTTTATCGATAATATCCATAAACTCTTGCAATCAACTTGCCGTTCTTGTGCAAGATTAAGAGTTCCACAAGAAGAACTAGATGAATTTAAAGCATTAAAAGAAAAACATCTTGCTTATACTGTAATTTCTCAAAAAAGAATTCCTGAACAAATTATTGAAAAAGCAAAAAAAGCAAAGGAATGCCCACATTGTGGTAAAACACAATATGAATTGATTTTTACAAAACCAACTATTTTTGTAGAAAAAACCGAGATTGGAGAACACAGACTCTTACCAATTACCATTAGAGAAAGATTCTCTCAAATTACTGATTCTGATTTAGAACTTTTATCCTATGATCCAGTAACTGCAAGACCAGAATGGTTTGTCTTGCAAGCAATGCCCGTTGCACCAGTAACTGTTAGGCCTTCAATTATTCTTGAAACTGGCATAAGGTCTGAAGATGATTTGACTCACAAAATGGTAGATATTATCCGAGTAAATCAGAGACTCAAAGAAAGTAAAGAGGCAGGAACACCTCCATTAATCGTTCAAGATTTAGTAGACTTGTTACAATATCATGCCACTACATATTTTGATAATGAAGTTTCAGGAATTCCTCAAGCTCACCACCGTTCTGGTAGGCCTTTAAAGACATTAACTCAGCGTCTAAAAGGAAAAGAAGGAAGATTCAGAGGTTCATTGTCAGGAAAAAGAGTAGACTTTTCTAGCAGAACTGTGATTTCACCTGACCCTAACTTGGATCTTTCTGAAGTTGGAGTCCCAGAACAAATTGCAATGAAGCTTACAATCCCTGAAATTGTTACTGAATGGAACATTGATAGAATGAGACAACTAGTAATTAATGGCCCAAACAAATTCCCAGGGGTAAACTATATTGTAAGACCTGATGGTGTAAAAATTCGACTAGACTTTGTGGAGGACCGTTCAATCATCGCTGAAACTCTGGAAATCGGGTATTTGGTAGAACGACATCTCTTAGATGGCGATATTGTCATGTTCAACAGACAACCATCACTTCACCAAATGTCAATTATGGCCCATTATGTTAGAGTCCTCCCAGGTAGAACATTTAGACTACATCCTTCTGTTTGTCCACCATACAACGCTGACTTTGATGGAGATGAAATGAATCTACATGTACCTCAAAGTGAAGAAGCTAGAGCAGAAGCCATTCTCCTAATGAGAGTTCAAGATCAATTAATCTCACCAAGATATGGTGGCCCAATTATTGGAGCTTTGAGAGACTTTGTAACAGGAGCGTATCTTCTTACAAAAGATGATACCGTATTATCCGTTCAAGAATTTTCAAATCTTGCCATGTTAGGCGGATATTCTGGCGAACTTCCAAAACCAGGGACCAAAACTAAAGAGGGTCCAGCATACACAGGAAAGCAACTTTTCTCATTATTCTTACCTAAAGATTTCAATTATGTCATAACATCAAAATGGTCTAAAGGAACAAAAGGTGCTCCAAAAGATGTTGTCATCAAACAAGGTGAACTTATCAGTGGAGTAATTGATAAGGCATCAATTGGGGCAGAAGAACCTGAAAGTGTTTTACACAGAATTGCAAAAGACTATGGAAATGCCGAAGCAAAATCTTTCTTAAACTCTATTTTGATTATGGTAAAGCAGTTCATCACCCATTACGGATTTAGTTATGGATATGCAGATCTTGAAATTCCTGATAATAATAAACAACAAATTCTTGACGATATACATGAAACCTATGATATTATATCAGATCTAACTTCTCAATATGAAAAAGGAACTCTTAAACTCACAAGAGGAATGAAACCTGAAGAAGCATTAGAGGCTTATATCGTAAATGAGTTAGGTAAAGCAAGAGACAAAGCTGGAAACACCGCAGATCAATCACTTGATCAAAGTAATTCTGGAAGGATTATGGCTACAACTGGAGCTCGAGGTTCTGCATTAAATATTGGTCAGATGGCAGGAGCTTTAGGTCAGCAATCAAGGAGAGGAAATAGATTACACTCTGGTTATCACAACCGTGCACTTCCACATTATCAAGAAAATGACCCAAACCCAGATGCAAAGGGATTTGTAAAATCAAACTATAGGGATGGCCTTTCAACTCTGGAATTTTTCTTCCACGCAATGGGAGGTAGAGAAGGTCTGGTAGACACTGCAGTTAGAACACAACAAAGTGGATACATGCAAAGAAGACTGATCAATGCCCTTGAACATATACGACTAGAATATGATGGAACAGTTAGAGATCCACATGGACACATTATCCAATTTTTGTATGGTGAAGATGGAATTGATGTGGCAAAAAGTGACCATGGTGAGGCCTTTAACATAAATCGTTTAATCGAATCTCAAACAATTGTTGATTCTGGTAAAAAAGCAACAAAAGAAGAGATTGAAGAAATTGCCAAAAAATTCACAAAGACATTCAACCCAAGATTGAAAAAACTTGTTACAGATGGACTATTAGATTCAAAACTTAGTAAAGAGGGTGTAACCATTGTAGGAAAGAAAGGCCTACAACTCTACAATAAGGCCAAGGTAGAACCAGGACAAGCAGTTGGAATTGTAACTGCTCAATCAATAGGCGAACCTGGTACACAGATGACTCTGAGAACATTCCACTTTGCAGGAATTAAAGAAAGAAACGTAACACTAGGTTTGCCAAGATTAATTGAACTGGTAGATGCAAGAAAGAAACCAGTAACCCCAACCATGGATATCTATCTTGATGAGGACTCAAAGAAATCTAGAGAAAAGGCAATTGAGGTTGCAAGAAACATCTTACAAACAAAAGTTTCTGATTTACTTGAAGATAGTGAAACTGACTACAACACAGAAATCAAATTAATACTTAGTCCAACTAAATTACGGAACAGGGGTTGTTCTGTTGGAGAGGTAGAAGCAGCCCTATCTTCAAATAAAAAATTCAAGATTGAAACAACAGGAGAACTGCTCACCTTAAAATTAGTTGAAGAATCTGATGCTCCAACTGTTATTGCAATTAGAAACAAAGTCTTAAACTCTACAGTAAAAGGAGTTCCTGATATTGCTCGTGTAACACTTGTCCAAAAGGATGATGAGTGGATTATTCAAACAACTGGTTCTAACATTGCTAAAGTTCTTGAAGTCAAGGGAATTGACAAGAATAACGTAAGAACAAACAATGTCTTTGAAATTGCTGGAACTTTGGGTATTGAGGCTGCAAGAAATGCCTTGATTGATGAACTAAACACTACTCTAGGCGACCAAGGACTGGAAGTCGATAATAGATACATTATGTTAGTGGCTGATTTGATGTGTTCAAAAGGATACATGCAACAAATTGGTAGACATGGAATTGCAGGAACAAAAGACAGTGTTCTTGCAAGAGCAGCCTTCGAAATCACTGTTCCCACAATTGCTCACGCTGCATTAGGTGGTGAAATTGAGCAACTAAAAGGAATTACCGAAAACGTAATTGTTGGAAGCAATATTCCAATTGGAAGTGGAACGGTTGATTTGTACATGCAAGTAAGCAAGAAAAAAAATTAATGTGAATTAGATGGCTGACGAAATTTCTACATTGATGAATCAAAGCAAAGACAAATCCCTACTACTACGATTGCGTAATAACAAAACTGTAAAAGGAACGCTCATTGATTTTGATGTTCATATGAATTTGACATTGGAAGATGCTGAAGATATCACTGAAGAAACTCCCAATAAACTTGGAAAAATTCTTTTACGTGGAGATAATATTTTAGCAATCTCTTTGCCAGATGATGAATCTTAAATTTTCAAACAACTAAAGATTAAATCACATTAAACTTTATTTTCGATATGTTGTCTATTTTCATTATTTTTCCATTTTTTTTGTTCCCTGTTTTTGCTGAGCAAATTCCTGATTATGAAAAACCATATTCTCCTATTTTTACAGACAAACCTGCATATTCATGGACCGATAAAATGAAAATCACAATTTTAGCTCCAAGCTGGAACAGTGATAGATACCTAATCGATTCAATTGGAGATGACAATTACAATCCAATAAAAATTTACACTAGTGAAAATTCTCTTGAGCCTTACCGATTTACAGAAACAGGACCAAATACCGGAATATTTACTGCCGAGGTAATTTTGACGGGATTTCCTCATGATGTAGACGGTGATGGAGATACCGACACAACTCCGCGAACTTTGGGAACAGGTCCTACTAGTGGATTTTTAGAGACAGATAGAGACTCTGCTGTTACTATTTCATTTGAATTTGCGGACGGTGTTGTTTTAACAGAATCCGTTCCTATCTTTTGGAATATTGGCAATACTCAATTTACTGAGGAGAATTACCTTTCAGACAAGTCAGCGATGATTAGAGTTATTGATCCTGACTTGAATCTTAACCCTGAAGCTCTGGACCAAATTTCCGTAGAGGTCTCTTCTGATTCAGACGCTGCAGGAATTGAAGTTGATGCCATTGAAACCTCTGAAAGCTCAGGAGTATTTGTGGCAACTATATCATTTACTCAAAACCTATCTTCTAGTGGGAATAGATTGTTGGCATTCCCAGGTGATGAAATTTATGCAAAATACATTGACTATACCTTACCCAAACCATATTCCACATCTGATAATTTAGAAATTATCAGTCTAGCCAAATTAAACTCTGCAATTCCAACACTTGAGCGAGTATCGAATTTACCAATCTCTCTTGCTGATAACTTTGGAAATCCTTTAGATTCATTTTATTCGAACACTAGAATTCAAGTTGTAGGTTCTGTTATCAATGAACAAAATTTTAATCAACAGTTTGTCTACTTGATTCAAGTAAAAAATCAAAAAGAAGAAGTTGTTTCACTTTCGTGGATATCTGGAGAACTGGATGGAAATCAAAACTTAGATGTTTCACAATCCTGGATTCCAAAAAATTCTGGCGTGTATGCCATTCAAACTTTTGTGTGGAATTCTTTGTCTGAACAAGTTCCTTTGTCAAATTTTACAGCGACTACAATAACAGTTGAATAATCAAAAGTACAATTTCTACGTGAGTATTAAATACAAAATTGCCTCCAATAAACTGTGTTAGGATATAAGATAGGATTGTTACTAGTGGTAACCGTAATCTCATCTTCTTTGATTTCTGAATCCTTTGCAGAAGAAATTCTAATTGACTTTGATAAAACAGAATATGACACAGGGGACATTCTAACACTGTCAGGAACCATACTAGACTTTACAATGCCCATGGTTGCTTTGAGCATCTATGATCCTGATGGCCAGATTCTTTCAGCTAACAATATTGAACTTGATGAGAATGGTAATTTCTCAAAATTGATCTCTTTGGATTCTCCTTTTTATGACAAACCTGGTATCTATACTGTAGAAATTAATTATAGACAAACAAGCCTTGAAGAATTTTTTATAATTTCTGGGGAAATTTTTGAACCTGAACCTATTTTAAAAGAGTCCATCAAACCTGAAATTATTCTACTTACTACTGATAAGGATGTCTATACTGATGGTGATGTTGTAGTAATAAGTGGAATAGTTTCATCTCTTGAATCTCCAACAGTTTTAATTGGAATTTATGATACTTTTGGAACTCCTGCGGGATTTTATTTTGGAAATGTTGATAAAAACTTGGAATTTTCAACAAGCTTTTTGGTAAAAGCAGGAGTTAATTTCAAGGTTGATGGTGAATATTCCATAAAAGCACACTATGCTGAATCTGAGTACACCGCATTTTTTGAATATTATGAGAATATTCAAGAACCAACAGACGACAATGAATCAACTAAAACAAAACCAACAGACGACAATGAATCAACTAAAACAAAATTACCAAATAAAAATCCAATTAAACCCAATGAAAATGAAAAAATAAATCAGAAAGATACTACAAAAAAATCTACTTCTAAAAATAAACAAAAAAGTTCTGATAATCTTTCAGTTGAGGACATTGAATTAGGAAAAATGCTCAATCAAATTAATTTAGAATGTGACCGAAGCAAATACACAGATACAATTTCATATTATGATGGAATGGGGCCTGCACTTTACCGACTTTGCAAATTTGAAAGTTCTATTCAAATTTTTACCGAATCTTTGCTAAAAGATCCATACAATGTTGAAATTTTGAGCAACAAAGGTTCTGCATTAGGAAAATTGGGATATCGTAATGAAGCAATTCTTCATTATGATAGAGCAATAGATCTTGACCCCAATTTTCTTCCGGCAAAAAACAATAAGGCAAATATTTTAGCTAATTTAGGAGAACACGAAAAAGCAATTTCACTTTATGCTGAAATACTTGGAAAAAATCCTAGTTATACAACTGCTAGACAAAATCTAGAACTGGTATTATCAGAACTCCCTGAAAAACAAATGCAACCTATCCCAAAACAAGAAATCAAAAAATCAAATGAGAATATCATTAATGAAAAAATTCCAATAGAGACCAACCAAAAAGCTAAACCACAACAAGAAAAACCCACAGACTTTTTTGACCAATTAGGCTCTGTGTTTTCCTCTTTTGGTTCATTATTTGGAATATTAGATTAGAAATTATTTTTACATGCGTAAATTTTCAATAAACCTATAAAGCCCCGAGTAACCGATTCTGATTAAGGAATGAGTAAGATACTAGAAAAAGCACTAAAGGATGCATTAAAAGAAGACAAGCTAACTATGGGTGCAAAACAAGTGTTAAACTCTGTAAAAAATTCCAAACTAATTGTTTTGTCTCAATCTGTAGAAAAAGAAATGTTTGAGAAAATAGAAAACGATGCAAAAAAAGAAAAAATACCCTTTGTTAACTTTCAAGGAACGTCTGTCGCATTGGGAAGATTGTGCGGCCTACCCTTTAGAATTTCAACACTATCATTTACATCAATCACTGATGCAAATATCAAATCAATTCTTAAAGATACAGAAACTGAGGAAACAAAATGAAATATCTAGTTCTTAATGTAGATTTAAATGAGACACAAATTTTTTGGAGATAATTAGAATAATCATGGCACAATCAATAAAATTAACAACTGAACAAATGCGGATGATGTCTTTGTTCCAAAATGTCACAGGTGCCACTGCTAGAGATGTTATTGATGATGAGAAACAAGACCGTGTAATTTTTGTGGTAAACACAGGAAAGATGGGACTTGCAATCGGAAAAGGAGGGTGCCACATTAAATCATTACAAAATATTGTTAAGAGAAATGTTGAACTAGTTGAGTTTGATGAGGACCCTGCAAAATTCCTAACAAATCTTCTTAATTCAAAATTAATTTCTGAAGTTAAAATAAACACACGAGCAGATGGAAGCAAACAAGCAATAATTTTGGTAGACCCTAGAAAGAAAGGAATTGTCGTTGGTCGTGAGGGACGAAATGCTGAAAAAGCACGATTGCTTGCAAAACGATATTTTGATATAACCAGCGTACTCATCAACAGTCCTCAAAAACAAACTTTGGAGATGTAAAAATGACAAAATCACCCCTTGGATTATTTGCAGGCAGAGTTCTCAAAGATAAAAAGAAAAAACAAAGATGGGCAATATCCAGCTACAAAAGACGAACTTTAGGTATTGATAAAAAAGCAGATCCCCTAGGAGGTGCTCCTCAAGGTAAAGGAATAGTTTTAGAAAAAATTGGTGTTGCTGCAAAACAGCCAAACTCTGCAGTTAGAAAATGTGTCAGAGTTCAATTAATTAAAAATGGAAAATCTGTAAGCGCATTTTTGCCACGAGACGGTGCCTTGAACTTTATTGATGAACACGATGAAGTTCACATTCAGGGAATGGGAGCTACCCAAGGTGGTGCAATGGGAGATATTCCTGGAGTAAGATTCAAAGTTTTCAAAGTAAATGGAACATCCTTACATGAATTAGTAATAGGAAAGAAAGAAAAACCAAGGAGATAAAATTGACACAAACTAAAAATCTAGAACTATTTAGAAAATGGGATTTATCTGAAATTGAAGTTAAGGATCCTGGATTACGTACTGCCATTTCTCTAAGAAAGCAAGTATTGCCATACACCTATGGACGTTCAGCTCTTAAACGATTCAACAAAGCAGATGTAAACATTGTAGAACGACTTTGCAATAAAATGATGCACTTTGGAAAAAAATATGCAAAAAATACCGGCAGAATGACTGGAAAAAAAATTAGAGTTCTGAATACCGTCAAAGTTGCATTTGATATAATTTCTCTTAAAACTGGTCAAAACCCTGTAGAGGTTTTAGTAAGAGCTGTAGAATATTCAGCACCAAACGAAGACACTACAAGAATCGTTTATGGTGGAACCGTCTATCACGTTTCAGTTGATGTTGCTCCAATCAGAAGAGTTGATTTAGCATTACGATTTATCGCAGATGCAATTAAAGAGGCCACATTTTCAAATCCCAAACCAATTGAAGAACACATGGCCGAACAACTAATCTTGGCATCTAAAAACGATCCTAATGCTCCCTCTGTTAAGAAGAAAAACGAATTAGAACGAATCGCACAAGCATCTAGATAGAAATTTTCCAGTAGCCCGAGGCAGATTCGAACTGCCGTCTCCGCCTATCCACTCTTGAGATCCAGAGGGCAGAATCCTTGGCCTAATACTATTTGACCGCTAGACTATCGGGCTACCAAGAAAAATTTTGTATAGTCTGAATATAATTATTTGTGGCAATCATTTAATTCGAACTTCATGAATAGCAGTAGCATAATCACACTCTGCTTTTAATCTCATGTATGGAATTAATCTATAATGAATTGAATACAAGTCATCTTCTTTTAGTAAAATTTCTTTTTGCATCAAAGAAACCAACCCACGTGAAGTAGTTGTAACATCAATATTTTTTCTAGCACATACTTCATCACGTTTCTTTTGATATTGTTTTAAGGTAAATGCAACATCATTTAATTCCAAAATCAATGGCCAAACAACTTCTGACCAAACAAATCTTCTATTCTCAGTAGCTGATGCATATTTTCCTTTTTCACTCAACATTAATAACATGAACAAAAGATGTTATAACTTAATACTTGTCTCAAAAAGAAATTGAAGAATCCTTAAACCTTTTAGAAAAAGATTGGGATGTAGACCCAATTTTACGAAAATTTATGCTTGGAAAAATTAATGATGTATCTGACTCTCCAATCAAAGTAAAAGATGTCGTTTTTCACATTCCGTATCTTAATTCAGAAAAAAAATACATTTTATGGAAATGTTTTTGGCCAGATTGTCACAATTGCTGTGATAGACAAGGAAGACTTCCACTTACTTCTGATGACTTGATAACAATTGGAAAAGGACTCAAGTACCAAAAAACTTCGGACTTTATCAAAGAAGAAACCTTGACTGTCACTTATCAAGAGCAAGGTCCTTCTGGACAAAAAACAACAATGACAACCATTAATCTTAAGAGAAAAACTGATGAGACTCCCCAAGATGATGGTACTCACATCTCCTGTAGATTTTTAGATGACAAAGGAGGATGTAGCATGCATCCAGACAGACCAGGAGTGTGCTACTTGTATCCATTTTCTTCTTGGCTTGAAAATGAAAAAGGAATGGCACGAGTTCATGCATCATATCAATTCACAGGGGACTGTCCAGGATTCTACCTGTCTGATAATTTGGAAGAAATGAAAGAAGAACTAAAAGAATATTCTAAAATTATTTTTCAATACAACATGTCATCAAGCAGAACAAACAGAGAAAATTTTGGCTCTATTAGTTTTAGTTAGGCTTTAGCGACTTTCATCAAGTCTTTCATATGAATCTCCATTCCAAATCGAGCTTCATTTTTTTTCATGTATCTAAAGATTGACAATAATTCTGAAATCTGTTTTATCATGCTAAATTTATTTTTCATTTTGTTTCGGACAAAATTAAAGACCTTGCCATAAATCTTGTAATGTTCTAATACCTCTCTTTCATATGCTTGATTATCTCCAAGATTTTTCACAAAGATATTGACACATTCCATACTTGGAATAATTCCTTCTCCCAATAAGGGATAAACAGTTCCAATTGATTCTCCAACTCCTACTACTTTTCCTTTGTAAAATGGCTTGCACATGTTTGGTGTTGCCAATCTGATTGGTCTTCCAACAGTTTTGATAACCTTACCACCGTATTTTTGCAAAAATTCATCAGTAGCTTTGATGTGATTTTTCTTGTAATCACCTGCACCAATGTGCGCATAATTTTTTCCTAGTGGAAAATACCAAAAGTAACCAGTCATTTTTTCAAAAGGTCTTACCAAAAAATCATCATAGGGTACTTTGCCGTCATACTCTACTTTGTATTCATAAGTTGGTAAAAAGAAATCTTCCTGTAATTTTGGCAAGTAAACTCTGTGAAATCCAGTACAATCAACAATCAAATCAAACTCTTTTTCTAAATCCTCTAGCTTGGGTGCTTTTCCGTAATGAACAGTACATCCTTTTACAAAATCTTTGATTAGCTGAATCTTGTCATATGTACAAAGACCGTGAAGTCCTATATCGAATTTCTCGTTATTGTTCATCTCAATATGCATATTTTTCCCGTCATGAATTACATAATCATTAAAGTCTATTCCTGACTTTTTGCACAATTCTACCATCTTTGGTTTGCAGGTTCCCCAAGCACAAATAGAATCATGTCTATCTTCTGGCATTCTCTCAAATCCTACAACTTCGTGTGAATCTTTTAGGCGAGAAATAAGATAACTTCCTGCTACTNNACAATATCAGGTTAGTTTAGTGTGGTTATTTAGTTGAATCTAGATTATGAGATATCCTTTTTTGATCAAATACTGAATTCCATCAACAAATTCTTTATCTGAAATTTTTCCTTCAACCCACCAAAAGGATGTTTGTTTGACATATTTTGGAATTTTTACACCTGAAATCTGGGATCTTTCAGTAGTGTCAGAACTTGTAATAATTTGAGTGTCATAAAATTCCTCAATAGTTAGGTTTTCAGGATTTGGAGGATTTAAAATTCCTTTTCTGATCAAGTCCTGAATTCCTAAAATAAAGTCATGTTCATTTATTTTATCTTCTGCCCACCATCTTACCGAATTTTTAATCCACTGAGGAATTTTAGAATCATCATCTTCTCCTTCGTATTGAATTTCAACTGCAACCTCGTGACTTTTTACATCGCGATACTTTGCAAATACAGTATACGTTCCATTCAAAATGGTTTCATCAATAATTGTTTCATAGCTAAAAGTTCCATCAGAACTTACACGAACAGTTCTTTCATTGACGTTCTGATTTGGGTCGATGACTGTAATTTCTACTTGAACTCCAGAGATGTATTGTGTATGATTAATCAAACCTTCTACACTAGCAGTTGTAAAGCCTCCCTTAGGAATAACATAAAGTTCAGATGAAGGTTGAAACGTATCAAATGTTTTTATTTTTTCTTCGTCTGGCAAAAATCCATTTTCTCCATAAATTGATCTTACAGCAATAATGTCTTTAGGACTAATTACATTTTCATTTAGATTTTGATGACTAAACACTGCCATGATTGAAGGTGCTGGAACAGTTCCTCTAGCCCATGCAACACTAACATCAATGTCATCAGCTTTGTAGTGTCCTAATCCTAATGCATGTCCAAATTCATGTTTGACTACTGTTTGCAATTGCTGCATTAATCTTGGCAAGTCTTCATAACATGGATCAAAGTAAATCCAATCTTTGTCTTCAGTTTTGCAAAATTTTATGTTGTTATAGTATATTGTAATATCTGATCTTCCAGTGTCACCAAGCTCATAAACTGTTTTTCCTAAAAGCTTGTACCATTCATCTTGAGATTCAGGTTTATCTTCGAATTTTATAAAAACATGACATTGATCATAGTCAAAGCCCTCCTGCTCTTCTACCGAAATCGGAATAGTATCAATTTCCCACATTGATTTATCTCGTCCCCTCTCCATACTTTGTAACTGAACTTGCCACTCCTCAACTGAAATTCTAGATTGGTCCATGAGTCTTTCTACGAACATCTCTGAAAGAACTTCGCTGTTTTTATGGTCAGGCTCAATTATACAAACGGTTGAAACATCTTGAATTTTAGGCCCCCACTTCTCATAAAACACTTCATATCCGTAGGCTGAATGAAAGCCAAAAAATACCACAAATGCAAAAATTATTCCTAAAATTCCGTATTTCAATCAAATATGGTTACAGTTTTTCAGTTAAATTTTTTGGGACTTTATCGTACTTTTTCTATATTCCATAGGT
>JABAOH010004602.1_pt4 | contig 25089 bp, 21 predicted proteins | sample 7062181 | NCBI WGS metagenome assembly JABAOH01 (sample SAMN14538630, study PRJNA623070) | marine sediment metagenome | biome: marine biome [ENVO:00000428]; feature: marine pelagic biome [ENVO:01000023]; material: deep marine sediment [ENVO:00002113]; isolation source: pool of 5 deep marine... | reverse complement strand
TGTATCGCGCTCGTCCTGCCCCATTCGCCTGCTCCGCCCAGCGCGGCTAGAGGATCTTGAAAATACTTGTTGATGATTTGGAAATAGAGCGATCCAAGCGCAGTCGCGACGATGCACAGCAGGATGAAAGAGAAGAAATTGACCACGATATCGACGGTGGAGGATTTCCTGGCGAGCGACGGACGATTGCCTGTGCTCGGCATCGGGATGCCGAGCGCGACCAACCCGTCGCGATAGGCCGCATCGGCCTCCTCTTCCGACCAGCCGACTGCGAGCAGCTCTTCCTTGATCTCTGCCTTGGAAAGACCTGCTCTTACACGGCCCTGCACGTACTCGGTGAGTGAATTCATGTCGTAATCCGTAGGCGGCTGCTCGAGTGAGATACCATAATATCGGTCGCCTTCCAATACAATTTCTCTACCTTGCAGGGCGGAGGGCGGAAGGTCACGGTCTAGCCAGGAGCCGCCATTCGCGCTCGATTGAAGAATCGCTTAGGATGGTGGCCACGAAATTGGCAGCCGCTGTGTATGGGAGGTACGGCTTTGGACAAAATCAGCATTCAGTTCACTTTATTTTCCGCATTCTATTCGCCGCTCATTTCGACGATGTCGGGCGGATTCCTCAAAGCCGAAGGTCTCGATTCGGAGTGGTCGGTTGCACCACCGGGCGCCTCGGCGCTCGATGCCCTGAAAGACGGTTCGGCGCACGTCGTGCAATCGGCCCTCAGCCAGGGGTTCACGTCACTCAATAAAGGGGAGACACCGGCTGCCGTGCATTTCGCCCAGGTCAACGAGATGGACGGGTTTTTCCTCACCGGACGCGAGCCGGATCCCGAATTTACCTGGGACAAGCTGGAAGGCGCCGAAGTCGTCATGTTCAAGGGCGGCCAGCCGCTCGCCATGTTCAAATACGCCTGCCACAAGGCAGGCATCGATTTCAACAAGATAAAAGCTATCAACCCCGGTGGCGCCGCCGACATCGATAAGGCCTTCCGTGACGGCCAGGGGCAGTATGTTCAGCAGCAGGGTCCGTTCCCGCAGCAACTGCAAGCCGATGGCATCGGCCATATCGTGGCCCAAGTCGGCAAACAGATCGGGCCCTGCGGTTTTTCCAGCCTGGCGGCGACCCGGGACTGGCTCAAAACAGATATGGCGAAGGCCTTCATGCGGGCCTACCAGAAGACGCGGGTCTACATGAACGAGACGCCGGCCGCCGAGATCGCCAAGGCGGAGAAACCGTATTTCCCCAAGATCGATGAAAACGTGCTCGCCGATTGCATCGCCACGTATCAGCAGCTCGGCTGCTGGACGCCGCATGTGGAAATCACACAGGCGGCCTACGAAAAGACGCTGGATGTCTTCGAATACAATGGTCTGTTGAAGCAGCGCTATCGCTACGAGCAGGTCTGTGCTGCACCACCGCCGACCGATTGAAGCTATATTGCAAGATCGATCGCCGCTTTTTCCGGCAAATGTCATTCGGCCGAGACATGGGTTGCATGTGTGTCTGCTTCCGGCCCGCCGGTAGGTCTTTTAATCATCGCTACGCTGCACAAGGTCGAGTGCTCGGCAAGCGAGGAAGCGGTCCGTGAAACACACGCGCATCATCGTCACTCACTACGGCGGGCCCGATGCACTTCGGGTGGTTGAAGAAGAGTGCCCCGAGCCGAAGGATGGTGAAGTGCGGGTGAGAGTGCTGGCCGCAGGTGTCGCCTTGCCCGACCTGATGATGCGCGAGGGCGTTCATCCCGAGACGCCCCCGGTGCCCTTCACGCCGGGGTGGGATCTGGTTGGCGTGGTGGATCGGCTCGGCGACGGCGTCTCTGGAATCGAACCGGGCCAGATCGTTGCCGCGCTGCCGATCAGCGGCGCGTACGCGGAGTTCGTCTGCCTGCCGCAACGTGAACTGGTTCCGGTGCCATCCGGGTTGGACGCCGCCGAGGCTGTCAGCCTCGTGCTGAACTACGTCACGGCGTACCAGATGCTGCATCGTTCGGCCAAGGTCAGACCGGGCCAGCGCGTGCTGATCCACGGCGCGGCAGGCGGGGTGGGCTCGGCGCTCTTGCAGCTTGGGCGCGTGGCTGCGCTGGAGATGTACGGGACGTGTTCAGCGCGAGGGGCACCGGTCGTATCCGATCTGGGCGGTATTCCGATTGATTACCGACAGCTCGACTTCGTGAAAGAAATTCACCGCCTCACCGGGGAGGGCGTCGACGTTGTCTTTGACGGCATCGGTGGCACCCATATCTGGCGTTCCCGCAAGGCTCTGCGTCCTGGCGGGAGGGTGGTGGCCTATGGTCTTACTTCCTCGCTACGTGGGGGCCGATTGGCTTCAGGTCCTTCAGGTCGCCGTCAACGCTTTCGTGGAATCCGCATTTTCGGGCTGTATATTGCTGGCGGCTGGCTTCTCCCGGGCCGGAAACGGGTGGTCCCCTACAGCATCCAGTGGCTCAAACGGCTGAGACCGGCACTGTTTCGACAGGATTTGATCGCCCTGTTCGACCTCCTTAGACAGCAAAAGATCAAGCCGCTAATCGCGCAGCGATTTCCTCTTGCCGAGGCAAGACACGCGCACGAGTTGCTCGGCAAGGGAGGCGTGACGGGCAAGATCGTGCTCGTGGGCAACGGGTCCTCGCTTCAATCAGGATCCGCGTAACAACGGCATAAGCCGGTTCGGTGGATGCCTGGCCGCTTCTGACCCGTTTTCAGTCATCGGACTCATTGACATTAACTCCCTGGCCTCTGTGTTCTCTGTGGTGAAGAGTTTGGTTTTTTGGTAGTTTTGTTTGGCTGATTCTGCGCTCTCTGTGGTAAAACATCGTAAGGAGTCTCGCCATGTCTAGCAACGACGCGCTTGCCCGTATCCGCTCGCAAATCATGTGGAACCGCTTGATCGCCGTCGTCGAGGAACAGGCGCAGACGCTGATCCGCACCGCATTTAGCGCCAGCGTGCGCGAAGCCGGCGATCTCTCCGCCGGCGTGTTCGACCTCGAAGGCCGCATGCTGGCCCAAGCCGTGACCGGCACACCCGGGCACGTCAACTCCATGGCCGAGGCCGTCGGGCATTTCATGCGGCGCTATCCGGTGGCGCAGATGCACGAAGGCGATCACTACCTTACTAATGATCCCTGGCTGGGTACTGGGCATCTGCACGACTTCACGCTGGTGTCGCCGACCTTTTATAAAGGTAAGGCGGTGGCGCTCTTTTGCTCGACGGTGCACGTGGTCGATGTCGGCGGGCGCGGCTTCGGGCCCGATGCACGCCAGGTGTTTGAAGAGGGGTTGTGCGTACCTATCATGCCGCTCGCGCGCGCCGGCGAGATGAACGAGGATCTGCTCAAGATCGTGCGCATCAACGTGCGCGAGCCGGTGCAGGTCGAGGGCGATCTCTTCTCGCTCGTCGCCTGCAACGACAAGGGCAGCGAGCGCCTGCGCGAGATGATGGCAGAGTTCGACATCGACGATATCGGCCCGCTCGCCGACCACATCGTCGAGCATTCTTTGTCCGCGACGCTGGAAGAGATCCGTAAGCTGCCGGCCGGCGTGTACCGCAATGCGGTCACCATCGACGGTTACGATCACCCGATTGAACTGAAGGCGGCGCTGACGATCTCCGACAAAGGCATCCATGTAGACTTCACCGGCACCTCGGCGGTCAGCGGTTTCGGCATCAACGTGCCCATGCTCTACACGACGGCTTATACCTCTTTCGGCGTCAAGTGCCTGGTGGCGCCGAGCATACCTAATAATACCGGCTCGCTCATGCCGATCACGGTGAGCGCCCCGGAAGGCTCGATCTTAAACGCCCCGCGCCCGTGCGCCGTGGCGATCCGGCACGTCATCGGACAGGTTTTGCCCGACGTTGTGTTTGGCTGTCTGCATCAAGCCATGTCGAGCGGCGCCCCGGCCGAAGGGGCGTCGGCGCTTTGGGTGCCGCAGCTTCGTGGTGGTCACGGCGTCAGCGATACGGCTGACGGTGGCACACCTTTTAATGTGCTTTCGTTCCACTCCGGCGGCACCGGCGCGCGCCCGACCAAAGATGGGCTTTCGGCCACGGCCTTTCCAAGCGGTGTGCGCAGTGTGCCGGTCGAGATCATCGAGTCGATCGCGCCCGTGACCATCTGGCGCAAGGAGTACCGTACAGACTCCGGCGGGGCGGGGCGCTATCGCGGCGGGTGCGGGCAGATCATGGAGATTGCTAGTGCCGAGAATGCGCCGTTTTCGGTATTCGCCATGTTCGAGCGTATCGATCATCCTGCGCGCGGACGCAATGGCGGCCGCGACGGTGCGGCCGGCACGGTGTCACTTGCCTCGGGTTCGCCAATGCGCGGCAAGGGCCAGCAGACGATCCCGCCCGGTGAACGCCTGCGCCTCGAGCTTCCGGGCGGCGGCGGCTTCGGCGATCCAAAAGAACGTGATCGCGAGAAAGTCCTGCGTGACGTTCGCGACGGGCTCATTTCCCCCGAGGTGGCGGAGCGGGTGTACGGCGTTAAAGTCGCGGCGACGTAAAATCGCTGGGCGAACGAGCTCGCCTAATCGCGACGACCGACTAGCGGGGTTTCGCCTCTGCACGACGAGATACTTGCGCGTCGGCGAAAGTGCCCAAAGGGATTCTCATGCCTACCGGCCAGCGCAGACCGCCACCCTCCTTTGCCCGCTCGGTGCAACGGGAGCACCTTTTTTCACGGTTCCCTCTTTCTTTTAGGCTGACTACGACGCAGTCATGCCCGATGGGATCGCTTCGGGCATTGAGGAAGAAATAAACGTGATACGGAGATGTACCGAATCCGAGTTGGCGACGATTCTTGAGATCATCAATCTCGCGGCTCAGGCGTATAAGGGCGTTATTCCGGATGACCGCTGGAAGGACCCGTACATGCCGCTTGAAGAATTAAGACATGAAATTGACGATGGCGTTGTGTTCTGGGGGATGGAACACAATGGGCAACTTCTCGGTGTCATGGGAATGCAGGACAAGGGCGATGTGGCGCTCATCCGGCATGCCTATGTCCGGCCACATTTTCAAAAACGAGGAGTCGGGGCGAAACTGCTTCAACATTTGGAGGGCATGACCCAGAAAACGATCCTCGTTGGTACCTGGGCAGCCGCTACATGGGCAATACTGTTTTACCAGAGGCATGGATACGTATTGGTGTCTGACGAAGAAAAAAATCGTCTTCTCAAGAAGCATTGGTCGGTCCCAAAACGACAGATCGAGACCTCGGTGGTTTTAGCCAAGCATGTCCATGACCGTAGCCTCCCGCAAAAACCGGCATCGGGTGACCGTTCCCGCCGATAGACGCGGCATCCGCTAGCGACGCCAGCAACGAGTCGCGCCGTCGGTGATGTCGTCTGGATTATCGAAGCGGAGGCTGTGCGGCTACGGTGTCAAAGGGCAGCTAGTGCACGTTCGCAGGCGCCCAGGATCGCCTCTGCATCAAGACCGTAGACACGGTACATGTCGTTGACGTCACCGGACTGACCGAAGCGGGTGACGCCGAGCGGGACGACACGCTGCCCCCGCACTGCCCCGAGCCAGGACAGCGTCTGCGGTGTGCCATCGATGACGGTGACCAGTGCGGCGCCCGGGGCGAGCGCGCGCAGCAGTCGTGCAATGTGCGACTCGACTCGGCCGGCGGCCGGTGTGCGCGCATGCGCCGTCTCGACCCATCCCGCATGCACTCGATCCGGCGATGGAATCGCCAACAACCCGGCGTCGGGATGCTGGCGGCGAAGCTCGGTGACGGCGGCCAGCGCCTCGGGCGCCACGGCACCGGTGTAGGCGATGGCTATGCGCGCGCCTGCCGCGGGTGGGATCTGCCAGTAGGCGCCTTTCAATAGATCGCGGCGCCAGCGATCAACGGGCTCGCGCTCGATCTGAGGGAGCGGTCGGTTCGAGAGCCGGAGATACACCGAGCCGCCGTCCTCCTGCTGCAGGTAATCAAAGCCCCAACGCATGACCTCCACGAGCTCGTCGACATAGGCCGGCTCGAAATAGACGAGCTTGTCTTGCCCCATGCCGATGAGTGGCGTGTAGACAGACTGATGCGCACCGCCCTCGGGGGCGAGCGTGATGCCAGACGGTGTGGCGACGAGCATGAAACGCGCGTCTTGGTAGCACGCGTAATTCATGGCATCCAGCCCGCGGGTGATAAAGGTGTCGTAGACCGTGCCCACCGGGAGCAACCGCTGGCCGAAGAGCGGGCCCGCAAGACCAAGCGCGGCGAGCAGCAGAAAGAGATTGTTCTCGGCGATACCGAGCTCGAAGTGTTGCCCCGAGGTGGATTGTGCCCATTGCTGCATGGAGATCACGTGCTCGGCACGAAATGTGTCCTCGTGCGGCGTGCGGTTGAAGATGCCACGCTGATTGACCCAGCCCCCTAGGTTGGTCGAGACGGTGACGTCCGGCGAGGCCGTGATCAGATGCTCGGCGAGCGGGGTGGTGCTGCGGCCGAGCGAATTCATAATGCGCCCGAACGCTTCCTGGGTGGAGATCTGTTGCGTGCGCGGGCGCGGGAACTCGCCGATCACCGGCACGGGTACGGGGGGCGTGCGGTGGCGACGTGCGCGCTGCGCCACGAATGGCACGCGGGCGAGGAAGGCCTCGAGGCGCTCCTGCTCGATATCCAGTCCGGCAAAGCGCTTCCACTCGGTCCCAGCTACGATCTGCATCTGTTGGCGGAAGGCGTGCATCTGCTCATCGCTCATGAGCCCGGCGTGGTTGTCCTTATGCCCCTGAAACGGCAGCCCCCAACCCTTGATGGTGTAGGCGATGAAGCAATGGGGACGCTCGCTATCGATGCCGTGAAAGGTGTCTAGCAGCAGCTCCAGATCGTGACCACCCAGATTAACCATCAGGGCGTGCAGTCCGTCATCGTCATACTCATCGAGCAGTGCTCTTACTCCCGCGACCTTGCCGATGTCAGCCGTAAGGTGCGTTCGCCACGCGTCGCCCCCTTTGAAGGTGAGCGCCGAGTACAGCGCGTTCGGGCAGTCATCGATCCATTGCTTCAACGCGTCGCCGCCCGGCTTGGCGAACGCTGCTTGCTGTTTGCGCCCGTACTTGAGCGTCACCACCTCCCAGCCGGTGGCGTGAAAGATGTCGGCGAAGCGCTCCCACATGAAATCAGGCGTGACGGCATCGAGGCTCTGGCGGTTGTAGTCGACGATCCACCAGGTGTTGCGAAGCCCGTGCTTGCAGCCCTCGATGAGTGCCTCGTGCACATTGCCTTCGTCGAGCTCGGCATCCCCCAGCAGCGCGATCATGCGCCCCGCTTCCGACTGCTCAATCAGCCCCTTCGCCAGCAAGTAATCCTGGGCAAGCGAGGCGAAGAGCGTTGTCGCGACCCCGAGGCCGACCGATCCGGTCGAAAAGTCGACGTCGTCCGCGTCTTTCGTGCGCGAGGGATAGGCCTGAGCCCCGCCCAGTGCACGGAAGTGCTCGAGCTGCTCGACCGTTTGATTGCCGAGCAGATATTGAATGGCGTGAAACACGGGACTCGCGTGGGGTTTCACCGCTACCCGATCTCGCGGCGTTAGTACGCTGAAGTACAGCGCAGTCATCACGGTGGCGAGCGAGGCGCTCGAGGCCTGATGGCCACCGACTTTGAGCCCGTCGCGTTGAGGTCGGAGGCGGTTGGCGTTGTGAATCATCCACGCCGACAGCCATTGCACCTTGCGATGCAAGGCTTCGAGACAAGCGAGGTCGGCAGCCGAGTAGGCCGGGCCCGAGTGCTTCGCGAGATCCTGGACGACGCTAACCATGACCGGGGGCAGTGGACGCTAATTTAAGCAATAATACACCCCTCGAGGGCGCAATAGATTGCTAAATTAGTTTACTTATGGCAGTTTTTAGCAACCTTCTATCATTTCGACCTTAGAAAAGGGGAGTTTATGGCTACGGCGTCCCTCGACGACATCGACCGACGCATCCTCGCCGAGCTCCAGCGCAACGGCCGAATCAGCAACGCCGCCCTCGCCGAGGCCGTGAACCTCTCGCCTTCGCCCTGCCTGCGCCGCGTCCGTGCGCTCGAGGAGCACGGAGTCATCCGGCAATATGCGACCCTCATCGACCCGGCGGCGGTGGGCTTGCCGCTGAACGTATTCGTGCGCGTCACGCTGGCGCAACAGATCGAGCACAATCTCGAGATATTCGAGAAGGCAATCCGCCAGCGGCCCGAGGTGATGGAGTGTTATCTGATGACGGGAGATTCGGACTACCACCTGCGGGTCGTGGTGCCCGATCTTCCGGCCTACGAGCGTTTTCTCATGGATCACCTAACCCGCATTCCGGGTGTAGCGAATATTCGTTCTAGCTTTGCGCTCAAGCAAGTGAGCTATCGTACGGCGCTGCCGCTCGCGCACACGGCATCCGCGTCCTGAGCCGAGGCGCTCGCGGTCTGTCCGAAGTTAGGTTTTGCGCTGGCGCACCGACACCTCAGTCACTGAGGGGTCAGAGAGTGTTGAAAAGCGCCGTCCCCGCTCGCGATGAGCGCGTCAGGAGCACCCATGGCCACCAAGACCAAAGTCCTTATTGCCGTCGCTATCCTCGCCATCTTCGATACCGTCATCCCCGTTCCCTTCACCGCGCTGATCGTGATTTATGCCATGATCCAAAAGCCACCTTGGGTCACTAGAGTCATTCAAGACATTTACTTTGACAAGAAGGAATCAGAATAAAGGGATAAACAGTCTTTTCTTGGTGCGCCCCCGCCATTGGATGTTTTCTGCACATGCCCTAGAGTTCAGCTATGAAAAGTGCGGCCGGCATCGCGGTCACCACGGACAACCCGATTGGCCATGATCTTCAGGCCGAAGCCGAATCCGTCCTACGCTGCCTGCGCCAGGGCGGTGTCGCCATTATCCCGCTGAACGTGGCTTACGCGATTGTTGGGCATACAGAAGCCGCTATACGGCGCATCTTCCAGGTCAAGCAACGCAGCTATGACAAGCCGAGCGGCTGTTTCGGTAATCTGGAACTGTCACGTGACCTGCACGTGTTGGATACCCGAGGGGAGGACGTCCGCCGTGCCCTGATCGAAGAGGCCGACCTGCCTTGTTCCATCGTCGCGCCGTTTCGACGCGACCATCCCTTCCTCGCGAGGGCCGATCGGTTCGTGATCGACACCAGCTCCAAAGACGATGGCACTATGGACATGTTGATGAACGCGGGGCCGCTGCACAACGCTCTCACGTACCTCAGCCGCGTCCAGGGCGCACCTGTGTTCGGGTCCTCGGCGAACAAATCCCTGACGGGATCGAAATTCACTGTCGCCGATGTCGAGCCCGAGCTGCGTGCGGTCGCAGACCTCATCATCGACCACGGCCCCTGCCGCGACCGAAACGCCGAAGGCCTCTCGTCCACTATCTTCGATTTCCGCGATTTCTCGGTGATACGTCGCGGTTGTCGATTCGATGAACTGGCGGCGTTCCTGAAAGCGCGCTTTGGGATCGTGGTCTAGCCCAGGTTTAGCGCCAAAGGGGTCGGGAACCTTTTTCTAACAAACTGTTGAGTGCTACGGAGCGCAAAACCCCGCTTTGTTCAGGGATCATGTTTGTGTCCGATAACGCTCGCCGCAAGACTTGCCCGGGCTCGGAATGGGTTTGCTCGATTGATCTGTATGTCAGGCCGGCACGGCCGTCCTGCGCCCAGACGACGAGCGCGTCAAAACGAGAGAGCCGCTCCCGGCCGTTTTCCTGAAACCTGACAGTGACCTTAACAGGTGTATCGACGTTGAGGGTGATTGGGCTGGTATCGATCGACATCCCTCTGCGGCTAATGTCACGAACCTCGCCCAGCACGAGGCCAAGCGGTGGGTACGTCACGATGGCTTGGTATGAGGCAGGCTCACGCGGATATAGACGGTGTTCCATCACCATGTTTTCCTCCTGACGCCGACTTTCGCGGCTCGCGGCACAACATTGCTTCTCGAACCCAAGCTTGCCTGCGTCGAGCAGCCGTAAGCGCTGTGAAGACTAGGTCTCGACCCGTTGCGGGTACAAATAAAGCCCGGCAGTCTCTTCCATGAGTGCGCTCGAGAGGCGGCAGCTTATGTTTCGTGAAGTTCAGGCTACGCCCCCCGGTTTCAGTAGACAACGCATACTTGCCAAACGTCGCACCCGGCNNTCGCACCCGGCCCGATGCACGGTATCGCGGTCGCCTGAGCGGTTTTTGCCGCTTGTGTACAAGGGTTGCCCGCGAAAGCAGCGAAGGAACATTGTGTATTCAAAAGGATCGGGCAGCTTTTACTACACTTTAGCACGGGTAGCATGAGCTGGTAGGTTCCTCCTGTACTGGGCATTCGGTCTGGAGATAATGCAAAAAAGCAGACGTTCTATGGGAAAGGCCATTTGCTGCGCTGCATTGGCGACAATTGCGCTCGCTGGGAGCAGTGACGCGGTGAGCCGTGCCCGCATCGATGTTTCGGGCAGGATCGAAGGCGGGGTTTACCTCAACCCTGAGCGGACCTTCCGTATCGAGCTTCCAGGATTGCGGGAGCCTGCGGCCGTTATCCGAGACAGGAGCTTTCACCGAAACGGCTGGATCGTCGAGTTCGCAGACGATCTCTGCCGCAATTACGCTCTGTCCGAACGCAAGATGGACTTGGCGGGAGAGGATTTTCCCAGTTGGGTACTGCGAGTGGTCATCCCCGAGATCGAACAGGGCGGGGGGATCTTGATGAGCGCCAAGCGCATTTCCCAGGGTCCGCGTCCAACGATGCTCTTGCGCTATCGGCAGCCCAAACGTGCCCCGTGCACGGTCTATCGGGCGCCACACGCGACCCTCGTCGAGCCGGGTGGTTACGACAAGGACGACGAGAACAAATTGCTCAGGCAGGGCTTTAGCATCACCCACCCCGACGCCCAGGTCGGTATGTATATTTTCTACGCGAGGGGTCGCGTTTACCGACTCAGTTACACAGTCGGCGAAAACCTGCCGAAAGTGTCGACCGCCGTTAGAGTCGGTCCGATCGAAGCGAATCTCGAAGGTTTTCTGAAGGGTTTCGCGTTGCTCCGCTGAAGTCCCAATCGGTCGTCGTCTAAAGAGACCAGTCGGTCACGCTGGTGCAGGTTTTGCAGTCTGCTTCCAGACGACTAGAAAGAGCACCAAGAACACCAAGTCCAACCATGCCCACGGGATCCACATGGAGGGAATGCCTCCTGTGAAGTCGTGCCAAAATACCAAGCCGCTGTAGGCGGCTTTGAGTGCGATGCCGTATGGAATCAGGTCGCGGGTTCCTGGTGGATTCACTGCGATGCGAAAAAACATAACGGCGAAGATCAGAAGCAACAGCGCCGGAAATTGCACATAGCCCACATGGTTCGGAGGCGTAACCTCGAACCACTGGAAAATCGCCAGCGGGAACAGCAGGAAAGCCAAGCTCAAGATACCATCGTAAAGCCCGACAACGATAAACAGAGACCTGATCCATGCTGAACTCATGTGTGTATACCCCGGTTAGGAAGAAGTTGCCGTTTGTAAATGTTACGCCGCGGATAATAGAAACTCTGCTTGCCAAGCGCATGAACGAGTTGCGATGATTCTATTCGAAGCGCAGCTTAGGTTCGAATACATTTATCCTGTGAGATCCCTGCTGTGATAAGTTTGGCGCCGGCTTAATGCCAGGTAACGATACGCTGCGGACATCGCTGGCGGTACACAGGGCGTGGAACTGTATCGTGAAACAGCTTAGGGCCCGAAAAAGACTATAATGCCGGCTTCGGAAGGACAAGGTTATCTTCGGCGTCATCCAGCGTTAGCTTTTACCGAAGGCATAGAATTAGACCAGTCGCGGTCTCAGCAGCGAAGCTGAACGAAGGAACCAAACGAATGAAAGCCATTACTTTTCTGAATGTATGCTTGATGGTTAGCGTATTGAACGTCGTTGCCATGGGCATGACACAGGGAGGCGCGATGCCAGCGACGAGCCAGGAAGGGTTGAAGCTGGCGACATTCGCGGGGGGCTGCTTCTGGTGCGTGGAGCATGCCTTTGACGACGTCGAGGGGGTCGTATCCACGACCTCCGGCTACACCGGCGGGCACAAGAAGAATCCCACCTATCAAGAAGTGTCTGCTGGCGGCACCGGTCATGCGGAAGCCGTGCAGGTCGCCTATGATCCGAAGAAAGTTAGTTACAGCGATTTGCTAAAGGTTTTCTGGCGCAATATCGACCCGACCACAGCAGACAAACAATTCTGCGATGTCGGCAGTCAATATCGTAGTGCCATTTTCTACCACGATGAAACGCAGAAGCGCCTCGCCGAGGCGTCCAAGCGTGAGCTAGACAAATCGAAGCCCTTCAAACAGCCGATTGTTACCGAGATTACGGTGGTGTCAGAGTTCTACGTCGCTGAGGAATATCACCAGGATTACCACCACAAGAATCCGCTTCGTTACAGAGCTTACCGCTTTGGTTGCGGTCGAGATCGGCGTCTCAGTGAACTTTGGGGAAATAGCCGGTAGCCTTGGTCCACTGCTATCGACGCGCATGGCCTGCCCGGCGGATTCCCTGGACCAAGGTGATTTCACTCTGATGTTGTCGTTTTGCTGATGAGCTGTTGCCTGCACAGCCGTGATGCCAGACGGTTTTTCTCGCGCATGGCGCGGCGCGAGCGGCGCCGCTACGAGCGCCGTGGGCTCGAGCGCTCCCAGCGCGAACTTTTCGCTGGCATTGAGCAGGCGGACTTCGCGGGCGCGAGCCTGCTCGAGATCGGTTGTGGAGTCGGTTACCTGCACCAGCGCCTGCTCGAGGCGGGCGCGGGACGGGCCGTGGGCGTCGATCTCTCGGCACGCATGCTCGAGGAGGCGCGCGCCGGAGCGCAGGCAGGCGGACTCGCTACCCGCACCGAGTACCGCGAAGGCGACTTTCTCGAGATCAGCGAAGAGTTTACGAATGCCGATATCGTCATCCTCGACAAGGTCATCTGCTGTTACCCCGATGCGCAAGGCTTGGTCGAGCGCTCGCTCGCCAAGGCGAGGCGTGTGTATGCCTTTACCGTTCCGCGAGACCGGGCATTCGTGCGCTTCGGTGCGGGGGTCATGGCATTGGCGCTGCGCTTGCTGCGCTCGCGCTTTCGCCCTTACGTGCACGATCCGGAGGCGATAGACAGCTGGCTCCGGCAGCAAGGATTTGGCCTACTTTATCGAGCACAGACGCCAATCTGGCAGAGCAGCGTCTATCGTCGCCGTGGCTCTCACTAAGAAGGGTGCCTAGTAACCAAACATCGTGTCAGACCTAAGATGGTAATCAGCTTCTAAAGCTAGTCGTGGTGCGGACTCATATCGTTGGCTGAATTTTGGACACTGTCCTCGCTAAAGTGATGGGCCGGCCCCACGAAGCTTTGTCCCGTCGTCGCGCCGCTGGAATTCTTAGCCCGCCGGAGCAACACCGTTTTTGGCCGCGGCGTGGCCCCGGATAACACAGAGCGAACATGCATAGCGGCGTAATCGCTGATCGCCGCGGCGATGACATGGATGCATTTCGGCAGGCTGTGTCACGCGTCTCGTCGCCGATTTACACTCGACTTGTGACAGGCGCCGAGATCGCGTCAAACTCAGATGGCATTACAGTTCCCGCTGATATACTCGGCGCAAGTGTTCACTTATCCGCACTTTTGCTTGACTGCGTTTCTGCCGCTGACCGCGGGCATGATTGCCGCCTGCGCCAGTGCGCCGACGACGGCACCGACGCTTGATGAGCTCGGTAGTATGACCTATTACGGCGTCTACGAGCGGCCGGTGACGCTTACGAACGGCCTCTATGAGGGGACGCCATTCGTAGCAGGCGGGGCGTCACGCCCGCGCGTGCAACTGATACGTCCACTGCATGCGGTGGGCGATCTCGATGGCGATGCCAATCCGGAGGTCGCCGTGCTACTCGCCGAAAGCGCGGGTGGCAGCGGCGTGCGCACCTACGTCGCGATCGTCGCGCGCCGCGAAAAACGCCCGATGAACGTGGCCACCCGACTCATCGGCGATCGCGTGCAGATCCGGCGCTTGGCGGTCGAGGAGGGCGCAGTGGTGTTGGAGATTATCGCCGCCGGGCCGCAGGAGCCGATGTGTTGCCCGACGGCCAAGCGGCGCCTGGTGTTGCGGCTTGCTCGGCGTGCTTGGCACGCTAGCGCGTGGGATGAACTGGTGCAGGTGCAAGCTCAGGACCTGGGACCGCTCACGCTCACGGACCTTGAAGGCGTGAACTGGCGACTGGTGCAGTTCGGGCGCGACGCCCCGGTGGCGGAGACGGTCTCGGTGACGGCGGCTTTCGAGGGGGACACGCTCAGTGGCTCGGCCGGCTGTAACCGTTACTTTGGTTCGGTCAGCGGCGGGCCCCATGATCTCAAGCTTGGCCCCATGGCGGCGACGCGACGCGCATGCGAGCCGTCAAGGATGGCGTCCGAAACGCGGTATCTGGCGGCACTCCAGCGCACAACGAAATTCGGTTTTCATCTCGGGCACCTGGCGCTTACATACCGATCGGCAGAGGGGATCGATACCCTTTTGTTCGAAGCCGCACCGGCGAAATGATACGTAAATATCCAGCGGCGGCATCATTCTCACCTGGCGCTCCACAGCTGGGTGCGGTCGTCCAGCTTCAGTGGATATGGAGCGCTTAGTCTCACCCACTGGCGTTAAATACGAGATCCCGGCATCTGACAAAGCCGTCTAGAGCGGTCGGCACGCTTCGGCACCACCGTCACGACTAGACTTCAGCAAGACGCAAGCGGGCGTGGGCGGGTAGACATTCTAGCCTTTGCTGGGGTCGCGATAGGTGAGCCCGAACAGCTCGAGCCCGTTGCGAAAGGCGATGCTTTCCGCCACGCCGGGGGGTAGTGTCTTTAGCCACTTTCGGTAACGTCCAAAATAATACCGGAATTGATACCAGAGCCTCTCGTTGTAGGTNNTGGCGCAGCATGATTTCGCGCCATTCGGGATCTAGTGTCTCGCCGGGGGCAACATCGCCGCGATGGGAGATCTCTACCCAGAGGTGCGGGTAACGCCCGAGCATTTCGCCGATCGTTCCCGGCGGCGTGAACATACCCCCATGCGCCCAGATGATGCGCAGATCGGGACCCAGCGCGAACAGCTGACGGATCGCGTTCGTGTCGGACCGGGCATGCAGCACCAACTGATGCTGCTGGGCGAGCTCTACCATCCGGCGCACCACCGGCGTGTCTACTTGACCATCGAACAGGAAAAATTCCCCGATGCCGCGATACCTCCTGCTGCGGATTTCATCCTCGATGTAGGACTGCATCTTCGGGTCTGCAAACCAATTGTCGCGTTGCTCGCGCGTCTGGTAGGGAACCAGCATCGGGATCACGCGTGCCGGATCGCCACGATGCAGGCGCCACGTTCCTTCGTTCGGCAGGCTGCCTACGAGCAACCACGGTACGTTCAGTTCAGTCGCGGTATTCAGGATGGCTTTGACCGAGACCCGATCCCAGGAATCCTGATTGTAGTGCACCTGGGCGTCGAATATGGGCGGTTCGTGCTCTGGTTTCCACAGCGCCACCGTCAGGATAGCGAGCGGCAGACTGAGAAAGACTATCGTGCGCCCAATCCTGGTATGCATGAAAAAGCGTCCCAGCGCACTGCTCGAACGCCTGAGGGTGCGGATCATGTCCAAGCGCTGTCTCCTTCTCTGTCACGCGGAAAGAACTCGAACACCCTTTCCGGCACCGTGCATTTTAGGCCGTCGCGAAAAATGTGTCAGGAACCTTTTCTCCGCTTTGCCAGCTTCACCCTAAGCAGAGTAACCTTCTTTTTCACCTGCCAATCGCACCCAGGAGAGCACCATCATGACTGTCGAAATCGAAAAGAACGGTCCCGTCTGGACTGTCATCCACAACCGTCCCGAGGCCCGCAATGCCATGGATCCGGCGAGCGCCGATGCGCTGACGCGGGCGTTTCTTGATTTCGACGCCGACGATGAGGCCCGCGTAGCCGTGCTCTACGGCGCAGGCGGGGCGTTCTGTGCCGGCTGGGACCTGAAGTATGTCAGCACCCTTAATGAGGACTATCCGCTTGGCGAGCTCGACATCCCGCCGGCGGCAGCCCGCGGTAACGGTGGCGAAATTCCGCGCGGCCCCTTAGGGCCATCGCGACTTGAGCTCGATAAGCCGGTGATTGCTGCCATCGCGGGACCTGCGGTGGCCGGCGGCATGGAGCTGGCCTTGTGGTGCGATTTCAGGGTGATGCAGCAAGATGCGTATCTCGGTGTTTACTGCCGACGCTGGGGCGTGCCATTGATCGACGGCGGAACCGTCCGTCTGCCTCGCATCGTCGGCCAGGGCCGTGCGCTCGAAATCATTCTGACCGGCCGCAAAGTTCCGGCCGAGGAATGTTTGCGAATCGGTCTTTGCGAGTATCTCGTGCCCAATGGCAAGGTACGCGAGAAGGCGGAAGAGCTTGCGCAAGACATCGCGCGTTTTCCACCCGTGTGCGTGCGAACGGACCGGCGTTCGGCCATCAAAAGTCAGGGTCTTCCGATCCGCGAAGCCATGATCCAGGAGTGGTACAACGGTCGCGAGGCGCTGGTCAAAGACGGCGTTGCTGGTGCCGCACGGTTCAAGAGTGGCCTCGGCCGTCACGGCAATTTTGAAAAGATCTATTGAAGTGCCTTTAGCATTACCGTTTGTTGGCGAAGCCACTGCTCGATCGGCAAGATGCTGGGAATGATCTTTGACAGAGTGCTGATCATTGCATAACGGCAGGTTTTTGCAGTTCTGCCAATGCTCGCAAGTGAATTTCCGCCTCGGCTTGTTTTCCTGCTTTCAGCAGGAGGTCAGCCAGTGTGCGCCGCGCCGCAGCAAGAGTGGGGTCGAGCTCTACCGCCTTGCGCGCGGCGGCAAGCGCGCGTTCCGGTTTGTGCACTTTGCTCAAGACCCGGCTGTAGTCGACATGCCCCATGGCGCTCTTATCGTAGACTGACAGTGCACGTTCCAGGAGATAGGCCTTTACGCCAACGTTTGCCTGCGAGGCGGCGATGTCGGAATAGTGCAGAAAGATACGGGCCCGCAAGCTCTCATTCCAGGGCGCAAGCGCGAGTGCCGTTTCGTATTCACGAACTATCTCCATCCCTGACACCGGCCCCGTGCTCAAGCTTAGGCGATAGCCGGCGAGGTAGGCCTGCTCGGCGTCCAGCGCCCGAATGAGCCTCCTCGCTTCCTGCTGGTCGCGTACGGCGATCGCCGCCAGAAAGTCGGGTGCAGCGGCACGCTTAAGCGCCGCAATAAATTCTATGTTCGCGGCGGACCGCTGCTTGACCGGAATCGCATAGTCCCGTGGCGAGTAGAATTCATAGCGTGGATGCACCAGGGTATTCTCGGGCGCATTACGCACCGCCTGGCGAATGAAATTACCGTCGGCGACGAACTGGGCCACCACCGATTCCGGCGTCGTGAGGCCGTAACGTGCGAGCCCAGCGAAAGTCTCACGCTCAGACTGCAGGACCCGGTGGATGCGACTGCTGTCGAGCACGATCTTTTCATCCGAGCCGACCAGTATCGTGTTCGAGCCGCTGTCCTTGAGCGCGGGCATGAAGTAGCCAAGCAGCACATGGGGAAAACTGTTGGCGAAAGTCTTCAGGACCATCTGGTATAGCCGCGGCGGCAGGTCGGCCGGTACCCACTGAACTACAATGCCGCCTGGCGCCAAACGTTGCCGTAGCAAGGCATAGTATTCCCGTGAATAAGAAAATCCGTTGGACGCGTATTCAAGCGCCGTCTTCTCGTCGGCCGAGATCACGCGGTAGCGCTCAGAGGTGATCCGCAGGTAGTTGGCGATGTCGTCGATCACGACGCGCACTCGCGGGTTGAACAGGACCCGATGATTTTCGCGCGCGAAAAGCGCGGCGCCGGCGACCACGCTTGGTTCAATCTCAACGGCAGTGATGGCTTTCACGCGGTCATAGCGGATGCTTTCACCGACCAGCATGCCGGAACCGAGCCCAATCGATAGTTCGGTTGAAACGTCGTCCCGAAGCAATTTGGGCAAGTGCGCCAACAAGAGTTGCTTATACTCCGTGAACGTGTTGCCGCCGATGACTATCCCGTCGATAGCCATGACCTTCTCGCGGGTGTCGGGATCGAGCGTGACCTTGGTCGTGGCCGACGGCCCGTCGCGGTAGAACAGAACCTGATGTGTGGGACGCTCATTCTCGGTGGGAAATTGGAAGTCGAGCGGCACGCGTGCGAGAACCAGCAGTGTGCCCACGGCTGCCACCGGTACGGCCCAGCGCAAATACCTGACGCCCGTCAGGCGTGTCGCCAGGAATGCCAAGCCAATGCAGGCATTCAGGGTTGCCATGAGCAGGATACCCCGCTGGATGCCGAGCCAGTACATAAGCACGAAGCCGGGGAGCAGAGCGCCGGCGACATTACCCAGTGTATTGCTCGCGTAGATCAGTCCTACGCGTTGACCCGTGTGTTGAAGGTCGACGATACCGGCACGCCCCACCAACGGGAAGGTCGCACCAATCAGTGTCGCCGGAACCAACATCACGAGCAGTGCGATTCCGAAGCGCGAGACCACGAGCAGCTTGACCTCGCTCACCGCTTCGCCCAGAAATTGGCGGATCGCTTGTGGCTCGAGCAGCGCGAACAATACCGGCAATGCGACCGCCGAGGACAGCGCGATCAACACCTGCAGCCAGCCAAAAAGGGCCACCCGATCTGCAACCCGATCCACGATCAGGCGGATTAAATAACTACCGAGCGCAATGCCGGCAATAAACGCGGTGAGCATTGTGGACAGCGCGTAGGTCGAATTTCCCAGAACAAAGACAAGCGAGCGCGTCCAATAGATCTCGTAGGCAAAAGACGTCAGACCGGAGATGAACAGACCGAAGAGAAGGAGCGCATAAGTTTTGTTCGACGGCATGGTGCCGACTGGCCCAGCCGGTAAAGACCTCGCGTCGGCCCGCGCTGCCGAGGCGGTGGGTAGCGGCGTTAACCGCTTGGACGCGGCCCAGGCGATCAATCCCAGGCCCAGATTGCCCAAGACTGCAATGTAGACGGTCACGTGGGTGCCAAAGCTCCCGATCAGGTAGAAGCCGCACGCGAGGATGCCGGCAACTGCTCCGAGCGTATTGATGGCATAGAGGGCGCTCAGGTCGGCGCCCGCCGCCGCGACTCGCCTGACAACAAACCGCGCAAGCACTGGCAGGGTCCCCCCCATGAGGAGGGTCGGCATCATGACAAGGCCGAAGGCAATGATGAAACGCGCCATCCCCAGCGTCATTTCGGATTGTCCCGAGATCTCGTACAGCGCTAGATAAAAGGGCGTAATCCGGGTGAGCAGAAAGTGTGCGGCGAGCGCCGCGGGACCAATGCCCATCTCCAAAATTGCGTAAACGCGCAGCGGGTTGGGGTAGCGATCCGCCGCTTTTCCGAGGAGCCAGCTTCCCAACGCAAGCCCGAGCATAAACGCCGCCAACACCACACCCACGGCGGTGGCGGTCGTCCCGAGGACATGCGTGAGCATGCGAACCCAGACGATTTGATAGACGAGACCGCATGCGCCGGAGACGAAGAAGAGGGTCAATACAAGAAGCCGCATGCGATGCCTTTTGTTGCTAGATACGCTGCCGAGCGACTGTAAGCTTGTGCTCATATTCGCCTGCAGCCACTGTCTTTTGCGACAGGCGTCACTCGTGTTGAGGATACTTGTTCGCCGCGCCCAGCTAAAGGGGTCGCCTGATGCAAGAAATCCCGCAAACGGCCGGCGCGCTAGGTCGACGGTAAGGGCTAAAGGATCTGAAACATGCGACAGCTCAGCGCATCCGCGCTTTGGCAAGCAGAAGCTCACGGCGCCAGAGATAAAGCCCGCTGCCAACCACTAGCGTGGCACCGGTCCACGTCCAAGGGCCGGGCAAGTCGCGCCAAACCAACAGACCCAGAACCACGGCCCACACCAGGCTTGCGTACTTGAAGGGCGCGACGAGACCGACCTCGCCGAGTCGGAACGACTCGATCATGAGTCCCTGTGCGAAACCGACCAGGAACGCGCTGCCGGCGAAAAGCGCGAGGTTCAGTGGCCCTACGGGAGCCCAACCGAAGGGTACGGTCAGCAGGCCCACGAGCGTAACCACTGAGGTCGATATCAGCAGGATCGCAAGCGTCGATTCACCGCCCGTCCCCATCTTGCGGGTGACGATATCGCGAAACGCGCCCATCAACGCCGCCAGCAGCGGGACGATCGCTGCCAGACGTATGAGCTCAGGCGTCGGGCGCATCATCAATACCACACCGGTGAAGCCGATAGCCACGGCGAACCACCGGCGCCATCCGACGGGTTCGCGCAACAACAGCGCGGCCAGCGCCGTGGCGAGGATCGGTCCTGCGAATGTGATTGCGATGGCGTCGGCAAGCGGCATCAGGGTCAGCGCGGTCACGAACAGGAATGTCGACAAAGACATGAGCCCGCCGCGGGTTAGCTGAAGGCGCCAGTTGTAAACGCGCAGGGCGCTGGTATGACGACGCGCTATCGCCCACGTAACGAGGATCACGATCACCAATGCCCCGCGCAAGCTCATCACCTGGCCCACAGGGTAGGTCTGAGCGAGCCACTTGATGATGGCGTCGTTGATCGTAAGCAAGCCTGAGGAGGCGACCATGAGCGCGATTGGACGGATGGCTTGAACGCTAGCAGCCGCATCGTCGCTTATCGATTTGTCGCTCAAATTCGTGACGCCCCCGGCGGCCAGCCCCGAGCGCGCCGTACGCGAAGGGGTTTGCAGTGAGAAATGCTCAGCGCACTATCCTTTGAAACCGTGAAGCGCAAGAGTAGCAATCTTCCTTGCCCGTTCCTACGGCTTTGCAATTGCAAACCGCGCGCGGGATCGGTGCACGCCGGCGCCGCCCGGGAGGTAGAAAGGCTGGAACAGCCCGGTGGTTGTCGGCCTTTCTTGACGCCGGAGGCGGGTGAGGGTAGATAAACAGATCCCATTGCGCTCTCTGCCTGGTCGGCGGCTGCAGCGTCGCAACGAGGATCGGTCTAGAACTCGGCAAGAATAGGGAGTAGACGGCAATGACAACTGCAACACCAAAGGCGAGCCCCAAGACGGCTGGTGTGCCGCGTACGCTGATGCTCATCGACGGCGCTCGTGTCGAAAGCGCAGCAACGGAGTTCCTGCAGGTCGAGAACCCTGCCACACGGCAGGCCATCGCCGAAGTGCCGCGGGCAAGAGAAGAAGACGTTGACCGTGCCGTGCAATCAGCGGCCCGCGCATTCGAAACGTGGAAACGCGTAGCGCCGCGTGAACGCGGTAAGCTGCTATCTAAGATCGCCGAGGCGATGGAGGCCCAGAGCGAATCGCTCGCGCGCCTCATTGCCACCGAGACTGGCAACGCGCTGCGCACGCAATCGCGTCCCGAGGCGAAAGCGTCAGCGGATATCTTTCGCTATTTCGGCGGCCTGGCGAGCGAGCTCAAAGGCGAGACCGTGCCGCTCGGCGAGCATGTGCTCAGCTACACGCGCCGCGAACCGATCGGTGTGGTAGGCGGGATTATTCCTTGGAATTCGCCGGTGCTACTGGGTGCGCTCAAGATCGCAATGTCGATCACCGCCGGCAATACACTGGTGCTCAAGGCCGCCGAGGATGCACCGCTCGGCGTGCTTATGATGGCGAAGATTTGCGCCGACTACCTGCCGCCGGGCGTGCTGAACGTGCTGACGGGATACGGCGAGGAATGCGGTGCCCCACTCGCTCGTCACCCACTCGTGCGCAAGCTCTCGTTCACCGGCTCCACCGAGGTCGGCAAACTGATCATGCACGCGGCAGCGGATCGGGTCGTCCCGGTTTCATTGGAGCTCGGCGGCAAGAGCCCGATCATCGTGTTTCCCGATGCCGACGACGATCGCACTGTCGACGGGGTCATCGCGGGCATGCGCTTTACCCGGCAAGGCCAGTCCTGCACTGCCGGGTCGCGACTTTTCTTGCATCGTTCGATCTTCGATTCATTGCTCGGCAAACTGGCCGACAAGCTGGCCGCGCTCAAGATCGGCGACCCCACGGAAGAGGCGACCGACATGGGCGCGATTATCAACCGCAAGCAATTTGATCGGGTGTGCGCCTACATCGAGGATGGTCTACGTCAAAAGGACGCGCGTCTCTTGCTGGGCGGCCTGCCGCCGCGCGAGGGCCCGCTCGCCCAGGGATATTTCATTCAGCCGACGGTCTTCGCAGAGGTCCGAAACGAGTGGCGAATCGCCCGTGAGGAAATTTTCGGTCCGGTGCTGGTGGCCATCCCGTGGGAGGACGAGCAGGACGCCGTGCGCATGGCCAACGACAGCCACTACGGTCTCGCCGCCTATGTGTGGACGCACGATATCGGCAAGGCGCTGCGAACCGCGCATGCCATTGAATCCGGCTGGATCCAGATCAACCAAGGGCTTGGCCAGCTCCCGGGCCACTCCTACGGCGGGTTCAAGCAAAGTGGCATCGGCCGCGAGTACTCGCTTGAAGGGATGCTCGACAGTTTCACGCAGCGCAAGAGCATCACGGTCAATCTGGAACATTGATCCGGCAGACTTAAGGCTAGCCGTCGACNNACATTGATCCGGCAGACTTAAGGCTAGCCGTCGACGGCCGCGCGCATCGGCCACCGCGTGGCGCGCGGGAAATCTGACGGGAGTTTGGCGGGACACCTCGGGTGCCAAGGGTAGCGCCATATGACATGGCTTCTTCTAGCGTTGGCGGCGGGTATTGGCGCACTCGCCGTCGGCCTGATTGGGTTTGGCAGCAGCCTGGTGATTTTGCCAACGCTCGCCCTCGTCTTTCCGACCATGTTCGTACCCGAAGTCGCGTTGCGTCTTGCAACCGGGACGACGATGGCCACCATGACGGTCGGTGCGCTCTCCGCCGGTATTGTCCAGGCGCGCGGCGGGCGCGTAGCCTGGCCTCTGCTTCGCCTCGCCATCTTGCCTTATCTCGCTGGCGCGCTTGCGGGCCCGTGGGGCGCGCGTTTCTTGCCGGCGCAAGCGCTGCGTCTTTATATCGCCACGATACTGGTCCTGCTCGGTCTGTGGGCACTGCGTGCCCGCAGCGGCGCTCCCACGCACGGTCGCGACTGGCGAGCGCACAAGGTCGAGATTGCGTCGGTGCTTTTCGCAATCGGGTTGGGGAGCAGCACGGCCGGTATTGCCTCGGGCGTATTTGCCATTCCCTATCTCAGTCGCTTCAGCCTGCCGCTGCGCACGATCATCGGCACCTCGACCTTCGGCGCGGCGCTCTATTGTGTATTCGGCACCGCCGGCTACGTCTCGGCGGGCTGGGGGTGGAACGAGCTACCGGATTGGTCGCTTGGTTTCGTCTACTTGCCGGCCTTCGCTGTCATGAGCGTGGCAGGCGCCATCTGCGGTCCCTGGGGGGTGCGTCTCGCCGGGCGAGTCAGCGAAGCTTTTTTGCGCCGCCTGCTGGCCGTGTTTCTGCTCGCGGCTGCTGCCGTTATCGCTTGGGGCACGTGAGCGTTGCGTAGAATTTACCGCGTTTTTTGAGATCGATCTGTGCCGGGAGCAGGCTGCAGACCCGTAGCGTCGAATCAAATGTGTCGCGGGTGAACTAGGGCAGAAGAGCTCCCTCCCTCTCCCACGGCGAAGGGAGGGAGCAGGCAAGGCTTACATTTTCGCTTTTTGTTTCCAGCTCGGCATCGGGTAGAGCACCTCGCAGGAGGCGACCTCGAACGGGTAGATGGTGCAGTACTTGCCTTGTTGCACCTGCATCAGGATGCCCTGGGCGTGCACGTTCTGGCCGTCGGCGCCGAACTTGATTCCCTTCCACGGTACGAGCAGCTTGTCGCCGGCGATATTGGTGTCGACAAGCGCCTGGCGAATCTTCTCCGGATCGGTGGACCCCGCCCGGTTGATCGCATCCATGAGCGTCATGAAACCCGTGAACGCGCGCACCGGTACATCCGAGAGGTCGCGCCCGTTGGAGTGCTTCTTGAAGCGCTCGTTGACCTCCTGGATGAGCGGAATGTTCTTCGCCAGGTCGTCATTGTAGGGCGAGCGCGTGATGATCCCGTCCGCTTCCTTACCCATGGTCTCTAGAAAGGTCGGATCGGTGTAGCCAGCATTCTGGGCGATGAACAGCTTCGGGTTGTAGTCGAGCTCCTTGGACGTGCGCAGGAACAGCATCGCGTCCGAGGTGTAAGACGAAGGTAGGAACACGTCGGGTGAAGCCGCCTTCAAGCGCTGCACCTCCGAGGTGAGCGAGGTCGTCTTCGCGCGGTAGGAGATTTTTTCCAGGATTTTGTAACCTCCATTCTTTGCCAGCTCGACCTGTCCGCTGCCGCTATCGGTCCCCCACAAGGTGTCCTCGTGCAAGATTGCGACCGAATCCAGCTTTACGCCCTTTTTCTTTTGAAAGTCCTTCATGAAGTCGAACATAAGCGCGCTAAATGTGCCGTCGTGCGGGCCTGTGCGGAAGAACCATTTGAAGCCGCGCGTGGTGAGCTTCGGCGAGCTCGACTCGCCGTTGACAAACGGCACCTGGAAACGCTCGGCCACCTGACTCGCCGCCTGGGTGACGCTGCTGTAATAAGCGCCGTAGAGGGCGTGTACCTTTTCCTGCGTGATGAGGCGCTCGGCCTCGCCCTGGCCGACCTCCGGCTTACCCTGGTGGTCGACGACGACGACCCGCACCGTGGCGCCGCCCAAGCCGGTTAGCCCTTTGCCGGGGCCGAGTGGGACGTTGAGCTTGACGTCTTCGTTGATGATCTCGACACCGGTCTTCACGGCCGCGACCGCGTCTATGCCAACCTGAGCAACCGGGCCGCTCAGCGGATAAATCACGCCTATAACCACCTCCTGGGCAGCCAACGTCTGGCCCAGGGGAAACAGCGCAGTTGCCAAGAAGGCCCAGAGTGAAACTAGAAATCGACGTGTCATGGTGTTCTCCTCCTTATGGCAGTTCAGCATGAAGCTATCACTCAACTTTCACGGCGTGCACAACCACGGCCTTCTGTTCTGAGCCTTTTCAAACACTTAAATCCGCAGTGTCCATGCCGGAATAGGCCGTGATCACTATCTAGCACCCCAGGCAAAGTGTCAAGCGCAACCCGATTGCACACGATGCGATCATGTTAGGAT